>ENA-OUNH01000261-OUNH01000261.1-human-gut-metagenome-genome-assembly--contig:-NODE-261-length-18429-cov-3.264452_pt1 | contig 18429 bp, 19 predicted proteins | sample MGYA00242806_ERZ504814 | MGnify/ENA primary metagenome ERZ504814 (study PRJEB26092, sample SAMD00036389) | human gut metagenome | host: Homo sapiens | study: EMG produced TPA metagenomics assembly of...
GTTTCTCACGCCTTTTTTCATGATCCTGGAAGTTCTCTTTGAGACTCTGATCCCCCTGGCCATGGCTTCCATCATTGATAAGGGTGTGGAAGCCGGAAATATCGGCCATATCTATCGGATGGGTGCAATTATGACAGCTCTTGCCCTGTGCGGCCTGTGGGCCGGTGTCATGGGCGGAAAATACGGAGCACTGGCATCAACCGGCTTTGCCAGAAACCTCCGGAAAGCTATGTACACCAACATCCAGACCTTTTCTTTTTCCAACATCGACAAGTACAGCACTGCCGGTCTGATCACCCGTCTTACAACAGACGTCACCAATCTGCAGAATGCCTATCAGATGATCCTGCGCATGTGCACCCGTGCACCGGCCAGCCTAATCTGCGCCATGGTCATGGCATTTCTTATCAATGCGAAGCTTGCAAGCATCTATCTTGTTGCAGTTATCTTCCTTGGAGGCTGCCTGATCTTTATCATGCGAAAAGCTACCGTATATTTCCAGGCCGTATTCCGTAAATATGACGACCTGAACGCAAGTGTACAGGAAAATATCGGTGCTGTCCGTGTTGTCAAGGCTTACGTCCGTGAAGATTACGAGATCAGTAAATTCCAGAAAGCCTGCAATAAAGTATACGAAATGTTCTTAAGTGCTGAAAAGATCGTTGTCATGAACATGCCTCTAATGCAGTTTACTGTTTACGCCTGTATCCTTGGTATCAGCTGGCTTGGAGCCAAAATGATCGTAGGAAGTTCTCTGACTACAGGTGAACTTATGAGTCTCCTCACTTACTGCATGAATATTCTCATGAGTCTTATGATGCTTTCCATGGTTTTTGTTATGGTAACAATGAGTATTGCAAGTGCGGAACGTGTCACAGAAGTTATCAATGACACCGCTGACATTACAGACCCGGAGAATCCTGTAACAGAAGTCCCGGACGGAAGCATTACTTTTGACCATGTTGACTTCAGCTACAAAAAAAACAGCAAAGAGCCTGTTCTCAAAGACATCAATATCTCAATCCGTTCCGGCGAAACTATCGGAATCATCGGTGGTACAGGAAGTGCCAAATCCAGCCTTGTAAACCTGATCAGCCGTCTTTATGACGTAACTGACGGTTCTGTTTGCGTGGGTGGTATTGATGTCCGTAAATACCATCTGGAAACTCTGAGAAACCAGGTTTCCGTAGTCCTTCAGAAAAACGTACTTTTCTCAGGAACCATTCTTGAGAATCTCCGCTGGGGTGACAAAAACGCCACAGAGGAAGAATGCCGCCGTGCGTGCCAGCTTGCCTGTGCCGATGATTTCATCGAAAAAATGCCGGATAAATACAATACCTTCATTGAACAGGGTGGTTCCAATGTTTCCGGTGGCCAGAAACAGCGTCTCTGTATTGCACGTGCCCTTCTGAAGAAACCGAAGATACTGATCCTGGATGATTCCACAAGTGCAGTTGATACAGCCACCGACGCAAGGATTCGACGTGCTTTTGCAGAAGAGATCCCGGATACTACCAAGCTGATCATCGCACAGCGTATCTCCAGTATCCAGAATGCTGACCGCATTATTGTCATGGATAACGGTACAGTCAACGGTTTCGGCACTCACGAGGAGCTTCTTAAGACCAACGCTATCTATCAGGAAGTATTTAATTCACAGACCGGCGGTGCCGGTGATTTTGACGAGGGAGGTGAACCGGCTTGAAGAAACAGAATATGAAAAATCCTGGCGGTCCTGATCCGAAAGGTATGGGTACACTGGAACAGCCGGGTAAGCTTCTCGGACGTCTTGCCCACTATATTTTCAAAAGCTACAGTATTCATATCGTAATTGTTGTGATCTGTATTTTTGTCAGCGTCCTGGCTAATGTCCAGGGAACCATGTTCATGAAAACTCTGATCGACCAGTACATCACACCGCTTCTCAAAGCAGATACGCCGGATTTTGGTCCCCTGACTGCCGCAATCGCACGTGTTGCATGCTTTTACGCCATCGGCGTTATTTCTACTTATACCTATAACCGCATTATGATCAATGTTTCCCAGGGAAGCCTGCGCAACCTGCGTAATGATATGTTCGCAAAAATGGAAACTCTTCCGATCAAATATTTCGACACACATGCACATGGCGATATCATGTCTATCTACACGAATGATATCGATACCCTGCGCCAGATGATCAGCCAGAGTTTCCCTCAGCTGCTCTCCAGCGTGATCACAATTGTCAGCGTATTTATCAGCATGCTGATCCTGAATGTACCGCTTACTGTTGTTACTCTCATCATGGTTGCTGTTATGCTTGCCGCCAGCCGTAAACTCGCAGGCTTAAGCGGAAAATATTTCCTGGAGCAGCAGACCAATCTCGGCATTGTCAACGGTTATATCGAAGAGATGATGGAAGGCCAGAAAGTTGTCAAGGTCTTCTGCCATGAAGATGAAAGTATCGAGAAATTCAATGAGCTAAACGACCAGCTTTTTACCAGCGCAGACAACGCCAACCGTTTCGCCAATATCCTGATGCCTGTTGTTGCTCAGCTTGGAAATGTCAGCTATGTAGTCTGTGCTATTGTAGGAGGTATCCTGGCAATCAACGGAGTCGGCAATTTCACCCTTGGAGGACTTGCCAGCTTCCTGACTTTCAACAAGAGCTTCAACATGCCGATCAACCAGGTCAGCCAGCAGTTCAACAGTATTGTTATGGCTCTTGCAGGTGCCAAACGTATCTTTGATCTTCTGGATGAAAAACCGGAAGCAGATGAAGGTTATGTTACTCTTGTCAATGCCAGAGAAGAAAACGGTGTTCTCACTGAATCCGATAAGCGTACCGGACGCTGGGCATGGAAGCATTTCCACAAGGCAGAAGGCACCACGGATTATATTGAACTGAAAGGTGACATGGTTCTGGAGGATGTTGATTTCGGTTACAATTCCAATAAAATCGTTCTTCACGATATCAATATGTATGCACAGCCTGGCCAGAAGATCGCTTTCGTAGGCTCCACAGGTGCAGGAAAAACCACCATCACCAATCTTCTGAACCGTTTTTATGATATTCAGAAAGGCAAGATCCGCTACGATGGTATCAACATCACCAAGATCAAAAAAGACGATCTCCGCCGTTCCATGGGTATTGTTCTTCAGGATACCAACCTGTTCACTGCAACCGTTATGGAAAACATCCGCTACGGTAAACTGGATGCTACAGATGAAGAGGTTATTGCTGCCGCAAAGCTTGCCAATGCAGACGGTTTTATCCGCAGACTTCCTCAGGGTTATAACACGCTTCTGCGAGGAAACGGCGCAAACCTGAGCCAGGGACAGCGTCAGCTTCTATCCATCGCCCGTGCAGCTGTCGCTGACCCACCTGTTCTGATCCTGGATGAAGCTACCAGTTCCATTGATACCCGTACCGAGAAGCTGGTTCAGGATGGCATGGATAAGCTGATGGAAGGCAGAACGACTTTTGTTATCGCCCACCGTCTTTCCACTGTCCGCAACAGTGACTGTATCATGGTTCTGGAACAGGGACATATTATCGAACGTGGTTCCCATGAGGAGCTGCTTGCGCAGAAAGGACGGTATTACCAGCTGTATAATGGCTGATCCCGTACTACAGTTATTGTCACATAAAAAACATGCAGGATACATCTTTTCCAGATGGTTCTGCATGTTTTTTATATACTCCGGGATCATATGTGTTATAATTTTTCTGTTATTTTTCCGGTTCATTCTCTTCGCTTAATATTTTATTCACTTTAAATATGATAATACTGAACTGTATTTACATACTGAACTGAGTTGAGCTGAAAAATAATTTTGTGAAATTTTCAGAAAGGAGTTTCTGCAGTATCTTAAATTTTTGAGCTGCTGCAGACCATTTATATATGAAACAGGCTGAAGAATATTACTACGGCAGAATGCCGAAGGATAAACAGAATACATACCGGGCAATGCTGGCAGGACTTATGGATCTTTCTGATGAGATCCTGCTGCCCCAGGTCCCTACTACTGACGGAAACTGGCTCTATGACGTTTTTTTTCAGCTTCGTCTGGATCATCCGGAGATCTTCTGGGCCGTGGGATTTAAATACCGTCATTATAAGGATTCTCCCAACCTCATCCTGATCCCTGAATACATTTTTGACAAAAACAAAATCCGCGAGCACAAGAAAGCTCTGCACGCCCGCGTAGAGAAGCTTGTACGCCCTGCAGCGAAGTTTTCGGAATGGGATAAGGAAAATATGTCCACGACTTTATCTGCGAAAATATCCGCTATGACAAACTGAAAAAAACATACTCCCATGAGATCATCGGACCTCTTGGCCATGGTGTCGGCGTCTGTGAGGGAATCGCCAATCCGTAAAAATTCTCTGCGATGCCCTCGGAGTCTGGTGTGTTATCGCCATCTGCGGAAATAATCCCGAAAAAGGTATCAAATACCGCCATACCTGGAACATTGTCCGAATCAACGGACAATATTATCATCTGGATGCCACTTTTGACAATACACTTGGCAGAAACGAGGATGATTCTGTCAGTATCCGCTACGATTATTTTAATCTGGATGACAAAAACATCTTCCGTGACCATGAGCCACTAATCGCTCCTGCTCCCGCCTGCCCGGACGGAAGCCACTCCTACTACCGCGAAAAAAAGCTTTCTTTCACCAAAATCGAAGATGTTTACAAACGTGCTCTGCAGGCTGCCAGAAAAGGTCGTGAATTCACTTTTCACTGGAGAGGCAGTTATCTCACCCGCGAAGTCCTTGCAGATCTTGTTGACCAGATCCAGGCCGCAGGAAAGACCCGCGATAAAAAAGCCATCATTACACTTAACTGGCCCCAGGCCATACTGAGATTCCACTTCACAGATCAGCAGGCTGAGGACAAGGTATTTATTGAGGAAGTAAATGAAGGTGAGAAATTATAAAACCATGAAGACCTTCTGTAAATTTCAGAATTTACAGAAGGTCTTCATGTGATTGTTTATTGATGCGGATAACAGGACTTGAACCTGCACGGTTGCCCACTGGTACCTAAAACCAGCGCGTCTGCCAATTCCGCCATATCCGCATATGTCATTTCTTCAGACATGATTATTACAACAAAAGATATTTTACAGGAAATTCTCAAATAACGCAAGGACATATTCAAAATTGATACAAGTAATTTTTCAATAAAAGTCCCCATAATAAAATGTAACCACCGGTACAAAAAAAAATTACAAAAACCAGAAAGCCCGCATAAAACAGGTTTTTCGAACAAAAAAACACTGTCGAACTGACAGTGCTTTTAAAATTCAATGAGGCATCGGGGATTCGAACCCCGGACAACTTGATTAAAAGTCAAGTGCTCTACCGACTGAGCTAATACCCCATAAGGACTGGGCTAGCTGGATTCGAACCAGCGAATGCAGCAGTCAAAGTGCTGTGCCTTACCGCTTGGCGATAGCCCAATGGGCGAAGGGTGGATACAGGGATTCGAACCCTGGGCCTCCAGAGCCACAATCTGGCGCGCTAACCAACTGCGCTATACCCACCACAGCGTGCCTGAAGGGATTCGAACCCCCGACCCACGGCTTAGAAGGCCGTTGCTCTATCCAGCTGAGCTACAGACACATGCTCTCTTTTCAGAGAAGCGGGTGATGGGAATCGAACCCACGTATCCAGCTTGGAAGGCTGGTGTTCTACCATTGAACTACACCCGCATGCTTGCGGTAATAAGTTTACAGCAGTCGGGGTGACAGGATTCGAACCTGCGGCCTCCTGGTCCCAAACCAGGCGCTCTAGCCAAACTGAGCCACACCCCGATATACCATTTACTTATGGTCTTTATTAAGTTGTTGTCGTTTTTGTTTCTCTTGCCTGACGACAAGTGATATTATATAATAGCGATCTACAAATGTCAACACTTTTTTTGAATTTTTTTAAAAAACTTTTTTTCACGTTTTTTCCGCCTATTTAAAGGTTTTCTTGTCATTTGCGACTTGCTTATGTTATCATATTCCTGATAATAAAGTCAAGAAGAAAATCTGGAAAATTAAGGAGATGTTTTATGGATATAAAACTATTTCAGCAGAAGCTTAACGAAATCTGTGAGATCGCGGAAGAGAACGGCAAACAGCTCTCCCAGCAGCAGATCCGTGAACATTTCGATGAATCTGACTTGAATACTTCACAGCTCGTGAAGATCCTGCAGTATCTTAAATTGAAAGGAATTACTATCGAAGGTGCAGAGAAAGCTGCCGGTGCTTCTGCGCCTGATGCTGCAAGCACCCGGGATGCAAAGCAGGAAGAATTTCCCGGTACCCGTACAGCTCTTACAGCAGAGGAACAGGCGTATCTCAGGGATTATATGGAGAGTTTTTCACCGGAAGGACTTGATTCCGAAGACCTCTCTTCTCTCTTCCAGGCCTTTGCTGATGGCGACACTGCTGCCGAGGGTGAACTTACACAGTTCTACATGGCTCAGGCAGCCCAGATGGCAGCTGAACTGAACTGCGAAGAGATTTATCTGGCTGACCTGATCCAGGAGGCGAATCTGGCACTTCTGGCTGCTCTCAAAGAATCTGAGCCGCTGGTGAAAGACGATACCTGGATGCGCGGCCGTATCCGCAGCGGAATCCTTCATGCCATTGAAGAACAGACACAGCAGAAATTCCGCGATGATTATCTTGTATCCAAGGTAGAAAACCTGGAATCCGCGGTAAAAGAACTCACAGACGATGATGACACCACCAGGTTCACCATCGATGAGCTTGCCGTGATCCTGGATATGAACGTAGACGAGATCCGGGATGTGCTTCGCCTTACCGGAGATGATAAATAAGCAATATAACTACCCGAACAACAAAAAACAGCGACGGAGATGCTTTTTTCTCTGCCGCTGTTTTTATTTTTACATAACAGTAGTTTCACCATTTACACTGGATCAAATAACTGATCATATTATATTACAGATACCGGATCTCCACATTCATCTTTCCATTCCCGTCTGTCTCCAGCACCGCATAGCTTGGCCTGCGGCCTCTTTGTCTCGGAAATGCCAGACTTCCCGGATTTACAAGAAGAACTCCGTCTTCTGTCTCCAGCACCGGCATGTGTATATGTCCGAAAAATGCCGCGTTACAGCCGCGCTGTTTTGCCGCATCTGCAAGCTGGTCAAAAGCCATGGATACTCCATAATAATGTCCATGTGTCACCAGTACTTTATTTCCTTCAATGTCGATTACCTCTTCTTTTGGAAGGTCTGAGAAAAAATCATTATTCCCGGAAACAATGCTGCAGGGACATTCCGCAAGAGCTTCGATATAAAACTCCCGACCTTCCACATCTCCGCAATGTACCAGCATGTCAAAAGGTGCTTCCCTGTTTACTGCCAGTTCCAGGTTTTCGTCTCTTCCATGGGTGTCGCTTACGATCAGTACCTTCATACCAGCTCTTCCTTTATCAGACGAAGAGCTTTCCCCCGGTGGCTGATCTTGTTCTTCTCTTCCATGGAAAGCTCGGCAGATGTGCAGCCATATTCCGGAAGATAAAAGATCGGATCATATCCGAAACCGTTCTCCCCTTTTTCCTCATAGCCAATGCGGCCTTCCATGGCTGCACGTACTGTCTTTCTTCTGCCATCCGGAAAAGCTGCTGCAATGGCACAGACGAATCTTGCTGTACGCTTCTCGTCCGGCACACCTTCCAGTCTCTCAACCAGATTTGCATTCTTAATATGATAGGAAGTGTCTTCGCCCATATAACGTGCAGAATAAATACCCGGTTCTTTGTTCAGATAGTCGATCTCAAGACCGGAATCATCAGCCAGCACGATCTCGCCAGTCATCTTACAGATGGCCTCAGCCTTGATCATGGCATTCTCCTCGAAGCTTTTTCCATTCTCATCAATGTCTGCATGGATTCCGGCATCCTTCAGGGAAAGGATCTCAAGAGACGGATCTGCCAGGATCCTGCGGATCTCTTTCATTTTCCCCTCATTTCCGGTGGCAAAAATAATCTTTTTCATTATTTCATACTTCCTTTCTTTGGCGGACGCGGTCCAAGGAACTGATAATAGTAGGTTTTCATCATTCCGTTGTAGATTTTTCTGTTCTTATCGGCCTTCCGTCCGATATCATTCTCAGCTTTATCATAGGCAGTGATCAGATACATGGACCAGCGGTCCAGACGCTCATAGCTCTCTCCGATCTCGCGGTAAAGTGCCGGAAGGTTTGCTTTGTCCTCAATTCTCTCTCCATAAGGCGGATTGGTGACAATAAAACCAAACGGCCTGGAATGACGAAGTTCGCTCACCGGACGCTGCTGGAAATGGATCAGCCTGTCCACTCCTGCCATTTTTGCGTTGGCGCGAGCTGCTTTGATGGCTGCCGCATCAATGTCAAAACCCTGGATATCTGTCTCAATGTCAAGATTTACCCTGTCTCCGGCTTCCTCTCTGGCATCTTCCCAGCATTCTTTTGGAATCAGATGTTCCCAGTTCTCAGCCAGAAAATGACGGTTCATTCCAGGTGCCATGTCTGCCGCCATCATAGCTGCCTCGATCGGGAAGGTACCACTTCCGCAAAACGGGTCTACCAGAATGCGGTCTTTTTTCCATGGGGTAAGCATCAAAAGTGCACTGGCAAGCGTCTCTGTGATCGGCGCTTTGACCGTCATCTGACGGTATCCCCTCTTATGAAGGGAAACGCCTGATGTGTCGATTCCGATCAGTGCGATATCTTTCATAAATGCCACTCGGATTGGAAATTCCGGACCGTCTTCTGGGAACCAGGATATTCCGTAAATGCCTTTGAGACGTTCTACGATGGCTTTTTTCATAATGGACTGGATATCGGACGGACTGAACAGTTTACTCTTGATCGGAGTTTGCCTTGGCTACCCACGAATTTTCCTATTCTTCGGTATGTAATTCTCCCATGGAAGAGCCTTGGTTTTCTCAAAAAGCTCATCAAAAGTCTCCGCCTTTACCTCACCTACTTTCAGCAGTACACGCTCTGTTGTCCGCAGGAACATATTGGCATCTGCCACACCCTGAGCATCAGCCTGAAAAGTTACTCTTCCGTCTTCCACCTTGGTCACATCGTATCCAAGATCCAGTATCTCTCGTTTCAGTACCGCCTCTGTTCCGAAATGGACAGGGCGCAGTTAATTCCCACAGATTCATAAAAGTGATCTCCCGTACTGTATTTCCTTCAAAGTCTTTGATAGTAAAGATTCCGTCCTCATATACTGCATATGTCGGCGGGTTGCCTTCTTTCGGGGATAGACACGGAGCCAGGATTCAGAAGGATGTAATTTCCCATGTTCTCTGCTTTCAGCACATGTGTATGGCCATGGATAAGGATGTCGCCGTCCATCATTGGCGGAAGATGATCTTTGTTGTAGATATGACCGTGTGTGGCATAGAAAGTTCTTCCGTCAAGAGCCAGGATGCAGTAGTCTGCCATTACCGGAAACTCCAGTACCATCTGATCTACCTCTGCCTCGCAGTTTCCGCGTACTGCATAGATCTCATTTTTCTGTTATTTAAAAGGCGGATGACTTCCTTCGGTGCATACTCCACGGGAAGATCATTTCTCGGTCCATGATAAAGCAGATCTCCCAGAAGTACCAGTCTCTCCGCCTTCTCTTCGTCATATGCTTTCAGCATTTTCCGGCAATAATATGCCGAACCATGTACATCTGACGCAAACATATATTTCATAATCTTTTTCTCCTTGTGATTTTTGCTGATTTTCTATTTCTGTTCTTTACATTATCATGATTTCATTTAAAATACAAGATTTGTTGTTTTATCCACTCACAAGATTTCTTCCTCTATATGCCGCAAAACCGCCAATTACGGATCTGGTACGGCAGCCTTGTCTTGCCAGATTCCTGGCTGCCTGCATGCTGGCTCCTCCACGGTCACAGTAAAAACAAGCGTTTTATCTCGCGGAAACCGATACTTCTGATCCTGTTTTTTCTCAAGATATTCTTCCAGCTCACTGTATGGGATGTTTATTGCATTCCGGACATGTCCCTTCCTGTAGGAAGCCAGGTCCCGGAGATCTATAATAATGGCGTCACTTCGCTCCACATAATAGTCCAGCATTTTCGCAGAGATAGTTTCGATCTGAAACATGAAAAAAGGCTCCTCTTTTTAATATATTATATGATGTGTTTAAGGAGAATGTTCCCTGCAGAAAAAGCAGGAAAAAGCTCTCTTTCAACTTTTCCCTGCTTCAACCGGATAGGTGTCAGACAGATTTCTGCAATCTGTGTATTTTCATTCTATTCTTTATTTGTCCGAAGTTTCCTCCAACAGATCAATATCTGTCGGATCCTCTGCCCTTCTCTGAATCATATTCATCGGATGTTTTATTTCCGTAACTGTTGCCATAGCTGTTTTTGGAACTGTTTTTACTGCAGTTTCCGGAGCTGTTCTTAGAACTGTTTTTACCGCAATTTACGGAATCACTTTCCCTGTGATTTTTACCTGCATAGTTGGATTCATTTCTGTCTGTTTCGTAATTTTTTGCCATTTGAATTACCTCCTGATGAAGTTGATTTTACGGCTTTAAAACGTTTATTAAACCTTTTTGCCGCTTTTTATTACAGGAAATAGTATCCCAAAAAGTTTGGAGATTATTCGCCAAAATCATATTGCTTTTTTTTCCAGTTTATATTATAATCATTCTTGTAAAAAGAATTTACCCTTCAAAAATTTTTTTTACATAACCCCTTATTTAATTATTTATACTCCCCTCGAAACACCCGGTAGCTCCCCTACCGGGTGTTTCTCTATACAAAAACAAGCCGCCGGATGACGATCACAGTCGCTCCGGCAGCTTGTTTTTTATCCGTTGATCGGATTTACATGCACCATACAGTGCTTTACATTTTTGAATTTATTCTCGATCGTATGATGTACATTTTCCGCAATATCATGTGCATCGCAGAGGGAAATATTTCCATCTGCTGCGATCTCGATATCCACATACATCTTGGATCCGAAAAGACGGGTTTTAAGAAGGTCTACTCTTCTGACGCCCGGTACCTTGAGGATCTCTCTCTTCATGGATTCCTCCGTTTTTGCATCACAGGAATGATCTACCATCTTGTCAATGGCATCCCTGAAAATGTCGATAGATGCCTTAGCGATCATAACGCAGATCACGATGCTGGCGATCGGATCCAGGATCGGGTATCCCAGTCTTGCACCGAAGATGCCGACAAACGCTCCGATGGAAGAAAGTGCATCTGAACGATGGTGCCATGCATCTGCCATCAGAGCTCCTGAATTAATCTTCTTTGCGGCACCTCTTGTATACCAGAACATCCACTCTTTTACCACAATGGATACCACTGCAGCAACCAGTGCAAGTGTTCCCGGAATGGCAATGGTTCCGCCGGATGTGCTTTTTACAATGTCACGGGCACCGGTAACTCCGATTCCAATACCAGTGACAAGCAGCATTCCTGCAAGAACAATGGAAGAGACACATTCCATTCTTTCATGTCCGTACTGGTGCTCTTTGTCTGATTTCTTTGCAGAAAGACGGACACCGATAATCACGATGAAGGTACTTCCCACATCTGATGCCGAATGAATGGCATCAGAGATCATTGCTCCTGAATGTGCCACAATACCGGCAACCAGTTTAAATACGGACAATAAAAGATTTACCAGGATACTGATCCCGGATACTTTCATTGCTGTCTGCTGTTCCCATGAAGCTGTTTTTTCTGTATCATGTATAATTGTTTTGTTTTCTGTGTGTTCCATAAACAGGACCTCCTTTTAAATATATGATCAGGTTCTTCTTATGGCACAACATTTTCCGTGAAAAAACCGACGGTTTCTTCACTACTCGCTGCAGTGCGATTTTCCGCCGGTGTTCTTTCTTTTCTATATATGGATATCCCAGCTTCTACCATCTGTACCATCCATATTTTTGCAGTAAAAAAGACATACCTGCGAAACATACACTGTCCCGCAGATATGTCTGAAAGTAAAGTCACATTCCATATCCGCTGCCGCTTCCTGCGGCCCGGCCCCATGCCTTCGGATAAGTATCTTTGATTCCGAAAGGCATCGCCTGCTCAGTTTGTACTGTTGATCTCGCATCCTGTTCGAATGTAATGCAGTGCAAAGAGAATTTTTGCAGTCTTACGGGTCTCCCGCTCAACTTCCCAGAAAGGATACACCCTGTACCCTTTGTTAGTCAAGCCAAAGATTTTTTATTTTACAGATGGATAGTTTGTCAAAAAAACCGGGAGCGGATAAATCCGCTCCCGGTTAAGTCTACGATCTGTATTCAGTTGGAATGACTGATTATGCCTGCGGACCAGCAGCAACGAGTGCTTTACCAGCTGCATTTCCCTCATATTTAGCAAAGTTCTTAACGAATCTTGCAGCAAGATCTTTGGCCTTTGTCTCCCACTCTGCAGCATCTGCATATGTGTCACGTGGGTCAAGGATTGCAGGATCTACGCCTGGAAGTTCTGTCGGAACCTCAAAGTTGAAGTATGGGATGTTCTTTGTCGGAGCTTTAAGAATAGATCCGTCAAGGATTGCATCGATGATACCACGAGTATCTTTGATGGAGATACGTTTTCCTGTTCCGTTCCATCCTGTGTTAACGAGGTATGCCTTAGCACCGCTCTTCTCCATTTTCTTAACGAGCTCCTCAGCATATTTTGTCGGATGAAGCTCAAGGAATGCCTGTCCGAAGCATGCGGAGAATGTAGGAGTAGGCTCTGTGATTCCACGCTCTGTACCAGCAAGTTTAGCTGTGAATCCGGAAAGGAAGTAGTACTGTGTCTGCTCCGGTGTCAGGATAGATACTGGAGGAAGTACGCCGAATGCATCTGCGGACAGGAAGATAACCTCTTTCGCTGCCGGTGCAGAAGATACAGGGCGAACAATGTTCTCGATGTGGTTGATCGGGTAAGAAACACGTGTGTTCTCTGTTACGCTCTTGTCAGCGAAGTCGATCTTGCCCTCAGCATCAAGTGTTACGTTCTCAAGAAGAGCGTTTCTCTTGATCGCATTGTAGATGTCCGGCTCAGACTCTTTGTCAAGGTTGATAACCTTAGCGTAGCATCCACCCTCGAAGTTGAATACTCCGTTGTCATCCCAGCCGTGCTCGTCATCACCGATCAGAAGACGCTTAGGATCTGTGGAAAGTGTTGTCTTACCTGTTCCGGAAAGACCGAAGAAGATTGCTGTGCTCTCTCCGTTAAGGTCTGTGTTGCAGAGCAGTGCATGGAAGCGATGCCCTTCAGCGGCAGATAGTAGTTCATCATGGAGAACATACCTTTCTTCATCTCTCCGCCGTACCATGTATTAACGATAACCTGCTCACGGCTTGTAATGTTGAACATTACAGCTGTCTCAGAGTTCAGTCCTAATTCTTTGTAGTTCTCAACTTTAGCCTTGGATGCGTTGTAAACAACGAAATCCGGCTCAAAGTTCTCAAGCTCCTCAGCTGTCGGCTGAATGAACATGTTTGTTACGAAGTGTGCCTGCCATGCAACCTCAACGATGAAACGGATAGCCATACGTGTGTCTTTGTTAGCTCCGCAGAATGCATCTACTACGAAAAGTTTCTTGTTGGAAAGCTCCTTCTTGGCAAGATCTTTAACTGCATTCCATGCTTCCTGAGTTGCCGGATGGTTATCGTTCTTGTACTCATCGGATGTCCACCAAACTGTGTCTTTGGAGTTCTCATCCATAACGATATATTTGTCTTTAGGGGAACGTCCTGTGTAGATACCTGTCATTACATTGACAGCACCAAGCTCACTGACCTGACCCTTCTCAAATCCCTCAAGCTCCGGTTTGGTCTCTTCCTCAAATAATGTCTCGTAGGAAGGATTGTACACGATCTCAGTTGTTCCGGTAATACCATACTTTGTTAAATCGATTTTTGCCATCTTAACATTTACCTCTCTTCTTTAATAGTAATTATGATAGCCACCTACTGCTGCAGGTTTTTGTCATCCTGCCATAGGAATTGGTCATTCCAACATCCCTATCCACAATTATACATAAATTGTACGTAAAAGCAACCAAAAAAATTCATTTTCCGCAAAAAAATGATAAATCTTTAACAGTAGCGTTCTGGTGCTGTCAGATTTCATCCCATATATACTTGACTTTTTCAGAATAATGGCTACAATATATCTGATTATAGTTATTATATATATTTACAATGATAACTATATAATTTTAATATGTATAGAAAGAAGTGATTTCTATGTCAGATATTCCGGTTAAACATAATCATATGGAAATCCCCTGGCACAACTACGTAAGTACCAGGAACAGCCAGCCCATCACCGAGGCTTCTCTTTCCGAAAAAGCTTCCCTGATCGGCCGTACAGGCATGATGCTTCTCTCCTGTGGGACCGGTGCCTGGCGGGTACGGAGTTCCATGAATACATTGTCAGAAGCACTTGGCATCACCTGCTCCGCAGATATCGGACTGATGTCTATAAGCTACACCTGCTTTGACGGTGAGAGCAGTTTTTCCCATGCCCTTAGTCTGACTACCACCGGCGTAAATACTTCCAGGCTGAACAGGCTGGAACATTTTGTCAGTGATTTTCCTGCGGAAGGTATCCATATGAGCGGTGAAGCACTGCACAGTCAGTTAGATGAGATTGAGCGGATCCACGGGCTTTATTCTCCTGCTGCCCTGGGACTGGCTTCTGCACTGGCCTGTGGTGCATTTACTTTTCTTCTGGGCGGTGGCCCACTGGAGATGATCCTGGCTTTTGTAGGCGCAGGTATCGGAAATGCCATCCGCTGCAAGCTTGGCAAGCATCATTTTACTCTGTTTATGTGCATTGCAGTTTCTGTTTCCTCCGCCTGTCTTGTATATGCAGGTTTCCTGAAACTGGCAGAGCTTCTGTTCCACATTTCCGTCCAGCATGAAGCCGGATACATCTGTTCCATGCTGTTTATCATTCCGGGCTTTCCGTTTATCACAAGCGGGATCGACCTTGCCAAGCTGGATATGCGTTCCGGTCTGGAACGACTGGCCTACGCCATTATTGTTGTAATGGTGGCTGCTGTCTCTGCCTGGCTGATGGCACTGCTTCTTCATCTGAGGCCTGTGGATTTCCTGCCTCTGGAGCTTTCGGCAGCTCAGAGGATCCTGTTCCGGCTTCTGGCAAGCTTCTGCGGGGTATTCGGCTTTTCGTTCATGTTCAACAGCCCTGTCCGTCTAGCCGCAGCTGCCGCCTTCATCGGCGCACTGTCCAACACTTTACGTCTGGAGCTTGTTGATCTTGCCGGTTTTCCACCTGCCGCCGCAGCTTTTCTCGGAGCACTGACAGCCGGACTTCTGGCCTCCCTCATCAAAACAAAAGTGGGATATCCCAGGATTTCCATTACCGTACCATCCATTGTGATCATGGTTCCCGGGCTTTATCTCTACCGGGCGATCTACAATCTGGGGATCATGTCCCTGAATGTTTCCGCCTCCTGGTTTGCAGCTGCGATCCTGATCATCGTTGCTCTTCCTCTGGGCCTTATTTTCGCCAGGATTCTTACAGACAAAATGTTCCGCTACTGCACCTGACGGACATACAAAAGGACTGCTTTCTGTATCTTCCGGTCATCAGCTATCCTTCTGATAACCAGAGCAATACAAAAGCAGTCCTTTTTTGTACACTCTATTTCATTACGATCTCATCCGCGATCCCGATCATTTTTTCCAGGCGGTCCGCAAATTTATGGATGGGTAGAAAAACGCCCAGTCCGTCATAACGTTTGCCACCATCCTCCACAGAATCCTGCCCATAATACACAAAAGCTCTTGGAAGCTTCTTCTGAATTGCCATCATGATATCCCATACAGCCGCATAGGCCTGTGCCTCCGTTTCCTTTTCCTTTACGCTGTCCGGAAGCTCATACACCAGCAGCACACCGATATGTTCGCCCATTTTGTACTCTTCTACTTCCATGGTAGCTTCATCATAGGCATGTCGCTTCCGGTAGCCATACGCCAGATACATCTTTACACCAGGTTTCTCCCTGTATATCCTGCGAAATCGGTCGTAATCCCTGTCACTTACATGGATTCCCTTTTCCCGCAGAAAATTTCCTTTTTCATCTGTGAGAAATACCGGATTCTCCTGTCCATCTGCATTGAACCTGAACGGTGCCAGAAAAGAATTTCGCAGAAGATCAAACATACTGTTCTGGCAGATCGCCATAAGGAGAGCTGTCAGATCACGGTTTTTATATGCGTCCAGCAATGCATAGGCGAATTTTTCCGGAGGAAGATATCCGCATTCTATGTCTGTATCCGCATCCATGGATTCATAGAAGGTCTCCGTCAGCCGTCTGCACGCCTCCGGATCCTTCAGGATCTTTTCAAATAAAAGCTCCGCCTTTTCCTCTCTTGGGAATAATGTGCTGTTTTCCACAATTCCTCACCCTTTCTAATCTCTATGTTTACTGGAAAACATCAGAATAAAGCTGATCAGAAGCAAAACATCCGATACCCAGATTGCCGGAATTCCCAGCCTCATGGACAGATTTCCTCCGCCACCGGCTCCAATGGCAAAAAAGAAAATTATTCCAAAATAATAAAGAGCCTGCTTCAGCTGTTCCGGACGTTTTTCACGACAATACACGGACAATGCCGCCGTGCCGCTTCGTAAATTTCCGATGCACATAGTACTTGCATAGGAATAACCGCCTACCTTCCGGAAGGTCTGTACCTGCATGGCGCAGGAAAAGGATACCAGTGCGGTTGCCAGCATATCCAATTCTCCCGGCATAAATCCCACCACAAAAAGGATCAGGATCTCGATCAGCAGGATCATCTGCCTCCAGTGAAGTTTTTTTGCATATTTAAAGGTGTTCTGGATTCGCTCCGCCGCTACAACACCAATGGCAAAGGCTAAAATAGGGAACAGATACCTTAAACCGTCTCCCCACTGTCCTGTCATAAAATTATGGCTCATCAGAACCACATTGCCTGTCTGGGCGTTGGAAAACACCTCATCTCTTGTAAAGTATGTGTAGGCATCCTGAAATCCGCCGGACATTGCCAGAAATGCACTTGTGATAAAAGCTTCTGACATCTGCCGGTCTGCGTTCTGCAGCTTTCTGCCTCCTGAAACCACTCTAAATCACTCCTGTCATTGATTTTTTTCCTCGGGTGTATTATAGTTTGCTCAGAAGCAAATGTAAAAAGTATTATTAATATCGTAAACATATTAAAATCATATCACAGGATGGAGACTATACATGATCACTTACGACTACTACCGGATCTTTTATTATGTAGCCCAGTATAAGAGTTTCACCAAGGCAGCACGGGCTCTTCACAACAACCAGCCAAATATCACCCGCTGTATGAACAACCTGGAGCAGGAGCTGAAATGTACTCTCTTTCTCCGATCCAACAAGGGAATCGCACTTACCCCGGAGGGACGCCAGCTTTATGAACACGTTGCCCTGGCATTTGAGCAGCTGTCCATCGGTGAGGAGGAGATCCGCCAGAACGGAGAGCTAGAACATGGTCTGGTTTCCATCGGTGCCAGCGAAAATGCCCTGCGTCTGATCCTTCTGGAAAAGCTGGAGCTGTTCCGCGAGCAATATCCCCATGTTCGCCTGCGCCTCTTTAACCATTCTACTCCTCAGGCAGTACAGGCACTGAAAAATTATGCGGTGGATTTCGCTATTGTCACCACTCCGATCTCCATCCGCAAACCTTTACAGAAAAAAAGTCTCCTGCGTTACCGGGAGATCCTTGTATGCGGAAGCAAATATAAGGATCTGACCACTGCCCCCATCAGCATCCATGAGCTTCAGGACCTGCCCTTTGTAGGTCTTGCGGAAGGGACCAGCACCAGAGAAATGTATATGAATTACTTTATGGAAAACCGTGTTTCTTTTCATCCTGACATCGAGGCAGCAACTACAGACCAGGTCCTTCCCATGATCGTCCACAATCTGGGAATCGGCTTTTACCCCGAGCCCCTTGCCCGGGAAGTGATCAATGACGGGAAGATTTTTGCCCTTCAGCTTAAGGAGCCGCTCCCTCAGAGAGAGGTCTGCTTAGTCACAAACAGCAGTACTGCCATGAGTACTGCTGTCAAAAAAGCCATTGAATTTATTGTGTAAATCCCTGAGGCGGATCAGCCATTTATATTTATTGCTCTACTGTCCGCTCAATATGCATGGCAAGATAACCGATCTCGATAGGGTCCAGCTTTTTCCCAAGGCTTTTGCCCAGGCTCTCGCAGACATCCTCTGCGATCCTGTAGGATTCCGGATATTTTTCTCTATATATTCATTCATATCCAGCTTCAGTGTCTCCCCTGTGGAGACACGGGCTACCATATATTTGATATGGTTCATCATACGTTGTAGGATAGAGAGATCACATCGATCTTTCTTCCTGTGGCCATCTCGA
>ENA-OUNH01000262-OUNH01000262.1-human-gut-metagenome-genome-assembly--contig:-NODE-262-length-18410-cov-4.938905_pt1 | contig 18410 bp, 20 predicted proteins | sample MGYA00242806_ERZ504814 | MGnify/ENA primary metagenome ERZ504814 (study PRJEB26092, sample SAMD00036389) | human gut metagenome | host: Homo sapiens | study: EMG produced TPA metagenomics assembly of...
TGGTTATGGCCACGAGCATTGCCAAGGTTGACGGCGCTGCATCTTCCCAGAGTTTTGAGGTCGTGCGCAGCAAGGATGCCAACGCCGATTTCACCGAGCAGCAGACCTTAAAATTCTACAATGACCGCGAAAAGGCCAAAGTCGGCATCTACAAAACCGATCTGGAAAGCGGCAAATACCTTGCCGGTGCCGTGTTCAACCTGTACACCGCCGATGACATTTACGATGCAGACGGCAGCCTTGTTTTTGCCGCCGGTGAGCTGGTAGCCACCAGCCCCGAAACCAATGCGGATGGCACCACCTACTTCGATTGCGATATTCCCATCCGCGGTGAACAATACGGCAGCAGCACCCACAAGGACGCCGCCACCAACAGCGGCAAGTATATCATCGAGGAAATCCGTGCCCCGCTGGGCTACTATGTCAACGAAGAACCCATGGAAGTCACCTTTACCTACGACGGGCAGACTGTGCGTATTTTGGAAAGCACCTGTACCGACAAACCCACCGAAATGTGGGTAAGCAAGCGCGATTTGACCAATGACGAGGAACTGCCCGGTGCCACTTTGACCATTCAGGATATGGACGGCAACATTGTGGAAAGCTGGGTATCCACCGACACACCCCACCGGGTGACCGGGCTGCACTTGGGCGATGCCTATACCCTGACCGAAACCCGCCCCGCCGATGGCTACGCGCTGGCGGATGAAATTACCTTCCGTCTGCTGCAAAAGGTGGACGAGGACGGCAGCAACCTGCAGGAAGCCGAGGCCTACTATTTGACCAAGAAGTCCTTGCTGTTCTGGACGTGGGATGATTGGAAACTGCTGGACGATGCAACCGTGATTATGCGCGATGACACCATCAAGGCAGAATTCTCCAAGAAGGATCTGACCACAATGGAGGAATTGCCCGGCGCGGAACTGACCATTACCGACAAGGACGGCAAGGAAATTGACCGCTGGGTATCTTCCGACAAGCCGCACTATATCGAAAAGCTCCCTGCCGGTGAGTACACCCTGACCGAAATCACCGCCCCCAACGGGTACGAAATTGCAGAGGATATTCCCTTTACCGTGCTTCCCACCGGCGAGGTACAGCGCGTGGTTATGAAGGATGCCCCCATCCCCGAACAGCCCGTGCAACCGACACCGCCGACTACCCCGACCCCCACACCGCTGATTCCCCAGACAGGCGATACTTTCCCGCTGGGACTGCTTCTGGCGCTGGCAGGTCTTTCCTTGGCAGGGTTGGCGGCATTGATTTTCAAGTGTGTCCACTGCAAAGCCGTTGCCCAAAAGGACGACGATGAAACCGAATAAGGAACACAAAAATGAACCATCCAACCACTATGGGTGACCCGCGAGGACCACCCGTTTTTTATGAGGAAATCGAATGAAGCATATTCTGACTTGCAGCTTTGGCAAAGACAGCATCGCCACGGCGCTGCTTGCCTTGCAGCACGGCGAACCGCTGGATGAACTGGTTTATTCCGAGGTGATGTTCAGCGATACCGTATCGGGAGAACTGCCGGAGCATAAGCGGTTCATCTATGAAACAGCAATCCCGTATTTTGAAAAGCGCGGCATTCCCACAAGGGTCCTGCGCGGGCAAAAGACATATTTGGACTGCTTTTACCACATCGTAAGCCGCGGTAATGCCGAGGGAAAGCTGGCGTCCTTTCCGCTGACCGGACGCTGCAGTATACAAAGGGACTGCAAACTGCCACCCATACGCACCTACCAGAAAACGCTGCCGCAAGACACGGTTTACTATCTGGGGATTGCCGCCGATGAACCGATACGACTGGCACGACTAAAGGCAAACCAAACCTCTCTGCTGGCAAAGTACAACCTGACCGAAAAAGACGCGCAGGCAATGTGCCAAGCCGAGGGGCTGCTGTCCCCGCTATATGCGTTCACAGGGCGTGGCGGCTGCTGGTTTTGCCCCAATGCGTCCATGCGGGAACTTCGGCACCTGTACAACGCCCACCCCGATTTGTGGCAGCTGCTGCTGGAATTGCAGGATGCCCCCAATAAGGCAACAGAACGGTTCAACCGCAGTTATACGCTGCACGATTTAGATTTACGGTTCTGTCTGGAGGGAGAACAGCTGAGCTTATTTTCATATGGGGAGCGTTGAGCAGACGATGAAGAACTTTCTATATTCGCTTTTTATTGGGCTGTTCGGTATTGCAGCTCTCACGAGCATCGCATTCCTGTTGATGTATGCCGCACAGTCTAAACAACAGGCGCACCTTTACAGCGACCTTGCCGCCGTAAGGAAACAGGACACACAACAGGAAACGGCTTCGGAACCAGAGAAACAGGCATCATACCAAAACTTATATTGGGAAAACACAGATATGGTCGGCTGGATTCTTATCGAGGACACCAACATTGACTATCCCGTGATGCAGACACCGACAGACCCCACCTATTACCTGAAGCACGACTTTGAAAAGAACTACACCGACTACGGATGCCCCTTTATGCAGGCAGACTGCGATGCGCTTGCCCCGTCCGATAACCTGATCCTCTACGGCCACAACATGAAGGACGGCTCGATGTTCGCAGATCTTGCCAAGTACCGCAGCAAGGATTTCTGGCAATCACACAAAACCGTCTGGTTCGATACCGCGCTGGGCAGCTGTGCCTATGAAATTTTTGCCGTGATCCACACGACCGTGCAGGCAGATACCGCCGATGCGTTCCCGTTCTATCGGTTTGTGGACGCAGCAACCCCGGAAGAATTTGCCGATTATGTGTCGGCCTGCCAAGCGCGGGCGCTGTACGATACAGGCATTTCAGCTAAGTACGGCGACAAGCTGCTCACGCTTTCCACCTGCGACAACATTACCGATAACGGCAGATTGCTTGTAATTGCCAAAAAAACGAAACAGAATAGAGGAAACAAAAATCCATGAAAACATCAAAGGAACCCCAGCGCGCATGGTTGTATGCGCGCGTCCCCGGCAACTACATAGAAACGAAAAACACCCTGAATGTTTTGATGCTGCAGGCACAGCGTGATGGTGCCGAAGTGGTTGGCTGGGGATATGACATTCACCACGGCTGGCTGCGCCGCCCTGCTTACCGCAGGATGATGCGCGAGGCAAAGGCAGGACATATCGAGAGAATTTATATCTGCCGTATGAGCCAGATCAGTGGTCAGGAACGGCATCTGATTTCCTTTTTCAGGCGGCTGATGCGGTACAAGGTCAATGTCATTGCAACCGAGTACGCCCTGAATCTGAAAGTGCCCGCCTACCACATGGGCACGATAATTGATGAAATCTGCGCCCGCAAAGGGTGGGAGCGACCTTGGTTTGTTTCAGAAAGCTCGGAACGGCATTGCGTTAGCAACGCCGTGGCAAGCACGTCAAAATGATAGCTTGCTATCATTCCGACCCTTGTTAGGGGCTGCCACCCCTAAGACCCCCTCGCGCTTGCAATAATCCCAAAAGGAGAGCAGCGAAATGCAAACAAGAAACAAATCCTTCCTGCTTCGGTTGACGGAGCAGGAATATGCCACGCTGAAAAGAAAAAGTGAACTGGCAGGTCTGAAGATGAATCCTTTCTTGGTTTCACTTATCAACGGCCGCGAGATTCACCCCGCACACCGGACAGCTGCAAGGCGCTGGCAAGGCAGGTGGCGGCGGTCGGCAACAACCTGAACCAGTTAGCGCGCATAGCCAACTTCAACGGCAAGGCGGAGGATGCTTATCTGCAGGAAGCGCAGCAGATCATGACTCGAATCTGGCTGCTTATGAAGGAGCAGTTATAATGGCGACAACAAAAATCCTGCCGGTGCGCAAGCGCCTGAAAGACTGCCTGGACTATGCTGCCAACCCGAAAAAGACCGAGATCTTTCGCGGGGATGCGCTCGACCGGCTGATGCACTACACCCAAAACGAGGACAAGACGGAACACCAGCTCTATGTCACAGGCTTTAACTGCGACCCGCAAAATGCCTGCCTGATTATGGAGGCAACCAAACGCCGCTGGCATAAAGACATCGGACACGGCAATGTCGGCTACCATATTATTCAGAGCTTTAAGCCCGGCGAAGCCAGCCCGGACCAAGTGCATCAAATCGGCTGCGAATTAGCCAGACGCTGTCTGGCAGATCGGTTTGAGTGTACGGTGTCCACCCATCTGGACAAGGGGCATCTGCATAACCATATTGTGGTCAATTCGGTTTCCTTTATGGACGGCAAAATGTTCCGCAACGATTTCAAAACCTACTATCAGGGCATACGAAAGGTTTCCGACGACCTGTGCCGGCAAAATCAGTTGCCGGTCATAGAAACGGACGGACGCGGCATCTCGTATGGCGAATGGCGCAACCGCCGCGAGGGCAAGCCGACACTGCGCGGTATGGTCAAAGCCGATGTGGAAATGGCGCTTGCCGAAAGCTCCGACTTTGACGATTTTGTCGGCAAGCTGCAAAAGATGGGCTATGAGGTCAAGTACGGTCCCCGCGTCAAGCACATGGCAGTTCGGCACCAAGACAGCAAAAGGTTTGTGCGGCTGGACGGTGTTGCGCCGCAGTTTTCCGAGGCGGAATTGAGAGCGTTTTTCACGCAACTGAAAAAACTTCCGCCAGAAATGCAGCAGGAATATCAGGCAGAAAACCAGCCTGTGCAGCAAAGCTGGCAGAAAGAACCGGAACTTCCGGTCGTGCGCCGCGTGCGCTGCCGCAGCAGACTGAACCGTCCGTATAAAAAGGTAGGCGGCATTATGGCTTGCTACTACCATTACTGCGCCTTGCTGCGCAGAAACTACCGCGGCAGAAGTGGACGGCGCTGCTACTATCTGCTGCGCGAGGATTTCAGCAAATTCAACCGCTATCGGCGGCAATGCGATTTGCTGTGGGAGCAGAAAATCGAATCCACCGAGGAACTGCGGACCTACAAGGCAAGGCTGACCCACGAACTGGAGGTGCTTACCCAAAAACGCAAATACCTGTATAACCACAAGGAAGTCCTGACGCCGGATGTCCGCAACAGGCGGCTGGAGGAACTGTCTGCCCGGATGCGAACCGTGCGCAGGGAGCTGAACACCTGCACAGACATTGAAACCGATGCTGCCGCTTTGCTGCTGAAATGGCAGGAAGTGCGGCAGGCTGAAAAAGAAGAACGCGAGGTGAACGAAAATGAACAACGGCGGAGAAGCCGCTGACCAGATGGTGCGGGAAGCACTGCAATTTTCTGAGGTTGCTATCAAGCTGACAGCGCTGGGCTTTAAGAACTCGCTGGCGATTGCGCTTGCCTACGCCAAGGAAAACCCCAAGGTGCGCGGCAAGACAAGTCTTGACCGCCTACTGCGCGAGGGCAAGGAGATGAAGATCATCCCCTTGCAGACCAAGGATCTTGCTCAATTCAAGGCGTATGCCAAACAGTACGGTGTGCTGTTTGCGTCCATTAAGGACAAGGGCGCACAGGGCGAGAAAATCGACATTATGTTTAAGGCAGAAGATGTATCCAAGCTCAACCGCATTTATGAGCAGCTTGGATATACCGTACCCAAGAAGATTTCGGCTGACCGAAAAAACGCAGAAACCCGCCGCCAGACGCCCGATCCGATGCTGACGCGCGGGAAGACGATGGAGGATATTGACCCCCGCCCCTCGTTCAAGACGGTGGCGGCACAGCTGCGCAAGGCAGCAGCCCGCAGTGCGGAACGCGCGGTCAATGCGACCCGAAAGGAGGAACGCTAAATGTATGAGCGTATGAACATTGAGGATTGGAAAGCCAAAAAGAAGAACGACCGCGATGCCGTGCTGGCCGACCAAAAGCAGGCGTTGCAGGAGGTTTTGCAGGACGGCACGCATCTGACCGCCTACCTGCTGGGGCGCGGCAGGCTGGGCAGCGGGATCACCTCCGGCAATGCCGCACTGGTGTTGAAAGCCTGCCCGCAGGCGACTGCCGTGATGTCCTTTGACGGATGGAACCAATTTGGGCGCAGGGTCAGCAAGGGTGCCGTTGGCATTTCGCAGTTGGTGCGGTCCGGCGGCTATTTTACGGTGGGCAAGGTGTATGACCGTTCCGCGACCTACGGCAACAAGCCATGCCCGACGGTAGAGCTGCAGGGCGACCAGCTTGGCAAAGCCATTCCTGTATTGTCCGCCTTGTCACCGGTAGATGTACAGTTTGATGATAAGCAACCCACCGGTTTTCTTGCTGACGAAAATCTTATTCTCTATCCAAGTGGTGCAAGTGATGAAGAAGTCCTTGCGCGTCTGCCCGCGGATATTGTTCTTGCCACGGCAGCGCAGTGCTATGCAGAGGTCGGTAATGAAGAATACCTGCACCAAATGGCGTTGGCTGTGTCTGTTGAAGTTTGTGGTCGGCTCGGCATTTCACCGCCCGCCGATGCCGCCGACAGGCTGAACGGCTTGCGGGCGCATATCCCTGCCGGGGAGGAGCGCCGCGCGTTGGAGGAGGTGCGCGAGATGGCCAAGGTGTTTGGCGATACCGTCTGCAAGGAATTGGACTTGCAGCGCCCGCGCAGTGATTTGCAGCGCGCAGAGGAACGCTGACCGCCATGCGCCCGAATAAGGATCGGCAGAACCTCTGGCTCTGGGCTGCCTTGCTGCTGCCGCTGCTCTGGCTGGCGGCAGGGTTGGCGCAAATCACCGAACAGGCCGCACCGGCTGTCGCCTTGGCGGCAGGGCTTACCGCGCTGTTGAACAACCCGCTGAGCCTGCGTTGGTGCAGCAGCACCCCGAAATTTCTGCTGGCGGTCTTGGTGCTGTACCCGCTGGGGGTGTATTGCTATCTACTCGATCAGGCGGACCGCCGCCCCGGCGAGGAACACGGCTCTGCCCATTGGGGCAATGCCAGTGAATTGAACGAACGCTACCGCAACCGCAAGGACCCGTGGCAGGAAATCATTCTTTCCCAGAATATCCGCCTCAGCAATGATTCCTACCAACACCAGCGGAATCTGCACGTTGTTGTGATCGGCGGTTCCGGCAGCGGTAAGACCCGCTTCTTTGTAAAGCCGAATGCCCTGCAATGCAGCGGCTCCTACTTCTTTTTGGACCCCAAGGGGGAGCTGACCTATTCCCTCGGCGGTGCTATGGAGGAAAACGGCGTCACCGTAACGGTCATTGACTTTGTGCATTTCCGCGGACATTACAATCCGGTAGCGTACCTGAAAACCGATGAGGACGCTATGAAGCTGGCTTATGCGCTGGTGTTCAACACCAAAAAGAACCCGGCAGCCTCCGGCGGCGAAAACGAGTTCTGGGACAAGAGCGCTGTTATGTTTCTGGCATCGCTGATTTTGTATATCCTGTACGAATCCCCGCTGTATGAGCGCAACCTCAACACGATGATGGATATGATTCTGGAATGCAAGGTCAGTGAGGACAGCTATGACGAAAACCGTATGGATATTCTGTTCGGTGAACTGGAGCAGCGCGATCCGCATCACCCGGCTGTGCTGCAATACCGTTCGTTCAAGCTCGGCAGCGCGAAAACCCTGTCCAGCATTATGGTCACGGCGGTATCCAATCTGCATATGCTGCAATCGGCGGCGTTTGCCGAGATGATTGCCACCGATGAAATGTTTCTGCCGAAGTTGGGCGTGGAGAAACGCGCCATCTTCTGCGTCATCCCCGACAATGACGATACCTTTAACTTTATGGTTTCGATTCTGTACACCCAACTGTTTGACCAGCTGTTTCGCCTTGCGGATTCCACGCCGGAATTTCACGGCACACTGCCGGTTCATGTACGCCTGATGATGGACGAGTTCGCCAATGTCGCAACGCCGGAAAACTTTGTAAAGATTCTTGCCGTTGCGCGCAGCCGCAACATAAGCTGCGATATCATTCTGCAAAATATTTCCCAGATCAAAAGCAAATACAAGGACGACTGGGAAACGATCATCGGCAACTGCGACAGCCTTGTTTACCTTGGCGGCAACGATTACAGCACCTTTGAGTACATTTCAAAGTTGTTGGGCAAACAGACCATCCGCACCAAGGGGCAGAGCATCGGCAAGGGCAGCCACGGGTCGTCCAGCGACAGCTATCAGGTCACGGGGCGCGAGCTGATGACCCCGGACGAGGTGCGCCGCATGAAACGCAGCGACTGCCTTGTAATGATCAGCGGCGAGGCACCGGTAAGGGACAAGAAATACAACCTTTTTGACCACCCGAACCTGAAATACACACCCGACTACCGCAGTCCGCGGGGGCTGCTGCATCGGGCTGCAACCCCCATCCCCGCACCGGAGGGCTACACGATGCCTCCGGATTATATGGCGCAGGCCGGCACCGTATCGCTCGCTTATGTGGCGGAGCTGACCTGCCCCGAAATTACCGAAGATTTATATGATGAATTACAAGAATGGGAGGAATCTCTATTATGAAAATCAAAAAACCTGTATCTGCACCGGAAACTCAGCGCAAAATCAAGCGCAGCTACCTGACGGTTGCTACGGTTGCCGCCGCCGTAATCGTGATGGCTTTGCCTGTGTATGCGGACGACCCGCTGGCAACCATCAATGCACTGAGTGATTTTGTGTTCAGCGCCATTAAGGCGATTGGTGCCATTCTGCTGGGCTTCGGCATTGTGCAGATCGGTCTTGCCCTCAAAAGCCACGATGCCGGGCAGCGTGCGCAGGGCTTTATGACCTTTTTCGGAGGCGTTGTCATCTACTTTGCCAAGGATATTCTGGATATGATTCTGTAAGAAGAAGCACTACGCTCATTATACTTGATTATTTTCCCGGAAAATGCTATATTATATTGAGCAAGATTCCAATACTTTCAGTCAGTATAATGAGGTGATGAGTGTGGCATTGGTGACAAATGAGCAGGTAATTAAAGCCCTCCGAAATTACAATCCTTGGTGGAGAAATCCAAGCGCTGCGAAAGAAGAAGATCGACCACAGCATCGTGTTGCCTATCATGAAACACTGCGAATTATGCAGCATAAGACGATTCGGCGTTTTGCTGTTCTTTCCGGCGCACGTCGCGTAGGTAAAACGACCATTCTTTATCAAATCATCAATCACCTGATTGATAACGGTGTGAATCCGCGAAATATCTTTTATGCAACCTTTGATAACCCCGTACTGAAAATGGCGGGAGTTGATATGGTTTTATCTGCTTACGATTCCATGTACCCGGTAGAGGGTGTGCGCTATGTTTTCTTTGACGAAATTCAGTACACCGAAAATTGGGAACTCTGGATGAAAGTGATTTATGACAGTCGTAAAGACATTCGGCTGGCGGCCACAGGTTCGGCAAGCCCTATTATTGAGGATGCGTCAACCGATAGCGGAACAGGTCGTTGGACAGTCATTAAAATTCCCACGCTTTCCTTTTATGAATACTGCCAGCTTTTGCAGTTGGATGATATGCCGTTACTGCCGGACCACTTAAAAATCACAGATATACCTAAAATGGAAAATGCCGAGGTCGCGGATTTGATGGCGCGCTTTGAACCGTTAGTTAAGCATTTCAACCGCTATCTTACCATCGGCGGATTTCCGGAACTGGCGCTGTCCGATGATGATCTTTATGCGCAGCGTATGCTGCGTGAGGATGTTGTGGATAAGGTAATAAAGCGCGATGTGCTTACCTTGTTCAAAGTTCGCAGTCCACTGTTGATGGAAAAGCTATTCCTATACTTGTGCATGAATTCAACAGAAATCTTTAGTGCTACGACTGCGGCTAAAGAGTTAGATAATATATCCCCGAACACCATTGAATCCTATGTGGATGCCCTTGTAAAATCCAACTTGATTTATATGGCATATCCAATCGCTGTCGGAAGCAAGTCGGTTCTGAAAGGGCGGCCTAAGATTTATATAGCGGATGCCGCCATTCGCAATGCGGTTCTGATGGTAGACGACGTTCTGTCCGATGAGCGTGAGTTGGGGCTTTTAATTGAAACCACTGTATATAAGCATCTGGTATCGTTTTATCAAGGGACAGGCGCACAGCTTGGCTATTATCGAAAGGCAAAAGAAAATCAAAAAGAGGTCGATGCCGTAATTGAACTCCCGCAGCAAAAAATTCTGTGCGAAGTCAAATACAAAAACAATTCGCATATACCGCAGACGGATGGCATTGTAGAATTGTGCAATGATCCTAAAGCTGGCATTACAGATGCCTTTGTCATCACGAAGCAGCTGGAGGACTTTGGCGTGACGCGCCATGAAACTTCTCCTAAAATCTATCGAATTCCTGCTATTGCATTTTTGTACCTTATTGGCAAGGAAGAATCCGATGGAATGAGTGGCAGACTTTAAACCCTGCATTTTCCCATTGCACCCAACCGCATAATGTGTGATGGTGGAAAAAACACAGCGACCGTTTTGCTTTTCAGCAAGGCGGTCATTTCTTTTATCCGAAAGAAGGTGAAACCTTGAATCAAAACTGGATCGTAGAAAACCTGAACAATGCCTTTTCCACTTGGAACGGCAAATTAACAGAGCTTTGGGGGCTGGTGACTACCAGCCCCCAAACTTTTAAGGGTGGCGCAGTATGGGGCGTGATGCAAAGCCTGCACAATGCGATGATCGGCATAGGCTATGCGCTGATCGTGCTGTTCTTTGCCATATCGCTGTTCAAAAACACTGCCAACTTCCATGAACTCAAACGCCCGGAGGCTGCTGTGCATTACCTTATTCGCTTTGTGGCAGCCAAAACCTTGGTGGGTTACGGCATGGACATCATGCTCAATATCTTTTCCGTCTGCAACGGCATTGTTTCCGATATGGCTGCCGGTATGGGCGGCATCTCACAGGCGATGGTCGCACTGCCCGGTGAGGTGCAGTCTGCCATTGAAAATGTCGGCTTCTTAGCCAGCATCCCTTTGTGGCTCGTCACGATTCTGGGCAGTCTGTTCATCACAGTGCTGTCGTTCGTGATGATCCTCACCGTGTACGGGCGGTTCTTTCGCCTGTATATGTACACAGCGCTGGCTCCCTTGCCGCTGGCGAGCTTTGCCGGGGAAAGCACACAGTCGGTCGGCATTTCCTTTATCAAGAGCTATGTCGGCGTCTGCTTAGAGGGTGCTGTCATCGTGCTGGCTTGTGTCATCTATGCCGCCTTTGTCAGCACACCCACGGTTTTGGGCGGCGAGGCAACCACAATGGTGTGGAGTTATCTGACCGAAATTATCTTCAATATGCTTGTGCTGGTCGGACTGATCAAAGGCTCCGACCGCATAATCCACGAAATGATGGGGTTGTAAAATATGCAGATACCAATCAATAAAGACATCCGGCGCTACCAAGAGGAAATCTTTATGGGGTTGACCCTGCGCCAGTTACTTTGTTCCGGCATCGCCATTGGGTTGGCGGTGCTGATTTATTTGTGGGCAAAACCCCTGTTGGGGCAGGAAACCGCCAGCTGGTTGTGCATCCTTGCCACGGCACCCATTGCCGCCGCGGGATTTTTAAGCTATGACGGGCTGCCGTTTGAAAAGTTTGTTATCATCGTGTTGGAAAGCACGATTCTGTACAGCGGTTGGCGGGTATGGAAAACCGAACTGCGCCCTAAACTCAAAGGAAAGGTGAAGAAGATTGCGTTTAAGTGAGTATGCGTCCACCCAAAGAACCTACGGCAGCCGCAAGGTGCCGCGCAGTGTGCAGCAGAGCATCCCCATCGACCGAATCTACGAGGACGGGACATGGCGCTGCGGCAATGTATACAGCCAGATGTGGTCCATGCCGGACATCAACTTTACAATGAGCGATGAGGACAATAAAGCAAAAATCCTTAACCTGCTCGGCAAGGTGTATATGGGTGTGCCTTCTGACTGCTGGCTGAAAATCTGCATTGTCAGCCAGCGCATGGACGAGAAGTCCTTCCGCGAAAATGTTTTGCTGCACCGCAACCTTGACGGCTTGGATAAGTGGCGTGTAGAACGCAACCGCCGAATCCGACAATGCGTCCAAGACGCGGGCAATGTGGTGCAGCACAAGTATCTGATTCTATCCACCAACAAACAGAATGTCACCGATGCCCGCAGCCGTCTGCGGCAGGTGCAGGGCAACCTTCTGGCGGAGCTTTCCAATCTGGGCTGTACAATCAAACCAATGACGAACAACGATCGATTGGAGGTACTGCACAACTTTTTTCGCCGCGGCGAGGAAGGGCGCTTTCAGTTCAGCTTTGATGACTACGGAAAATTGGGCAACGATTTCCGCAATACGATTGCACCCGATGCGATGCGCTTTACAACCAAATACGCGGAAATTGACAACGGATTTGCCAAGGCGATGACGATTGCGCAGTATCCGCAGCAACTCAGCGATAATTTTGTGGCGACGCTGCTCCAACAGGTGCCGTACATCGTTCTCAGCATTGATATTACACCGGTAGAAACCGAGGATGCAATGCGGGAAATCGAGGCATCTCAAATGAAGATTGACTCCGAAAAGTACCGTGCAAACCGACGCAACGTAGAAAATCTCGACTTTATGGCAACCATCTCTCCGCGCAACCAACAGCAGGAAAAGTACACCGCAGAAATCCGCAATGCCATCTGTGAGGGTGACCAACAGGTGTTTATGGTGCTTTTGAGTGTGGCGTTCTTTGCCGACACGCCGGACGAATTGCGGCAGGAAACCGACGCACTGCAATCGGCAGCCGCCAACTTTAACTGTCGCTTTACCGAGATGCGTTTTCAGCAGGAAAACTGCTTTAACACAGCCATGCCCTATGGGCTGCGACATGTCGAGAGCAGCCACATGATGCTGACCCGCAGCGTCACGGCACTGGTGCCGTTTGTGGCGCAGGAGGTGCAGTCCCCGCAGGGTATCTTCTACGGCAGAAACGCCATTACCGGCAACCTGATCGTGGGCGACCGCACCAAGCTCATCAACGGCAATGCGATGGTAATTGCCACCTCCGGCAGCGGCAAATCCATGAGCGTGAAGATGGAAATTATAATGGAGTTTTTGCGCTGGCCTAACGCGCGGTTCATTCTGGTGGACCCGGAAAACGAATACGAGCTGCTGGTCAAGGCGCTGGGCGGCGAGGCAATCAAGGTGTCTGTGGACAGCCGGACACACTTTAATCCGCTGGATTATCATTACGACCCCAAGACCGATGTGCCGCCCGATGTTGCCAAAATCGAGTTTGTGCTGTCGATGCTGGACAAGCTGATCGGCGAGAATGGGCATCTTCAGCCGGAGGACAGAAGCCTGATTGCCGCCAGCCTCAAAAACATTTACAAACCGCTGATTGCCTCCGGCTATACAGCACCCTGCCCGACGCTCGGTGATTTGTATCGAGATTTGAACAAATCCAACCTGCGCCGCGCAAAGCAGCTGGCGTTGATGCTGGATGTATTCGCCAACGGCAGCTTGCAGGCGTTTTCCCACACCACCAATGTGGATATGAACAACCGCCTGATTTGCTTTAATATCCAAAGTCTGGGCGACCAGCTCCGCCCGATTGCCATGATGTCCCTGCTGGAGTTCATCAATATGCAGGTGATGACCAACCGCCGCAAGGACGCCACGGCGGCAACATGGATCTACTTTGATGAGATTCATGTGCTGTTAAAGGACCCGATGAGTTCCAATTTCCTGTATTCCTCTTGGAAAAGATTCCGAAAGTACAATGCCTACGCCACCGGCATCTCGCAGGATATTCAGGACTATCTGGATAACCCCGTGGCGTATGCGCTGCTTTCCAACAGCGAGTTTGTCATTATGCTGCGGCAATCGAAAAGTCTGTAAGCCTTGGAACGCCTGTACGGGCTGTCCAAGCCGCAGCTGGAATTTCTGCGCAACGCCAGTGAGGGACACGGCATTATCAAGATGGGCAACAGCATGATACCGTTCTCCAATCTGGAACCCAAGGATACGGCGGTGTATAAGCTCATCACGACCAAACCGGGTGAGGCAACCGCAGAGAAATGATTTTGCATAAAGAAAAGGCGGGCCGAAGCCCGCCTTAGAGTCAGTGGCAGTTTAGTGCTGCCAGATATTGTTTTCCAAATCACGCAGACGCGCTTTGTAGTCGTTAATAAGCGCCTGCGTGTTTTCTGTGTCCGGAAAGCTGACCATATAGCCATCCTCGGATTCGTGAAAACCGACAAGGCCCGCAAGCCCCGCCATCTCCGCAACCTTAACCAAGGTATGGTAATCATACTCGCTGTTGTTTATGTGTAAAATCATGGGTTTCTCCTAACTGCCGCTGTTTGTTGCGGATCTGTTCGACAAACTGGAATTTCATAAACGCATTTGCTTCTTAAACGCAAACATTCCCTCATTGCCATCGCCGACAAAATCGTCCGGTGTATCCGGCATAGGGTGTTTTTCATTAAAAATCTATTGTTGCATTGGGCATAGTATTGGCGCTGTCAGGGTGTGCAGCGACAGCGGATGAAACTCTTGCGGCTGAACCGGCTGCACTGGTGGAAATCTCGCCGGCCACCGAAGAAACTGCGCAGCCGGTGGAAGCTGCTGCAACTGCCGAACCTGCGCAGACAGCAACCCCTGAGCCGACACCCGAACCGACACAGGCCCCCACGCCCGCGCCGACAGCAGAGCCTACGGCAGTCCCCACCGCAGAACCCACGCAAGCCCCGGTGGAGGAAACCGTAGCCGCCACTCCGGCACAGGTTAGTATGAGTTATGGTGCGGTGCCGTTCGACCTTGCAGCCGGTACGGAGCAATGGTGGAGCATCGACAGCAGCGACAGCGCATACTGGGCCGTGCAGGAAAACATCAACGCCATTCGTGCGGCGTCGGGACTTTCCCCGCTGGCAATGGACGGCGGGCTGAGCGCGGCGGCAGATGCCCGCTGCGAGAGCTTTGTCGCGGGCGGTGCGTTCGACCACAGCGGCATGACCACCCGCAGCGAAATCTGCGCAGCCGGTCCTATCGGCTCAGCCAGCAGCGTATGCAGCTATTGGCAGAACAGTCCTGCCCACTATGCCAACATCACCAACGCCAGCTTTACGAGCATGGGTGTCGGCTGTTGGTTTTGCTCCACCGCCGAGGGGCAGTATACCTACTGGACTGTCACATTCAACTAAAACTCCTACTTGTTTTCATACACGAATTATGATATAATTTCTGTATGAAAGAGAGGTGCTATTTATGCCGAACATTCGTTCCAGCGCAGATTTGAGAAACAACTACAATGACATTTCCTCTTACTGCCATGCCTACAACGAGCCGGTCTTCATTACCAAAAACGGTAAGGGCGACCTTGCCGTTATGAGCATGGAAACCTACGAGGAAATGGCGGGCCGCATTGAACTGTACAGCAAGCTGCAAGAGGGCCTTGCCGACGTGGAAGCCGGGAACACGCGCCCCTTTGCCGATGTTATGGCTGATTTGCGCCACCGCAGGGAGCGCAGATGAAATACAACATTCATGTCACCCAAGCCGCCGAGCGCGATATGGCGAACGCCTACGACTATATCGACCTTGTACTGAAAAATCCAACTGCCGCCGACAAGCTGTTGGATGTGGCCGACGAAAAAATCGGAGCACTGGCAGAATTCCCGCACAAATTTGAAGTCGTTTCCGACAAACTGCTTTCCCTATGGGGAATCCGCTTCACCATCGTTATGAATTACCTTGCGTTTTACACGGTGGACGATGCCACGCAAACCGTGCATATCGTGCGGTTTCTCTACGGCAAAAGCAACTGGATCACCATTCTGAAAACAGATGCAGCAAACGGCAGTTTGCCGATGTTCTCATAACCGAATATTTTATCTGGGGCGCTCACTTTTGTGGGCGCTTTTTTCTATTGGAGGAAAACATGATTTATGACGAACTTATTGAAGAATTAGCGTTGACCCTGCTTACAAAGGCAAGGTATGAGGGCTGTATTAGCGTTATAGACGGTTTCTCCCAGTGCGAGGAGGATAAAACTCGCATAGAGTATCCTGTTGACGCTGTTATGCGCATCATGCCGGTGGGCAGCGAAATCTGGCCGGAAGAGTGCGAACCGTTACTGAAAAAATCGGTGCTGAAACGATTGGAGACGTTGCCGATTATCTGAACAAAAACAAATCCGAAAATTCAAGTGCTGATGATGTTCTTTTTACTGCATTGCTCAAAATCTGCTATGAAAATATGGACATGGACGGCAAGATGGCATTTTGGGAAGATATGCTTGAAAACAACTCCTTGGAATGGAGAGATGTTGAATGATTTGCATACACGAAGTGATTTATTCAGTATGCAGTCGTAATTTTTGTGGGATCTTATCTGCTTCGGAGGATTTTATGACGCACGATGAAATGATGAGTCTGCTGGCAAACACGCTGGCAGATGCAGCCGGGAGTTCCGGCTGTTTACCTATTTTGGACTGTTTCAGCCCACATCCGGGAGAGGAAGTAACCGTAAGCATTCCTATGTGTGACGACACGGTGGATATTGTGCTGGAAGATCTCGATTTCCCGCACGAGTGGGAAGAATTGTTGGAGAACAGCGGTGCAGATACTATGGGCGACCTTGTTGATTACCTGTGTTATTGTTCGCAAAACAATATTTCTCTTGCCATTTCCCCTGAAGATGAGGAAAAGCTGTATGCAACGCTGATTGATGTTTGCTATGAAAATATGTCTTATGACAGGCAGGTCGATTTTTGGCGTCATGTGCTGGAAACCAATTCTTTGGTGTGCGAGGTAAAAGAATGACCCTGCAGGAGCAGCTCTGCGAAAAAATGCGGGTGGAGCAGAGCGCCTATTGCCTATGGCTGACCGCACAGCCGCCAGAAGAAATTCTACACCACGCCTACGAGTACAGCGTCCGTGAGGACATTATTCTTGCAACGGAAGAAGTGAACCTCACCCTTGCACAGGTGCGGGCGCTGCTGAAATCTCCCGCGCCGCTGGCGGATGTGTATAAGGATTTTTCCAAGCTGGAAACCGATTATATGAGCATTGTGGCTCAGTGCGTGGAAGACCGTGCAGATGACTTGCTGAAAAAGGAGCAGCAGCAGAACCCACCCAAAGTATATCGACAGTCCGTCACTTATGCCCGCGAACACGGCGAATTGCAGCAGTACCATGCGTCTTGCCACTTGAATGAAAGGTGTCGGGACGAGATTGACGCAGCGCTTGCACAGCGCTTTGATGGTATGCGGCTGGGCGCTGGCGCTGTTGAGCAGGTAGTGGCGGAATATGGTTTGGAGCGCACAAAATATGTGTTGGCAGCGGCCATTCAAACCCGTGCTGGAGATGGTCGCATTTCTCGCACAAATAGAGAATGGGCAGATTCCATTCGCACGATCAAAGATATGGATCGCCGTGGATTTGACCGTTCCTGTTACTACGCTGACCTACAAGCGCATACCTGCCTATTGGACGGTTTTGTAAACCAAGTGCGAAAATTTGAAAAAGCCAAAGCCCAGCCCGCTCAGGATACCCCCGAAAGATAACCGCAGCGTCTGCATTTTGCAGGCGCTTTTTTTCGTGAAAAAATCTCTGTTTTGAAAGGATTTCACAATGAAAGAAACACATTATAAATTGAAGCATCGTGTTACCGCACTGTTTGCGGCGGCGGTAATGCTCTGCTCCATGCTGCCCGGTGCAGCGTTTGCGGAGGAACCCACACCGCAGCCCACCGAGGAAACCGTGCAGATGGAGCAGCAGACCGAGCCGTCTGAAACAGACAACGGCCAGACCGATGCCAGCAGCCCCGACCTCGGAGCAGCTACCGAGGAAAGCGCAGCACCAACCACGGATGAGCCTGCTGAAGAAAACGAGCCTTACACCTTTGACGGTGAGGTTTTGTATCAGGATATGCCGGACGCCCCCACAGGCTCCTACCTTGGCAGCTACGGTTTGCCGGTAGCGACCGGTGAAACCAAAATCGGGCTTGGCGCGTGGGATGCCGATTTAGAGCAGGATAGTTATCTGAGCGCCGAGGCGCTGGACAGCGACAACCTGACGCTGGCAACGCCCTTGCTGGAAGATACCGACTACGCCATTGTGCCGATTCTGGCGCAGGTGGAGTACCCCACCGACGGCAGCACCGTTGATCTGGTTCTGCCGGACAGCGTGACTCTGCTGGACTACTACGGCGAGCCCGCCAAGGATGCCGAAAGTCTGCTGCATAGCGAATACAGCGAAACCTCCGCTGCTGTGCTGGGTGTATATGTGCAGGCAGATGCGGATTTTACCGCACAGCTGGTTTATACCGCCCCGGACGGCAGCTGCCTGACCAAAACCTTGCAGGTGACCATCGACCGCAATGCGACTGCCGAGTATCCTTTCCCTGACAGCGAAATTGCCACCTTTGCCGAGCGCCCCACCCCTGCGGTGACAAGCGGCAAGATCACCAAGGTTGCCAAGGTCAACGGCACTTGGCTGATTTGGTTCAACGGCGAACCCGCCTACTGCTGCACCCACGGTGCCAACGGTCAGCCTGCAGGATGCCCGACATACACCTATGTGAACACTT
>ENA-OUNH01000263-OUNH01000263.1-human-gut-metagenome-genome-assembly--contig:-NODE-263-length-18280-cov-3.647551_pt1 | contig 18280 bp, 16 predicted proteins | sample MGYA00242806_ERZ504814 | MGnify/ENA primary metagenome ERZ504814 (study PRJEB26092, sample SAMD00036389) | human gut metagenome | host: Homo sapiens | study: EMG produced TPA metagenomics assembly of...
CGTTTACGATGCCGCCTGCGCGGCGTAAGGAACGGACAACCTCCTGCAGCTTTTCCATTTCGCTGTATTCAAGCTTGGGGGAGTTCAGTTCGACCTTATAGGTCTCCCCGATAAGAACAGACCGCCTGCGGCATTCGGGATGGATACTGCTGTCCCGAACGATTTTCCACACTTTTCCGTCCAAATCTTTGACCCCGTAGGCATCGTAGCCACCACCGGAATGCTCGGCACGGGTGCCAAACAGGTCGGCCAGTGTTTGGGCTGCCGTGGCGCGGTTTATCCCAGTCAGTTCGATTTCACAGCCAAAATACTGGTCACGGAAATCAAGGGGCAAGCGCCTCACCCCGTAGTTCTGCATCCATCTTGGCAATGCGCCGTCCGATGGCTTCCACTACATTGACCGTCACACCGTTGCCTGCCTGTTTGTAGGCTTGGTTATCGCTCTGGATGGCAAGCACCGTGTCGATGCGGTCATCCGCCCAGCCCTGCAACCGCAGACATTCGCGCGGTGTCAGGCGGCGGATGCGCCCCTCACACAGAACGCCGTGACGGTCTTTCGTAGTAAGGGTATGCATGGGTGCGCCGGGCTTGCCGGTGCGTTCGGTGTTGCGGGCGAGGTCGGACTTGATGGGATTTTTAACCGGGCGAACTTCAACAGTACCTTGTCGGCAGCCCGTTGTAAGTGTATGCGCAATCTCTTTGCCGACCCGCCCGCGCCGACTGTTGACTGTGGCGTAACTCAGGTCGATGCTGTCACCGACCTGTGCCATCTGGTAGCCGGTCTTGGTGGCGCACTTGATCGGCACTCCCACCTCATACAGCCCGGTTTTGCCACCGAAGCCGCCCGGATTGGCCGCCAATGTGCAGCTTAGTCCTTCGGGGAGTAGACGCGCTCTCCTTGATGCCCTCCGTGGGTTTGAATAAGAGAACCTCCTGCTGTTTCGAGGAAAGGAAATACTTTTCCTCGACATCGCTCATCAAGATATCCGATAATGTACACGCGGTTTCTTGACTGGGGAACGCCGAAATCTTTGCTGTTAAGACATTGCCATTCCACGCCATACCCCAGTCTGTCCAGCGTATTGAGGATTGTCGCGTAGGTCTCGCCCCGTGAATGGCTAAGCAGACCGGGTACATTTTCCAAGATGAGATACGCAGGGTGTCGGGCCTCAACCAGTCGGGCAATTTCAAAGAACAAAGTTCCTCTGGGGTCGCTAAAGCCCCTTCTTGCCCCGGCCACGCTGAAACTTTGACAAGGAAATCCGCCGCAGAGCAGTTGGAAGTCTGGCATGGTGCTAGGGTCGGCTTTTCGGGCATCTTCAATGAACCACTCTCCCTTCGTGTCAAACAGGGCGTTGTAACTGCGGTTGGCGTATTTGTCGATTTCGCAGTGGCCCACGCATTCAAATCCTCCGGCACGGGTCAACCCTTCGCGGAAACCGCCGATGCCGGAGAACATATCTACGAACTTGATCAAGGGCACAACTCCGGATGGGGATGTTTGCCGGATCTGCGAATGTGCTTAATAAGCGCCACTCATCAAAACAAAGGCAGCCCATCACAGGCTGCACCGAACAAGATTTTTTTACCGCTCACTATGTATAAACCTCCTTTTGCCTTACTGCTTTTCTACCTATTATTAAAACATTGGAATCACCCCCTATAGTGAATTCAGGAAATCGAGCGCAGAGTCTGGTATAGCATTCGCTGGCGGTGGGCTTGGAACAGCGTTGGTTATGTTGACTGCCTGCAACTCCTCCCGCACCACCTTGCGGATGCTTTTCTCCAGCCTATCCGTCTGTTCTGCCGCAAGGATGCTCTGCACCAGAAACTCTTTTCTCTTTGCAGGCGGCACCTGCTGCAGCAACGCCCATGCGCGGCGGTGCTGCGGGTCGTTTAGGTTCGGACGGAAAACATACTGCGGGCGTTTCATGCCTCGATTTTACGGCGCGACACGGCGGTCAACGCGCGCTCGAATCCGACTGCGTTCACCTTATCGTCCAGTAGAAAAATCGTCTTACAAAGGCTGTCTTTGGGGCTTAGGTGGCGGCTCACCACCGATGCGCCGCCGCCCAGCAGCACGGCGGGGATGGCGTGCAGGTCGAAGCCGGCTTCCATCGTGGCAGACAGCAGATGTTCGGTGTACTTACGACCCTGCCGGTTCACAATGTCGCGCACCGTATCGCTGACCGTGCAGGGGTGACCCGCCAGCATATTTTCGATTTGGGCATCCGTGAGGGACAGCCCGGTTTCACGCCGCACCTGCTCCCGGATGTCATCTACACAGCGGATCATGCCGAGTTCAAGGCTGTGGGCGGTGTCGGCTGCAGGGATGGCGTTGTCGATGCGCATGAGATCCACCGTCCAGCCGCCCAAATCCATGAGGAGCATTGATGGCTCGTCCTGCAACAGCCCGGTTTCGGTCATAAGGGCGGCGTAGCCTTGGGGAAAGATGGCAACTTCCTCAATCGTAATGCTGTACTCCACGCCCTCGAACTTGTAGTTCACCGGCTGATTGCTCCGCAGCAGATAATCTCTGAACTTGGGTTTGTCGCGTCCGAAGCTGGTCAGCGGCAGACCCGCCGCAATGCGCACCGAGCATTCGGGAGGCAAACCGCGCTGCTGGATTTCTTTTGCAATGGCTGCCAGCGTCAGCAGATAGTAGTTGTCGTTTATGGTCTTGTCACGCTGGATAGGCTGCCGCCCGGAGCCACAAATAAAAAAGCACCCGCCAAACTCTAAGAGTCCTTGGCGGGTGTAGGGTTCATGTTCTCCGTAGCTTGTCAGCCCTGCCGGAAATGAACAATGCGCTGTCTTGATAGCGTAATAGCCGTGGTCGATACCGATAATGATGCTCATAGTGGAAATCCTCCTTATTTAATAGGTATAAAATGGAAAACTTGAAAATAAACTGAAAACTGCTGCAAAAAGCGAAAAATCCCCGCAGCCAACAAGAAATTGGCTGCAGGGAAATTGAAAACATTCTGAAAACAGCAGAAAAAAGTTGAAATTTTCGCTGAAAAACTGCAAAACAGGACGGCAGGGGAGAGCAAACCCTCCCCAAATCACCCAACAAAAAAGTCCAACCGCCTTAAAACGGTTGGACATCTCTATAAAATGCGCTTCAAAAATGGCTCGTCAATTTTGCTATTTTTGCACGATACAACAAAGAAAAAAGCCCATGACATCTTTTTTGTCATGGGCTTATGGCGGAAAGAAAGGGATTCGAACCCTTGAGGGCTTTAGGGGCCCTACACGATTTCCAGTCGTGCGCCTTAGACCAGCTCAGCCATCTTTCCATATTCTTTTTGCGCAGCGCCTGACTGCATGAGCTATTATAACAATGTGCGCGGGAAATGTCAAGCATTATTTTGCGGTTTTTTAAAAAGTTTTCGCGGCTGTGGACGGCATGGGCAAATTGTATGCAAATTATGCGCTCAAACTGCATATTTTGCGCGTTTTATCCTCTTGCAAACGGCGGCGTATAGTGCTAAAACTATAAGGGCGTCATCGCGCTCGGCGTATCGGCAGCGGGCATTATGCGGTCATGCCGGAGAGAATTACCATGCTGTAAGGAGAGAGGATAGTTCATGTATTCCATTTTTCGCGATTTGGCGATCATTATCCTGAGCGCAAAGTTCTTTGCGCTGGTCGCCCGTAAATGCAAGGCCCCGCAGGTTGTGGGCGAGATCCTTGCCGGCCTGCTTATCGGACCCTGCCTTTTGAATCTGGTGCAGACCAGTGATGCAATCTCGACCTTTGCGGAGATCGGCGTTGTGCTGCTGATGTTTACGACCGGCCTTGGCACAAACTTGAAGGAGCTGCTGCGCGCAGGCCCCATTGCGACCCTCATCGCCTGCATCGGCGTTTTTGTGCCGCTGGTGGGCGGCACGCTGCTCTACAGCGCATTCTATGGCTTTTCGGCCGTGGGCAGCCCGGAGTTTTACCGCGCGCTGTTCATCGGCACGATCATGACGGCCACCAGCGTATCTATCACGGTGGCCACGCTGCAGGAGCTGGGCCACCTGAAAAGCTTCCTCGGCACGACCATTGTCAGCGCGGCGGTCATTGATGATGTCATCGGCATCATTGTGCTGACCTGCGTGCTGGGCGCCAGCTCGGGCGAGGGTACCGGCATCGGCGGTGTGCTGATCCAGACGGCACTCTTCTTTCTGGTTGCTGTCGGAATCGGCGTTGTCATCCACTTTGCGATGAAGTGGCTCGATGCCCGCAACCCCCATACCCCAGCGCATCACCATCGTCAGCATTGCTTTCTGCTTTGCCATGGCCTACATCGCTGAGCAGTACTTCGGCATTGCCGATATTACCGGCGCGTACATTGCGGGCATCGTTCTTTGCACGATGCAGGACGCACCGTATGTCGAGCGCCGCGTTGACATCAGCAACTATGTCATCTTTGCCCCTGTGTTCTTCGCCAGCATCGGTCTGAAAACCGACATCAGCGGCCTGACGCCGGAAATTTTCCTGTTCTGCATCTGCTTTGTTCTGGTGGCCCTGCTGACCAAGATCATCGGCTGCGGTCTGGCGGCCAGAGTCTGCCGCTTCAACTGGGGCGATTCCTTCAAGGTCGGTGTCGGCATGATGACCCGCGGCGAGGTCGCCCTGATCGTGGCCCAGAAGGGGCTGGAGGTCGGCGTCGTCGATCCCGTCTATTTCACGGCGGTCATCCTGCTGATCGTGGTGTCCAGCGTTGCCACGCCGCTTGTGCTGAAGGCGTTGTTTACCAAGATGCCGCCTGTGGCGCATCCGAGCGAGGCACAGGCGTAAAAGATACCCAGACAATAAACCTGCTGCAACGAATAATCCGGCAGACGCCTCAAAAAGCGCCTGCCGGATTTGTTTTCTATTCTGCGTTGTGCAGGTGATTGTCTACCCACTTGATGAGCAGCTCCAGCGCAACGAGGTTGCGCCCGCCCTCGGGCACGATCAGGTCAGCCTTGCGCTTGCTCGGCTCGACAAACTGCTCATGCATCGGCTTGACAGTGGTCAGGTATTGGCTTACCACGCTGTCCAGCGTACGGCCGCGCTCCTTGACATCACGGACGATGCGGCGCAGGATGCGCACATCGGCATCGGTGTCCACAAAGACCTTCATGTCCATCAGCTCGCACAGCTCGGGGGAGTCGAAGATCAAAATGCCCTCAACGATGATGACTGGTGCGGGCTGCACCAGCACGGTCTGGTTGCTGCGGTTGTGGATGGTGTAATCATACACCGGCACCTGCACCGGATGCCCGGCGCGCAGCTCCCGCAGATGGGCGATCATCAGCGCCGTGTCAAAGCTGTCGGGATGGTCATAGTTCAGCTTGCAGCGCTCCTCATAGGGAAGCTCGTCATGGCGCTTATAGTAGCTGTCATGGTTGATGACGCTGACCTCATTGCTGCCGAAATGCTCCCGCAGCTTTTCGGTCAGGGTGGTCTTGCCGCTGTCGGTGCCGCCGGCAATGCCGATGATGATGGTATTCATAAGCTGCTGCTCCTTATACATCCAGTTTGATCTCGCGCCCGGTGGGCTGGTAGGCCCGGCACACAACGCCGGTCATCTTGAACATGCGGCGGCTGGCCACACAGGCGTGGGTGTCGTGATATTTGTCCGAAAGGTAGATCAGCTCCTTGATGCCGCTCTGGATGATCGCCTTGGCGCACTCATTGCAGGGAAAGAGCGTTACATACATCCGTGAGCCGCGCAGGTCGTGATTGGGGCTGTTCAGAATGGCGTTCAGCTCCGAGTGGCAGACATACATGTATTTTGTCTCAAGGTCATCGCCCTCGCGCTCCCAAGGCATATCATCGTCATTGCAGCCGATGGGCATGCCGTTGTAGCCCAGCGACAGGATCTTGTTCTCCGGGCTGACGATGCAGGCCCCGACCTGACTGTTGTTGTCCTTTGACCGCATGGCGGAAAGCAGGGCAATGCCCATAAAATACTCGTCCCAGCTGATATAGTCCTGCCGCTTCATAGATGCACCGTCCTTTTGGTTTTTTCTTTATTATACTGTGCCGTGCGGGCCTGCGCAAGATGATTGCCGCAAATATTTGCGGCGGGTGGCCTCGCCGCCGCGCAGGTGACGCTCGGCCTTGTTTTTCTGCACGACGGCCTGCACCTCGGCCCACAAGCCGGGGTTCTGGCGGCGCAGCCGGTGCTGGTCCTTCCAGATCGTGGATTTGCTTACGCCGAACACGGCTGCCGCCGCCCGCACGGTCGCGCCGCTCTGCACAATATACCGCCCCACCGCAGCAGCGCGCTCCTCAGGGTCGCCCTTCATAGCCTGACCTCCTCGCATAGAATTTCCTGTCAAATCCTATGTGAAAAAGTGCGCCGATATGCCGGAAAAAATGGGCTATAAAATAGAAGGGGCTTAGTGAATCTTATACACCCGGCAGCCGCCGTTTTCGTACCACAGGGGGTACCGCTGCGCATACCATTCCTCGTTGGCATCGGCAAAGCGGCTGTAGACGGAGGAATCGAACACGGCGTACTGTACGCCCCAGATCTGCAGGGTGACAGTGTCTGGCGTTTCATACAGGGTGCGCATGGCGTTGTATTCATCGGCGTAGTCCATGCCGTGGTAGTAGACATAGCTGCCCGACCCGCACAAGATCTGCCGCCCCGCCAGTGCAAACACCGGCGTCAGGTGGCTGTCACTGGTCAAAAACAGCGCATCGCTCTCGGCGTTCTCGTCAATATACGCTGCCAGTGCAATGTCATCGGCGCTCCACTGCTGATAGTCGCTCAGCGCCTCCCGCCCAAGGGTCAGCACGCTGCCGAACATCGCCGCAAAGCAGCACACCGCCAGCCCCAGCGCCCGCCAGGGCAGGGCACGCACCTTTGCAAACAGGTCGGCCAGCAGCTGGGCTGCCAGAATACATCCCAGCATATGCCAGACATACAGCAGCTTATTGTTGTCATAATTGTTCGGCTGGAATACAACGAACTCCGCCAGCGCTAAAATCGCCAGGCCGCCGCCGTACAGCCACCGCTGCTTTGGCTTGGCATGTACAAAGGCAGGCACCAGCAGAAGATACACAAGGCCGATGTTTTTGATGTAGAACCAGAGATAGCTGTCCTTCAGGGTGCCGTCATTCCGGCCGTTGATCCAGTTGAAGTGCAGCCGCAGCATCTGCTGACCGTCCAGACTTTGCGCCAGCACGGTCGGCAGCATCTGGAAAAGCCATGCCGCGCCGCAGACTGCGGCCAGCCCCAGCCATGGCAGCAGCGTCTCTTTGTGTGCGCCCTGTGTCAATGTGTAAAGCCCGCTCACCAGACAGAGCAGCACCAGCGCCAGTGCGCTGTGCGTGTGCAAAAGCGGCAGAGGCAGCACCAGCAAAGCAAGCCAAAGCCAGAGGCGGCGTTCGCCCTCATAGCAGAACCGCCACAGCAGATACAGGGCGGGCAGCAGCACGCACCAGCCAAAGAGGGTGGCGCGCTGCGGAATCAGCAGATCTGCGATGGGGTTGACCCAGACGATGTTCTTCTCAACAAAATTGGTCGGTGTTGTGTAAAAACCGGTGAAGATGCCCGCAAAATCCGCGGCGGAGCCGAGAAAATACACAAACCCGAACCCACTGCCCATAAAAAACAGATAGAACGCAAGGCTTGCTTTGGCAGCGCTGCCCGTCACGCGGCGGGCCAGCTGCCAGAACATGCCGTACACCGAGAGAAAGGCGGGCAGCATCGGCAGCAGGTAGGCGGTGCGCAGATCCGCCCCCAGCAGAAGAAAGACACTGGAGACCGTTTCGCAGAGGAACGGGTAGCCAAACCGGTGTGCGCCGCCCAACAGGGGATAGCGCGGCGGAAATTCACCGCTCTGCGCAATATAGCGGATGAACCCCAGATGCATCGGCATATCGCCGTAGCAGCTCTGCCCGGTGTGGAGGGTGCCGTTTACCATGTGCAGCACATGGGTGTGCAGCAGAAACAGCGTCACGGCGGCCAGCGGCAGCAGGCAGGCCCAGCTTGCCCCGCATCGGGGGCCTTCGCGGTCCCGCGCAGCCGTGTGCCGCACCGCAGCAGCACCCCGCCCAGCACCGCTGCAGCGGCACCCGCCAGTCCGGCGGCCGGCAGGGTAAAGCCGAACGGCAGGGCAAACAGGGCGGGCAGCACCGCCAGCAGGGATACCCCAAGCCCGCACCCCAGCGGAAGGAGGACGGCGCTGTCTGCGTCCGGCACGGCCCGGCGCGCCAGCAGCAGACCGATAAAGAGAAACAGGAACAGATAGCAAACGGATACAATCATGATGCACCCTATACCCCTTCCAGATCAAACGGCGGGTGTACTCCTCCCGGGCGCTGCTCTTTTCCTGCATGTAGCCATCGGTCAGCCCCAGCCGGACGGCCTCATCAATGACTTGCCGGTACTCATAGGTCGTGATGCGCCGCCCTAAGCCGTGCTCGGCCGCCTTATAAAAAGGTGTGAACTGGCTCATCAGGCTCGGGATAAATTCCACACCGGTCTCTGCCCGCAGCGCTGCCAGCTGTTGCAGCACCGCGCGGCTGTCCGCCACATGGCCGGGCAGGGCCAGATGCCGCACGATGACGCCCCGCTGCAGGTAGCCGTCTGCATCATAGATCGGCGCGCCGGTCTGCACAAGCATCTCGCGCAGGGCGGCATCTGCCACGGCGGGGTAATCCTGTGCGCAGGAAAGCTGCGCTGCCAGCGTGCTGTCGCAATACTTATAGTCGGTAAGCCAGATGTCCACATACCCGGCCAGTGCGCGGACAGCCTCAACGGTTTCATAGCCGCCGGTGTTGTAGACAACAGGCAGGGCAAAGCCCGCCGCTCTGGCAGCATCCAGTGCCTCTGTCACCCAGGGCAGATAGTGGGACGCCGTGACCAGATTCAGATTTTTAGCGCCGCCGTTTTGCAGCTGCATAAAAATAGCGGCCAGCCGCTCGGCGGTGATCGCCTTGCCTACCTCACCCTGACTGATGGGGTAGTTCTGGCAGTAGCAGCACCGCAGGGTGCAGCCGCTGAAAACACCGTGCCGCTCCCGGTGGCGGCATCGGGGTCGCCGCTCAGGCAGGGCTCCTCCCAGTGGTGCAGGGCGGCGCGGGCCACCCGCAGGGTATCATCGGCCCCGCAGAAGCCCCGCTGCCCGGCGGCGCGGTCGGCCCCGCAGGCCCGGGGGCAAAGGGTACAGTGGTGCGGCAGCTGCATGGCAAAAACCTCTTTCACAAAAAACTTTTCTATAAGTTTACCACAAACCGGGAAAGTGTGGTATACTATATCTACCAATATCACAAAATAAAGGAGTGTGCTTTTATGTCTACCCCTCATAACCGCGCGGAAAAGGGCGATTTCGCCAAGACCGTTCTGATGCCCGGCGATCCGCTGCGCGCAAAGTTCATCGCGGAAACCTTTCTGGAGGATGTCCGCCTCGTCACCGATGTGCGCGGTATGCTCGGCTACACCGGCAGCTATCAGGGCCGCCCCATCAGCGTTATGGGCAGCGGCATGGGCATGCCGTCCATCGGTATCTATTCCTATGAGCTGTACAGCCAGTACGGTGTGGAGAACATCATCCGCATCGGCTCTGCCGGCTCGTATACCGACAAGGCCAAGCTGTTTGATGTCGTGCTGGCCACCGGCGCGTATTCCGAGAGCAACTATGCTGTGACCCAGAGCGGCGATACCGAGGAGATACAGACCCCCAGCGCCGAGCTGAACAACGCCCTGCGCCGCAGCGCTGCCGCAGCAGGCATCCCCCTGATCGAGGGCAATATCCATTCCTCTGATGTGTTCTACCGCCAGCCCAGCGACGCCAGACCGACCTACTGGGAGCGCCTGCGCGATGAAAAGGGCTGTCTGGCTGTCGAGATGGAGAGCTTCGCCCTTTTCCACAATGCAAAGGTGCTGGGCAAGCGGGCGGCCTGCCTGCTGACCATCTCGGACAGCTTTGTCTCGCCGGAAATCACGACCGCCGAGCAGCGCCAGACCAGCTTTACTGCCATGATGCAGGTCGCGCTCGGCGTGGATGCCTTTTTGGAGAAGTAAGCATGGAAAAAGCTGAGATCCGGACCCTGATCCGCGCTGCGTTTGAAGGGCAGGGGTTTGCCTATGCGCCGTATTCCCGCTTCCATGTGGGGGCGGCACTGCGGGCCAAGGACGGCCGTGTGTTCAAGGGCTGCAACATCGAGAATGCAGGTTATACCGCTACGAACTGCGCCGAGCGCACGGCGCTGTTCAAGGCCGTCAGCGAGGGTGTGCGCGAGTTTGACGCTATCGCCATTGTGGGCAGCAAGGCGGGGGAGAAGAACACCCTTGTCACCGGCCCCTGCGGCGTCTGCCGTCAGGCACTCTATGAGTTCGGCGGCCCGGGGCTGACTGTAATCATGGCCAAAAGCGAGGAGGATTACATCGTGACGACCCTCGGTGAGCTGCTGCCCTACGGCTTTTGGCCCGGCCAATCTGGAATGACCCCAAAGGCAGGGAAACCATGCCCCTGCAAAGAAACGAATACCAAGGAGATTTTCCCGTACCCATGAAGAAGTTCTTAGCATTGTTCCTGACGCTGACCCTGCTGGCAGGCCTGACTGCCTGCAAGGGCAGAGAAGCCATCGCCGAAGCACAGGCGGTGCATGTCGTGACCGCCCCGACCGATGACGCCACCTTTGTCTATGAGCCGGAGGACCCGACACAGGTGCTGCCGGGCGGGCAGACCATCGCGCTGGTGACCGGCCCCGGCGGCACGGACAGCGGCGAGGATGCCATGCTGTGGCAGGGCGTACAGACCTTTGCCAATACCTACCATTACACGGCCGTAAGCCAGACGGCGGCGGGCAGCACCGCCGATGATGCCGAGGCTGCCCTGCGCGCTGCGGCCGAGAGCGGCGCAAAGCTTGTGGTCTGCCGCGGCGAGGTCATGGGTCAGGCGCTCTACCGCATTCAGGAAAACTACCCGGATGTGCATTACCTGCTGTTTGACGATGAGCCCCATAATGACGACTACAGCGCCTACAAAACGGCCAATCTGGTCCACTGCGTTCTCTTTCAGGAGGAGCAGGCGGGCTATCTTGCGGGCTATGCCGCTGTGGCCGAAGGGTATACTGCTCTGGGCTTTGTCGGTACGCGGGAGGTCCCCGGCATTGTGCGCTACGCCACCGGCTTTTTGCAGGGCGCAGAGGCCGCTGCCGAGCAGCAGGGTGAGCGCGTGAGCCTGCAGACCTGGTTCGCCGACACGGATACGGTCAATGATGCCATCACCCAGCGGATGATCGACTGGTATAATAACGGAACAACGCTGATCATGGTCAGCGGCGGTGACCTCTATACAGGCGTTGCCAACGCTGTCAACCAGACTGGTGCCAAGGCAATCACGACAGACTGCGACCGCACCGATCAGGGCGACCGTATCCTTGCCAGCGCCGTTAAATGCTACAATGCGGCGGTGCAGCGCGAGCTGTACACCTTTTTTACACAGGGCACATGGAATGCCCAGAGCGCCGGCCAGACCGAGAAGGTCGGCTTTACCAACGGCGAGGTGGCGCTGCAGGCCGGCAGCCAGTGGCGGCTGGACAACTTCAGTCAGGAAAGCTACCGCAAGCTGTATGAAAAGCTGCGCACCAGCGCGCTGCGGGTGGACACCTACTCAGACCTTGACACGCTGCCCAACACCCCCAATGTCACACTGACCCGCCTGCGCTGACACAGCCCACACAGCGGCTTTGTTATGCTTTTGTAATGATTTGTTTAGCGTTTTGTCATTGAATAACCGCCCCAAATGCGGTATACTGAACTTATTACGGCAGGGAACCGCCCTGCCGGACAACTGAAAATCAACCTAAGGAGATTAAAACCATGAAAAAGTTTCTCGCTTTTGTAATGGCTGCCAGCATGGCGCTCTCTCTGGCTGCCTGCGGCGGTTCTACCCCCGCAAGCTCCACGGCCAGCACCACGACGGAGGCTACCTCTGAGGCCGCTGCTTCCACTTCCGGCAGCAAGACCGATGTTGCTTTCGTTACCGATGTAGGCAACATTGATGACCAGTCCTTTAACCAGTACACCTGGCAGGGCGTGCAGGACTTCTGCAGTGCCAACAGCCTGAACGCCAACTACTACCGCCCCACCGAGGACTCCGACGCTGCTCGTCTGGAGCAGATGGACAACGCCGTGAACGACGGCGCTAAGGCGATCGTTGTTGCCGGCTACCTGTTCGGTTCTGCCATCGCCGAGGCACAGGAGAAGTACCCCGATGTTCAGTTCCTCGCGCTGGATGTTTCCACCGCTGATCTGGGCGACAAGGCGCCTACCTCCAACACCGCGCTGATCACCTATAAGGAAGAGCAGGCCGGTTATCTGGCTGGCTACGCCGCTGTTTACGACGGCTACAAGGAGCTGGGCTTCCTGGGCGGCATGGCTGTTCCCGCTGTTATCCGTTACGGCTACGGCTTCGTGCAGGGCGCTGACGCTGCTGCCAAGGAGATCGGTGCTACGGATGTCAACATCAAGTACTGGTACTCCGGCGGCTTTGCTGCTACCGATGAGGTCAAGAACAAGATGGACGGCTGGTACTCCGAGGGTACCGAGGTTGTCTTTGCCTGCGGCGGCCCTGTCTGCCAGAGCTGCGATGCTGCTGCTCAGGCCAACGGCGGCAAGATGATCGGCGTTGACGTTGACCAGTCCGGTCAGTTCGACACCGTTGTCACCTCCGCCATGAAGGGTCTGGCCGAATCTGTCAACGAGGCCCTGACCGATGCCCTGAACAACGGCTGGAAGTTCAGTGAGACCTACTCCGGCAAGGAGACCAAGCTCGGCGCTGCCGAGAACTGCGTTGGCCTGCCGATGTCCACCAGCAAGTTCACAAAGTTCACTCAGGAGCAGTACGACACTATGTATGCTGCCATTGTGGACGGCTCTCTGGTCATTGACGACAGCTTTGACGCCGATGTACATCCCGCCGTCACCAATGTGACTGTTGACTATCAGAGCTGATAGCTTAAAAGTATGACTTTTGACCGCCCCGTGCCTTACCGCACGGGGCGGTTTTTGCGTATAAGGGCAGGGCTGTCCGCGATTTGACAGGCAAAGCGGATGGAATGACCATAATGTGACAACTTTTTGTGCAAAATCTCTTGTACAAAAATGAAATTTTCTGTATAATATAGAGTACTAAATTGTGTACAAGCCTGTACACATCGAAAGGGGCGTGCAACGGTTGACAGAAAATTATGTCATCGAAATGCTGCACATCACCAAGGAGTTCCCCGGCATCAAAGCCAATGATGATATCACCCTGCAGCTGCGCAAGGGCGAGATCCATGCCCTGTTGGGCGAAAACGGCGCCGGAAAATCCACCTTGATGAGCGTGCTGTTCGGCCTGTACCAGCCGGAAAAGGGTGTTATCAAGAAAAACGGGCAGGAGGTCAAGATCAACAACCCGAATGACGCCAATGCGCTGGGCATCGGCATGGTGCATCAGCACTTTAAGCTGGTGGAATGCTTCACCGTGCTGGATAACATCATCCTCGGCGTGGAGGACACAAAGCACGGCTTCCTGCAGAGGGACGAGGCCCGCAAAAAGGTCATGGCGCTGAGTGAAAAATACGGCCTGAAGGTCGATCCCGATGCGCTTGTCAGCGATATTTCGGTCGGCATGCAGCAGCGTGTCGAGATCCTGAAAATGCTTTACCGCGACAATGAAATTCTGATTTTCGATGAGCCTACGGCTGTTTTGACCCCGCAGGAGATCGATGAGCTGATGGAGATCATGCGCGGCTTCAAGGCAGAAGGCAAGAGCATCCTCTTCATCACCCACAAGCTTAACGAGATTATGGCTGTGTCGGACCGCTGCAGCGTCCTGCGCAAGGGCAAGTATATCGGTACGGTAGACATCAAGGACACCACCAAGGAAGAGTTGTCCAAGATGATGGTCGGCCGCGATGTGCAGTTCGCCGTTGAGAAAAAGCCCAGCGAGCCGGGCAAGCCGATTCTTGAGGTGGAGAACCTCGTAGTGCCCAGCAAGGTACACAAGAATAACGCCGTGCGCGGCGTCAGCTTCAATGTCCGCGCGGGCGAGATCGTCTGCATCGCCGGTATTGACGGCAACGGCCAGAGCGAGCTGATCTACGGCATCACGGGACTCGAAAAGCCGACCGGCGGCACGATCAGGCTGGAGGGCAGGGACATTACGAATGCTCCCATCCGTGAGCGCTCCAAGGCCGGCATGAGCCATATTCCCGAGGATCGCCATAAGCACGGTCTGGTGCTGGACTATACGCTGGCTGACAATATGGTCCTGCAGCGCTACTGGCAGCCGGAGTTCCAGAACCACGGCTTTATTAAGAAGGGGGCCGTCCTCGACTATGCCGAGCGGCTCATCAAGCAGTACGATGTGCGCAGTGGTCAGGGCCCTGCCACCATCGCCCGCAGTATGTCGGGCGGCAACCAGCAGAAGGCTATCATCGCCCGCGAGGTCGATAAGGACCCGCAGCTGCTCGTTGCCGTGCAGCCCACCCGCGGCCTTGACGTCGGTGCGATCGAGTATATCCACAAGCAGATCGTGGCCGAGCGCGACAAGGGCCGTGCGGTGCTGCTCGTCAGTCTCGAACTGGACGAGGTCATGAACCTGTCCGACCGCATCCTTGTGATTTATGAGGGCGAGATCGTCGGCGAATTTGACCCGCGTAAGACCACCGTGGAAGAGCTGGGTCTGTATATGGCCGGCGCGAAGAAGCAAGGGGAGGCGAAAGCATGAGTAAACAGAATAAACAGCCGCTTTTGCAGCACCCCGCTGTAGTAGGCGTGCTGGCAAGCCTTTTGTCCATCGTCATCGGTCTGGTGCTGGGCTTTGTGCTGCTGGTGTTGCTGAACCCCGGCGCTTCGCTGGGCGGCATGAAAGCCATGATGACGACCGGCTTTTCCAGCATGGACAAGCTGGGCAAGGTGCTGTATCAGGCAGCGCCGCTGATGATGTGCGGCCTGTCGGTCGGCTTTGCCTTCAAGACCGGCCTGTTCAACATCGGCGCATCCGGTCAGTATACGATGGGCGCATTCTTTGCACTGCTGTGCGCCATTCAGTTCCAGATGCCGTGGTTTGTCTGCCTGCTGGCGGGCGCAGTCGGCGGTGCGATCTGGGGCATCTTCCCGGGCCTGTTCAAGGCGTACTTCAATGTCAACGAGGTCATCACCGCCATCATGTTCAACTGGATCGGCATGTACCTTGTGAACCTGCTGCTGGCCAACACCCCCACTATGCTGGCTTCTGCCTGGGGCGCGTCCAACTCGGACCGCACGGCGGCGCTGTCCGCTGCAAACCCCGGGGCTATCCTGCCCAAGGGGCCGTTTGCCGCACTGTTCGGCAATTCGAGCTGGATCAATATTTCTATCATCATTACGATTGTTTTTGCTGTCCTCGTCTGGGTCGTGCTGCAAAAGACCACCTTTGGCTATGAGCTGAAGGCCTGCGGCCTCAGCCGGGATGCCGCCCAGTATGCGGGCATCAACTCCAAGCGCAACATCGTGCTTTCTATGGTCATTTCGGGTGCGCTGTCCGGCATCGGCGGCGGCATCTACTATCTGGCCGGTACGGGGCAGTATGTGCTGGAAAAATCCATTCTCGGTATGGGCTTCAACGGCATTCCCGTGGCGCTGCTGGCCAGCTCCAACCCCATCGGCACGATCTTCTCGGCGCTGTTCATCAGCTATATTCAGGTCGGCGGCGCGGCCATGCAGCCCGCCTACTCCTCGGAGACCATTGACATCGTGATCGCTGTCATCATCTATCTGGCGGCCTTTGCGCTGCTGATGCGCGGCGTGATCGCCAAGGCAGTCTCCGGCCGCAAAGAGAAAGGGGGCGCTGCGAAATGATGATCGCTGCCAACATTATCAGTCTGACCATTCTGTTTGCGGTGCCGCTGCTGCTCGTCGCGCTGGGCGGTATGTTCAGTGAGCATTCCGGCGTTATCAACATCGCGCTGGAAGGCATGATGATCATTGGTGCGCTGTTCGCCTGCTTCACGCTGCAGGGTCTTGACCAGAGCGGCTTCGGTTCCGCGCACCCGCAGATTTCCATGCTCATCGCCATCCTTGTGGCGGGCGTCACGGGCATGATCTTCTCACTGTTGCTGGGCTTCGCGGCCATCAACCTGAAGGCCGACCAGACCATCGGCGGCACGGCCCTGAACCAGTTTGCGCCCGCCTTCGCCGTTGTTATGACTTGGGCGATTCAGGGTCAGGGTCTGACGACCATCTCGATCCCCAGTTGGGTGCGCATCACCCGCGAGACCTTCGGCCTCGCCCCGGTGGACGGCCCCAGCTTCTGGAACAACCTCATCTTCAAGTATTTCTATCTGACGACCCCGGTGGCCATCGTTCTGTTCATCGCAGCCTACATTGTGATGTACAAGACCCGCTTCGGCCTGCGTCTGCGCGCCTGCGGCGAGCATCCTCAGGCGGCGGATTCTGTGGGTATCAATGTCTACAGGATGCGCTACGCCGGTGTGCTCATCTCCGGCTTCCTCGGCGGTGTCGGCGGTCTGGCCTACACGGTGGCGGCCGGTTCCGGCTTCAACTCCGATGTCGGCGGCTACGGCTTCCTTGCGCTGGCTGTCATGATCTTCGGCAACTGGAAACCATTCCCGATTCTGGCCTCGTCGCTCTTCTTCGCACTGTTCAAGGTCATTGCGGCGTACTCTTCGTCGCTGTCCTTCCTGCCGAAGTTTGAGGGTGTCAAGGAAATCTCCAACTTCTACCAGATGCTGCCGTATATCGTCACGATGATCGTGCTGATCTTTACCTCCAAAAACTCTCAGGCCCCCAAGGCCGAGGGTATCCCCTACGATAAGGGCAGCCGCTGATACAAACGATACACAGGCCGCCCGACGCCTACAGCCGGGCGGCCTGTGCTTTTTTGAAGGAGACAAGCTTATGCGAATGTATGATATTATCGCCAAAAAACGCGATGGCGGCACGCTGAACCGTGAGGAGCTTTCCTTTGCGGTCAACGGCTATGTGGCGGGCGACGTGCCCGACTACCAGATGTCGGCACTGCTCATGGCCATCTACCTGCGCGGCATGACCGATGAGGAGACCGCCATGCTGACCGATGTCATGGCCCGCTCCGGCGATATGGTCGATCTGTCCGCCATCGCGGGCATCAAGGCGGACAAGCACTCCACCGGCGGCGTGGGGGACAAGACCACGCTTGTCATTGCGCCCATCGTGGCGGCCTGCGGCGTCAAGATCGCCAAGATGAGCGGGCGCGGGCTGGGCCACACCGGCGGCACCATCGACAAGATGGAGGCAGTGCCCGGCACCCGCACCAGCCTGACACAGGAGGAGTTTTTCAAGCAGGTCAATGAGATCGGTATTTCGGTTATCGGACAGAGCGGCAAGATCGCCGCGGCTGACAAAAAGATCTACGCCCTGCGCGATGTGACCGCCACGGTCGGCTGTATTCCGCTGATTGCATCCTCCATCATGTCCAAAAAGCTCGCGGCCGGTTCAGACGCCATTTTGCTCGATGTGACGATGGGGGACGGCGCCTTCATGAAGGATCTGGACAGCGCCCTTGAGTTGGCGCGCCAGATGGTCGCAATCGGCACGGCGCACGGCCGCAAGGTCGCCGCGCTGATCACCGATATGGACAAGCCGCTGGGCAGAAACATCGGCAACTCGCTGGAAGTGGCCGAGAGCATGGCCGTGCTGCAGGGCAAAGGCCCGGCTGACCTGACCGAGGTATGCCTGCAGCTGGCCGGCAATATGCTGGTGCTGGCCGGCAAGGGCGATATGCCGACCTGCCGCAAGCTGGCCGAGGGCGTCATCGCCGACGGCTCCGCTTTTGAAAAGTGCTGCCAGATGTTTGCCGCGCAGGGCGGCGACATCAGCGTGCTGCGGGATGCCGACAAATTCCGCAAGGCAAAATTCAGCTATGAGCTGACCGCCCCCGCCGATGGATACATTTACAAAACGATGTCGAGCGCATCGGCAATGCCAGCGTCCTGCTGGGTGCGGGCCGCATCAAGAAGGAGGACAGCATCGACTTTGCCGCAGGCATCACGATGCACAAAAAGCTGGGCGATCATGTCAGTGCAGGAGAGAGCATCTGCACCCTCTACGCCGATGACGAGGCTCTGTTTGCCCCCGCGGAGGAGATGTACCGCGGCGGTCTGGTGATCCGCGAGGAGAAGCCGGTTCTCCCGCCGCTGATCTACGCAAGAGTGACCAGCGATGGGGTAGAGCGGTTCTGATTCACAGCCATAGGAGAGGGTTGAATCCCTCTTGTATAAACAAACGGTTCCTGCCGTCGTTTTTGTGCGCTGC
>ENA-OUNH01000264-OUNH01000264.1-human-gut-metagenome-genome-assembly--contig:-NODE-264-length-18275-cov-5.744159_pt1 | contig 18275 bp, 18 predicted proteins | sample MGYA00242806_ERZ504814 | MGnify/ENA primary metagenome ERZ504814 (study PRJEB26092, sample SAMD00036389) | human gut metagenome | host: Homo sapiens | study: EMG produced TPA metagenomics assembly of...
ATAGGATTTTTGCAAAATCGCAGCCAACACGGGCACTGTTTGAACGCAGTGAGTTGTGCAGGAGTGTTGGCGGATCAGCGTTTTGCAAAAAATCCGTCAATGAAATTCGTTTTTCGTACACCTATCGTTCTTTATGTTTTTATGAATACTCGATACATTTCTGTAATACAACTTAAAATTTCTTGCCAATTTAACACACAAAATCATCCATACCCCCGTCACTCCTATAATCCAGAATTCATTTCCTGCAAATGACAATGTAATGTCATTTTCCATAAACCAGGCTCCGCTTGTAATATAGAGATTTGTTGGGTTTAGCAGGCGTAATATAACATTCATAAATGTTACATTCGAATAGTAAGCACCTAGGAACAATGCCATGTTTAAGAGAATTAATATAGCAAATGAAAAATAACTGTTCCTCAGCAAAAATTGGATTGCGATCGTTGCCAGTGCAATCAACAGGATGATTCCAAGATATACGGTAAGTGTTAGGATCAAGTATTGTATCTGCGTCATTTTAAAGAATGTAACAAATGGATAAAACCATCCCGAATATCTTTTTTCTGCAACTAGTGTGGAGGCAACCGAGACATTCCATAGTCCTTTGAATGATACGCAGTAAAAAAAATAAAATCCATGTAACACTGCATAGTATCGCTGAAAATAAAATTCCACTTAACGTCCCCGTAAAAGCTTTATAATCCATGATTCTCTTCCCAGTTCTGGTTGCATCTACAAGATCATTTGTCTTTTGCAGTCTCTCATAATCCATGATAAACAAAATACTGAGTGCCATCAAAAGACTCATTTCCACGATTAATTTTTCCCTAACTTTGAATATAATAACGAATGGATCTCATAATACTGTCCTGGATAAAAAGCATCATTATATTCTTTATCAGATTTGATCTCCTCCACTCTTTTTTGCAGATGCTCATAGTTATCTTTTACGAATTTCTTCATAAATCCCTTGGGGTGATACTGAAGCATTTCTTCTTTTTGTTTTAGGATCTTCGTCATATCAAGTTTGTCATACAAGTCGATATTTTCTTTGTAATATTCTTGATATGCCTTAGATAACTGCTTTCTTTCATTTCTATTTTTAGCTTGACGTGAGTGGTTTATATCATCTGTTTTTTTGATAATATCATGCATGATCACTAATTCTTTGGATGTATCCTTATTTCCTGCCTCATTGTAAATAACTAAACAATTCACAAGACAAAATATCACTGCCAATAACCAAAGCATGGGATTTTTCATGATCTTTTGAAACTCTAATTTAAAAATTCTCATAAATTCACCTTTTTCCATTGCTTACTTCTGATCTTATAAAATATAAACATCACTATGAGCCATGTGGCGAGCGCATACAATTCCCAGTATGCCAGAACCTGATCATTTGTAATCAGGAAAAGCATATAATAAATTTTCCTCATAAGGAACATCATCGCTCCACAGACTGGAATTGAAACCGCAACAGCTCCCATATAATTTCCTATTGTTCTGCCGATAAAATCAATGATTACAATACTTGCGATTGCAAATAATAAGATCAGAGCCATATAAAGTAACATATAAGTTCCAAAAGAAAGCTTATCGCACCAGTAAGAATTTGATGCGATTCCCCAACTCTCACATCTCCAAAATACCGATAATCCCTTCAAATGCCAGATAATCCCATATACAGCCATTTGAATAATTCCAACAAAGAGTGCAGCAAGTGCACTTGCTATCAATTGAATCTGATAAATCCTTCTTCCTGTTTTCGTCGTTGCCATAATCGGGATAACCTGTCTTAAACGTTGTTTTAGCTGATATGGAATGATCAATGCAAAAAAACAGATCATGATCAAACTACCGATCGTTACCATATCTTCTTGCAAAATGTAAAACACTCCCTCATGTACTAATGATATGTAATCTCTTTTTACCCTCTTTTCGATTGCCTTTTGATATAACTTCGTTCCATCAAAAAATCCATCTGCTTTTAATTCTTTATATTTTTTATCCGAAACTCCATATTCAGATCCTTGAAACTCTCTGATATGTTCTAAAGCTTGTATATCCAAAAAAATTTTTGATGTCTTATCATTATAAAACACATAATTCTCTAATATTTTATCAAGTTCTTTTTCCTGCTTTGATAAAGCTGTTTTCTGACCAAGTTCTTCATATTTTTATTAAAAATTTCATAATCCACAATCCCTCTTTTTGAAAAGCTCTTGATCTTGTTTTATGATCTTTGTAAAATCTTTTCTAATTCCTGATGTTTTTCCTGATATTGTTTTTCATCTTTTACTTTCCACTTTGGTCCCCATTCTTTCACTAGTTCTGCCGTAAATGGAATGTCATACTTTGTATTTGTTACCTGTCCTCCAGTTGGATATAGATATATTTGTGTAAATGTCATATAGTATAAAATAGAGAACATACATAATAACAGCATGATTCGAATATCCAATATTTTTTTACATTCATTGATTATGATCCGCATGTTATTTTTCCTCCCTGTAAGTGACTAAAAATACATCTTCAAGGTTTGGTGTACACGGTCTTGCATTATTATCTTCTTCCTCACTATAATATCGTACCATCATTTTTTCTGATTCCTGTCGCATGGACAAAATAATTCGTTTTTGTTCGAATTCCTGAATCTCGGATTCATTGATCAATTGCTCAAAAACCTTTCCATAAAGTTCCTTGCAGATGTTTGGAACTGTATCATTTTTTAATAAATGTTTTTCTTTGATCATAATGACATGATTTGCAATAGATTCAATGTCTGATACGATATGCGTTGAAAGGATCACTATTCGATCCTTGGATAATACGGATAATATATTTCGAAACCTTACTCTCTCTTTTGGATCAAGTCCTGCAGTTGGTTCATCTAATACAAGAATTTTTGGATCATTTAACATTGCCTGTGCGATCCCTACACGCTGAATCATTCCACCAGAGAATTTTTTCATTTTCTTATTGAAGACATCGCTTAATCCTACTAACTCCAATAATTCTGGAATTTTTTCTCTTGCAGCTTCTTTGGAAATTCCTTTTAACGCTGCAAGATAATCAAGATACTGCGTTGGTGTATTATTTTTATAATATCCAAAATGCTGTGGCAAATAACCGATCACATCCCGGTATGTTTCTCCCATTTTATAAATATCCATTCCATCGTATAAAATCTCTCCGCTTGTCGGATACAAAAGTGTTGTGATCATTTTGATCAATGTCGTTTTCCCTGCACCATTTGGTGCGAGCATGGCATATAAACCATTTTCAAGTTCCAGATTAATATCTTCCACTGCTGTGAATTTTCCATAATCTTTTCTAATATGCGAAAGTGTAAGCATCCTTCTCCTCCATTCTTCCAACCAAAGTAAATAAAGCCACAAAACACACGATCATTGTTGCAATCTGAATTCCTAATGGAATATATTCAAAAAGAAATAAAATCTTTGTTTCCGGTAATCGCATGATCGCTGCAAAAAGTAATACCCATATTGCACCAAGACCCGCAAAGCACTTATAGTTATTCCATCTGTGATAAATGTATACAGCAATGATCGCAAAGACCAGCATACTTGAAACTCCAACAACTCCAACCGATAAGATTGCTTTCTCCCTAATCCCACTAAGGAATAAAAAGCTGGTATTCACCAGAGATAATACAACTGCTGTATAAAATAGACGAAGGCTCACAATATAATTCATCGAATAATACATCGTATTTCTTAATTCATTGATCTGCGTCTGTTCGTCCATATAGCAAGTAAAATAAGAAAACAACAGAAAGAAAACGGGCATTCCTAAAAAAGCTGCCCCAAATTGTCTGATTTCCTCCTCAAAGGAAAGTACTAATCCAAGACACACAGCAAAATAAATTATGAACGTCGCAAAAAATACAGAAAGATTTTTATAATAAATGACTCTTAATCCAGGTCCCAGATAAATCTTTTTCATTCTTTTTAGAAATGAAATCTTTTGAGGCATACCTTTTAAAATGATGTCTTCAATTTCATTTTGTATCTCTGACTGCAGCGGATAATGAACATCCATCTGTTCTACATAAAATTCCTGATTATTTTCTTTTTCATTACTGATAGTCCACCTCGCTTTTTATTTGTCGTATCATTTTATAAAACCTTGATTTCACTGTATTTTCGGAAATATTTAATGTCTGCGATATGTCCTGAAAGGTCCTTTCTTCAAAACATTTCATATAAAAATCTCCTGCCACTCCTGCTTATATAGCGAAACAATTTCCATAATTTGTTCTATCAACTCCTTATGGATGATCAACTCGGACAAATCCCTAATCGCTGTTCCTAAATTACTACTGTGAAGTTCCAGATTCTCATCTGTCATATCAATCTGTTCTTGTTTTAATGACAAACGATGTACCTTGCTTCGATAATGATCACATATCTTATTCGATGCGATTCTATACATCCATGTCCGAAATGAAGCCTTTTTATGATCAAACATTGTGATTTTTTGCAATATCTGTATAAAAATATCCTGTGTCAGATCTTTTGCAAGTTCTTCATTTCCTGTTTGCCGATATACATATGCATAGATTTCCTTGTAATAATATAAAATCAGTGCGTTGGCTGCCTCTTTATCTTGTTTTTTCTTTATTCTTTTGATCAACTTTTGTTCTATTAGCATGCATGCCACTCATTTCTTGGTTTTTTGTACTGTACATTATTATATACGGAATAATCCATTAGAAAGTTTTAATAATTAGGAAATTTCTTATGAAATAAATAAAATCGCTGCGCTATAGTCTTTATTAGACCATCGCACAGCGATTTTGTTCATTTCCGCATTTTTTTATTGGGCATTTTGGCATGTTTCCGCATTTTTTATTTCTTTATTTTTCCCTATTTCCGCATTTTTTATCCAGGTTGTCATACAAATAATTTTATGATTTTAATGTGCTGCTATCATCTCACTAATTTCCAGAATCTTCTTCGTATCCTCCAAACAATGTTTCTCACTCTGTACCTTTCCATTTTCCACATCTTCCATAAAATTCTGTATCTGCATTGTCATATCATTTCCTTTAAATGGATAACTTTTCGTCTCTGTTGTACCGTCATTCCAATGGATTATATAATCAATGATCCTGTTATAATTTGGAATCATGATTTCTCCCTTGGTTCCGACGATTTTTGCATATCTTTCCATCTCACGGTCAATGGCGCCTTCTGCTGTTGCGATGCATCCATCTTTAAAATAAATCTTTGATCTAAAATAATAATTGATACCTTCGATATCTTTTCTCTCAGTTTCTATCTTATCAATTTCTTCTTCATGGATTCCTAAAATAAATCCAAGAATATAGCTTCCAATATCATTCAATGCCCCACCTTGTTCTTTATCAAATAAAAATGATGTCTTAGGCAATCCTAATGAATCTGAGCAGAAAATTTGCATAAATTGTTTGGATGTTTCCAATTTTCTTCAGATCTTCTTTTAGATGATCATACCCTGTGTTAAATTTTGTTTTTAATGCTTCCGTACATAATGTATTTGTTTTCTTTACTTTTTCCTGAATCTCATATACATCAGTGGATGTTAACACTAACGGCTTCTCACTTAATACTGGGATATGGTGTTCCAATGATCTTAAAATCCATTCTTTATGAAATTTATGTGTGAGTGCGATATAAACTGCATCTACCTGCGGATCATTTAACAGTTCTTCATAATCTTTATATACTTTGACTTCTGGATGCTCCTTTATGTATGGATCATCCATGGAAACTGAACGTGAGCTGATCGCATAAATCTTTCCTTCATCTGTTGCCTCGATTGCCTGTACAAACTTTCTGGCAATTTTGCCAAATCCTATAATTCCAAAATTCATATCATTTTCCTCTCGTGATGTGTAATTTTATTTCTGGAAATCAATTCTTTCTTCAGTTATAATTATAATGTAAGTGGCGTAAAACACAACAGGAAAGGAGACTTCAATCATGCAATTACCAATTTCGCTCGGCAATCAAGGTTTTGCTTCTCTTCGTGAAAACCATTGTTTTTATATTGACAAAACTGATTTTATCAGAGAGTGGTGGGAAGAACAGGATGTTGTAACCTTGATCACTCGTCCTCGCCGTTTTGGAAAAACATTAAATTTAAATATGATGGAATGCTTCTTTTCTACTCAATACAAAGACCGCTCGGATCTATTTGATAGCCTTTCTATCTGGAATAATCAGAAATATCAGAAATTGCAAGGAACTTATCCTGTAATCTCACTTAGTTTTGCAAATATTAAAGGCCGTACTTTTGAAGAAACGAAACGTGGAATCTTACAGATTCTTGTAAAATTATTCAGCATTCATTCTTATATCAAAGATGATAAAATCCTGAATTCTGAAGATTGGGAATTTATAAATTCTGTAAATATGGATATGCCTGATGATGTTGCGAGTCTGACTTTGATGTACCTGTCTGATTACCTCAGCCGTTTTTATCAAAAGAAAGTTCTAATCTTTTTAGATGAATACGACACTCCTTTACAAGAAGCTTATATTCATGGTTATTGGGATGAGCTGACAGGGTTCTTACGCAGTTTATTAAATGCTTCATTTAAAACGAATCCATACCTTGAACGTGGATTAATGACTGGAATCACCAGGATCAGCAAAGAATCTATCTTTTCTGATCTTAATAATCTCTCCATCATTACAACCACCTCCGAAAAATACAGCCAGCAATTTGGATTCACTGAAAATGAAGTGTTTAAAGCTTTAAAAAGCTATCATTTGTCTGACAAAGAATCTCTTGTAAAGTCATGGTATGATGGGTTTACTTTCGGTTCACAGAAGGATATTTATAATCCATGGTCTATTACTTGTTTCTTGAAAGAGAAGCTGTTGAAGCCTTATTGGGTTCATTCAAGTTCTAATGCTCTGATCAGTAAATTGCTGCAGATAAGCAATCCTGAAACCAAAATGATCCTGGAAGATATTTTAAATGGTGGATGCTTAAAAACTGAAATTGATGAGGAAATTATCTTTGATCAGTTAGAAAAAAAACGAGGTGCAATCTGGAGCCTGCTGCTTGCCAGCGGTTATTTAAAAGTGTCTGATCGTTCCTTTAATGAAAAAAGAGGTCGTTTTGTCTATTCACTGGAACTTACAAATAAAGAAGTAAGATTAATGTTTGAAGATATGATCCGAGACTGGTTTTCTGAAGATTCTACTCCTTATAATGATTTCTTAAAAGCTTTTTTATGCCAAGATATCGATTATATGAACGATTACATGAACCAGGTTGCCGCTTCCACATTCAGCTCTTTTGATACTGGAAAGCAAGCCTCTGCCTCATCCCAGCCAGAACGATTTTATCACGGATTTGTTCTTGGATTGATCGTTGAACTTTCTGATACTTATAAGATAACTTCCAATCGTGAAAGCGGATTTGGACGATATGATGTAATGTTAGAACCTTTTGATAAATCTAAAAATGCTTATATTCTGGAATTTAAGGTTCATAATCCACGGACTGAAAATTCTTTGGAGGATACTGTATCTACGGCTTTATTACAAATTGATGAGAAAAATTATGATGCTGAATTGATTGCTGATGGATTTAGTAAAGAACAGATTTGTCATTTTGGATTTGCATTTGAAGGGAAACATGTTTTAATTGGATAAACGTTGATCAATGAAAAAGATACCAAACTAGTAGTGAATCATTTGGTATCTTTTTTCGCGTTATAACATTTTAGTAATCTCAGAAAGATCTTCTAAGATCACATTCGGTTTTACATCGCTTGTTGTTACATCTTCTCTTGTACTTTCTCCACTCAGCACTAAGATTGATGTCACATCACTTTGATCTGCAACTGCGATGTCGGTATACAGCCGGTCCCCTACAATAGCGATCTCGTCCGGTTCGTATCCCGTTTGCTGAATGATATAGTCCAGTGTATGTTTCGACGGTTTTCCAAAAAATTCTGGAAATCTTCCCGTTGAAGCCTCAATTAATTTTGCCATGGAACCACAGTCTGGAATAAATGCTCCGCCTTCTATCGGGCAGTTCCAGTCTGGATTGATTCCAAAGTATGTACAGCCATTTCGGATATAATGACATGCTTTGGAAAGCTTTTCATAAGTTAAGGTTGTATCAAATCCAAGAACTACAATATCTGGATCTTCTTCTGTCACATTTATACCAAAATATTGAAATTCCTGGATCAGGGATAGGGTTCCTACCACATAAACACTTTTTCCCTCATAGTGTTGTTTCAAATATCGACTGATCACATGTGTGGATGTCATCATTTGCTGCCTTTTGATCCTGATTCCAAACCTTTCAAGTTTCTCAATATAATCTTGCTGGCTTTTCGAAGAATTATTCGTAAAGAAATAATATTTTCTTCCTGTTTCATCAACTTTCTTTAAAAAGTCTTTCGTAAATGAAAATAGTTCATTTCCAAGATAGATCGTTCCATCCATATCAAGAATAAAACATTTGATTTTTTCAAACATATGATTTCCCTGCAAATCCCTTCATTCTTTATTTCTCTCCTCGATCATGTCGAGCTTTTAGAGCCAATGCACATGCAGCACTGATCAGCGCTACAACTGTAGAATAGATACCTACATAAATCGTATCACCTTTTCCATAGTTGATCAGCAATGTACAGATTGTTGGTACCATCCCAGCTACTAAGAAACTTGGCACATGATATACAAAAGAAATTCCTGAATAACGTACTTCTGTTTCAAAGTAAGAAGACCATAAAGAACTGATAACAGCCCAGATCAGGTTATACGCAATACTCCAACCAAGAACGATTCCAATAATTGTGATCGCAAGGTTTCCTTTGCTTAATTCAATAACTTTCAGCGTAGGAATACTCAAAACAGCTGATGCTAAAGCTCCAATTACAAATGTTCTTGTATTTCCCAATTTTTGTGCGCACCATCCACCAAACAGTGTAAATGGAATCTTAAAAATACATGCTATGATCGTAATAATATAAGTCTGGATCAGTGGCATTCCAAGCCAGTTAATGCAATAGGACAAGATCCATACGATAAAAATATTATAAAATGTTCCATCCACCCATCTTGTACCACATCCAAGAAGTAATGTTTTCCAGTATCCTTTTACCATTGGAATAAATCCAACTTTATGTTTCTTTCCTTCTGCTTCTTCTGCCTCTAATTTTGCCTGTGCCTTCTTATAATCTTCTGTTTCCATCATTTCACCTTTTTGACGGATAACGATCACTGTCAAGATAATTGCTGCCAAGAAAGGAATTCTCCATCCCCATGTAAAGAAAATATCTTCTGGTAATAACAATGTTGGTACTGCGATCAAAATAGAAGATAATCCGAATCCAATCGGAAGACCGATCTGTGGAATCGCTGCATAGAAAGATCTCTTATTCTCTGGCACATTTTCGTATGCCATTAAGATTCCTCCACCCCATGTTCCACCACGTCCAAAGCATTGTGCCAAACGCATTAACTGAAGAACGATAACTACTCCGACTCCTGCGCTTGCTGCTGGCGGCAGGATTCCGATGATCGATGTCGAAATTCCCATCATCAATAAAGATGCATACATCGTAACTTTTCGACCTTTTCTATCGCCAATATGTCCAAAGAAAACCGCACCAAATGGACCTGCAATATATCCAATCGCAAATGACATATAAGAAAGGATCAGCGCTGTTGTTCCATTTCCCGTCTGTGAGAAAAACACTTTATTAAACACAGTTCCTGCTGCTGTTCCATATAATAAGAAACAATACCATTGCACCGCACTTTCAAATAATGTGATCGTTGCAATTTTTCGAAAATTATTTTTTCCATATATTTTATCCTCCATCCTGTTAATCTTCTTCCCCTTCATAGTATTTAAATGGCCATGGTCCTGAATAATCGGCACCCGTTGGGATTATCTGATAATGTGTATTAATACGATCTCCCTGAAGGTCATGAATCAAATATCCTGGATTTCCAAGGAAGAATCTATCTCCTCCACCTTTGAATTCCTCTTTTTTTTCTTCCTCTGTAAGGTTTATATCATTTTTCCCCCTAAAATCAACTTCCATCTGCATTGCGATCGGTGGACATGTCACACATGGAATTTTATGCCATGATGTAAAAATAGCAGTATGCATATGACCACAACATAACGTAACATTTTCATGTTTATTTAAGATCTGTGCAAGTCTGTCTGCCTGCTCAAATCCTTCATCCATTGCTGGCAATCCTGTTACAAATGGCGGATGATGTGTAAATACTAATGTTGGTTTCTCAGGATATTCTGTAATTCTTTCTTCCAGCCACTCTGCTACCCGATCGCTTAATCCACCCGAATGACAAGATGGTTTGCTTGTATCAATTATGATCACTCGAACTGGATATTCATCGATTGTATAGCAGATATAAGGTTTGATATCCTCTTTTACCGGAGTTTCCTCTGTAAACATTTCTAAAAAGAAGTCTCTTTTATCATGGTTCCCAGGAACAATGTAGACTGGTCTTGGAAGTTTTCTAAGTCCCTCTCTCATAAACTCATATCCTTCCCTTGTTCCACCCTCAGACAAATCCCCAGTCACTACAAAAAATTCTGGTAATTCATAATCCTTCATTGAACAAAAATAATCAATCGTCTGATGCAAGGCTTTCATTGTATCTGCTTTCTGGAAAGATAATTTTCCATCACCTCTTAAATGGAAATCTGAAATCTGAATAACTTTCATAAATGCAACCTCCTTTTTCATATCACGCTCTCGAGAATACATTTTTATTGTTCCGGAATAATAAATGTGTTAAAATTAATTAAACTTTTAATTTTGTATCTCTGTTTCTTTAATTGAATTTTAACTTTTTTAATTGTTTTATTCAATTATTTTTAATTGTTTTAATAAAAATACAGATTATTGACTAATAATTCTCATTAAATTTTGTCTATTTTGGATAGTTTCTTTCTATTTTTTATTAAACTTTTAATGTTATTCAGGAGGGATTTATGTCATATTATAAAAAAGTTACATTAAAAGACATTGCAAATGATTCAGGTGTTTCCGTAAGTTCTGTTTCTATGATCTTAAATAAACGCGAAGGCGTTTCTTTTTCCAATGAAACGGTTGAAAAGGTTCTGTCCTCTGCGAAAAAATTGGGATATGAGATTTCTTCTTCCCCAAAAAAAATGGCAAACCCGCTTACAATACTCAAAAATCCGTAAAGTATATTGCTATTTTTTGCCCTAACATATCAAACTCTTATTACTCTACGATTGCACAATCTATTGAACAGGCTGCTTATCAAAAAGGATTTAAAACTTTGATCATCACGACTTTTCGTGATGAAACCTTAGAAAAAGAGTTCCTTCAGGATATGATCAAACTACATGTTAGTGGTATTGTTTTTACTATGATGCCTCAATGCCCACCGTTTTTAGAAAAGATTGCTAAGAAATATCCCGTGATCGTTATCGGAGATAAAACAACAGATATTGATCTGAATGTCATCGAGACAAGCAACTATACTGCTGGAGTTTTGATGGCTGAACATTTATATGAACTTGGACACCGTAATATCGCATTTTTAACAACCACGATTGGTAAAAGTCTGTCTCTTGCCATGCGTTATCAACGTTTAAAAGCAATTCAAAACACCTATAAGAAACTTTGTATGAATGAACCTTATAATATCATTGTAAAAGAAGCCAAAATCGATCCAGAACTTGAACGTAAAAATATTTTCTTAGAACACGGCGTTGGTTATCAATTATGCAATGAATGTCTTGATGACAGAAATCTCGCAAATCTTACTGCATTCATCGGTAACAACGATATGGTTTCTTATGGGATCATGGATGCGATCCTTAAAAAGGCTATCAGATTCCAGATGATTTCAGTGTATGTGGGTTTGACAATGACTTTGCTTCCAGTCTGCTTCCGATCTCATTGACGACTGTGGAACATTACATGGAAGACAAAGGAAAGAAAGCATTTAATATGATCTATGAGAAGATTCAGGAAAAGGATGACTTCTTCGTTCAAGATGATAAATGTGTGATCCGTATTGAATACAAATCAAAACTTATTTCTCGTGATTCTACGAATGTTGCTCGTACACGAAAAAATATCAATTTATAACTTTTGCTATTAAAATTTTAATAATGTTTTTTAAGATAAAATTGGACACGGAACTAGTAGTGATCATTCCGTGTCCTTTTTGCGTTATAACATTTTGGTGATCTCAGAGAGATCTTCTAAGATCACATCAGGTTTTACATCACTTGTTTTTACATCTTCTCTCGTACTCTCTCCACTTAGCACTAAGATTGATGTCACATCACTTTGATCTGCAACTGCGATGTCGGTATACAGCCGGTCCCCTACAATAGCGATCTCATCCGGTTCGTATCCCGTTTCCTGGATGATATAGTCCAGTGTATGTTTCGACGGTTTTCCAAAGAATTCTGGAAATCTTCCCGTTGAAGCCTCAATTAATTTTGCCATGGAACCACAGTCTGGAATAAATGTTCCACCTTCCATCGGGCAGTTCCAGTCTGGATTGATTCCAAAGTATGTACAGCCATTTCGGATATAATGACATGCTTTGGAAAGCTTTTCATAAGTTAAGGTTGTATCGAATCCTAAGACTACGATATCTGGATCTTCGTCTGTCAGGTTCATATCAAAATATTGAAATTCCTGGATCAGGGATGGGGTCCCTAGCACATAAATACTCTTTCCATCGTAATGTTCTTTAAGATATTTGATGATCACATGACTTGAGATCATCATCTGATCTTTCTTGATCGGTATCCCAAGCTTCCCAAGTTTCTCAATATAAGCCCGCTGGCTTTTTGATGAATTATTGGTAAAGAAATAATATTCTCTTCCAGTTTCCTCGACTTTCTTTAAAAAATCTTTGGTGAATGGGAATAGTTCATTCCCAAGATAGATCGTTCCATCCATATCAAGGATAAAACATTTGATTTTTTCAAACATGAGCTGCCCTCCTATTTGATCACATCATCATAAAAATCATAGAATTTCAGAATTCTCATAAATGTGATACGGTCACGGATATATGGTGCAACTCTTGCTGTTTTCTCTTTCATATCTGGTGTAAATCCGATGTCTTCTAAGCTTTTTACTCCATGTACTTTCTCTAACATTGCAACAATCTCATCTGCTTTTGGAATCTCTTCTATGATCCTGATGATCTCTTCTGTTTTTTCTCTTAATACTTTTGGATCGATCAGATCTAACAGATTTGGATCATTTGTCTTTTTAATGCTTTCGCATAATTCTTTATTGGTAAATGTCTTTTCGATCAGGTCTGTCTCAATATCCACATGATCTTTTACCTTGAAGTTGCCCTCTTTTAAATATTTTACTGCTTCATGGTAGATGTCACTTACCTGGATCAGTCCGACTCCTACTTTCTCTCCATGGTATGCATCGATCTCATCATTGATCACTGCCATCTCCCAGAAATGTGCCATATGATGCTCTGCTCCGGATGCAGGACGGGAATGTCCTGTCATCTGCATGGCAAGTCCTGATAATAATAATCCATACATCAATTCTTCATATGCGTTGATATCTCTGTTACTTAATCCGTCTAAGGATTCTTTTAATTTATCCAGTGCATCATATTCCATCTCACAGATACGGTCACAGATATATTCTCCATCCAGAATATTTGTGATCTTCCAGTCTGCAAGGGCCGTGTATTTTCCTAACAGATCTCCGACTCCGGATGCTGTCAGTCTCATTGGTGCATCTGTGATGATACGGCTGTCTGCAACGACTAAAATAGGAGATTCTGCGATCATGCTCTTCTTAAATCCATACCATGACATAGCTGCAACTGTAGATACATAACCATCAACACTGGCTGCGGTTGGAACTGAGATAAATGGGATCTTTCTTTCATATGCATTATATCTTGTCAGATCATGGATTGTTCCTGATCCGACTGCGATCATGCAGTCAACTTCTTTGATCGGATCTAACTGTTCTTTGACTTTAGCTACTCCGATCTCGTTTGCATGAAGATTTTCTGGGTCTAATTTGATCACAGAAATTCCATTTAATAATTTTTCTACTTCTTTCCCTGCTGCTTCGTAGGTATTGTCATCACATACCATAACAAGATGTTTATACTGATTGTATGGTTCTTTGTTTAAGATTTCTGGAAGTTTTTTTAATGCTCCTTCTTCTAAGATTACGTCATCTACAACTAATTGGTGGTTTCTGCCACAACTGCATTTTCCTGTGAATTCTTTGATATTGATTTTCATGTCAAACACCCTTTCCTGTCTATCTTTTATAAAAATACATTTTCATTTAAAATACCAATGAATGGTATAAAGAAACAACATTTTTCTGCTGTAAGATATCTTTCATCTTTTTTTGTGTTTTGCCTAACGCAATAATTTCCTGGAATAACTTCAGATAATCTTTTTCTTCCGCAACTGCAAAGCAAAATACCAAATATACGATATTTCCTTCCGTAAATTCGATTCCTTCTGGGCACATTACAAGACTTAATCCATCTTTGTAGACATGTGCCTCTTTCTTTCCTGCATGCGCTAAAGCAATTCCTTTACTGATAATAATATAATCACCATATTCTTTTACATTTTCTACTGCTTTTTTTCCGTAATCAGAACCAACACAGCCCTTTTTCTCTAAAATATCAGCTGCTTGTAAAATTCCTTGTTCCCATGTTATTTTTTCTTGTTTTATCATAATTTTTGATGGGTCTAGCATCTGTGCTAAAATACTTTTACCAGTACTTTGAATCTTCGTTTCCATCAATGCATAAACCTCATCAAAAAACTCATCTCTCTTGCTAGCATCTAATTTTTCAAGAAAAGTCTTCATAACATCCAAAAAATTTTGTTCTACATAGCGACTTTCATTTTCTGATTTATTTTCTTTTCTACCTAATAAAAATGCAATATTCTGTATCGCATTAATATCATTCATTGTTAGCTGTGCCTGCACTTTTACGCATGGGACACTTTCTGATCTTACGTTTACCGTTGAGATCACAAAATCAATCTTATTGCTCTTTAAAAATTCCTCAACGTCTCTACTTGGTATCACTGCGGCAACTCTAAAGTCAAAATAATTTTTAACCTGCGCCTCTAGATATTTTCCTGTTGCCATACTTCCTGGACATACGATCAATACTTCTAATAGATTTAAATATTCAAGATTTCGAACAAAAGCCGCGCATATATGAATCATGATTGATTCTTTCATCTCTTTTGTTAATGGATATCCTAAATATCTCTCTAAAATAATACTGTTTTTTTCAATTGTTTTTTCTAAAATTTCTTTTGGAATCGGAAGTTCATCGCTTAAAGGCATCTCAAAATCATAATCTTCCCAATTTTTTAATGTCCTTATATGTTCTAACAGCGATTCGATCAAAACCGTATCACTCTGAAGACTACATTCTATGTCTTCTCCGACCATTTGCAGAAAATATACTATGATTCCATATAATTCAACATCATTGATTTCTTTTTGTTCTGAACTTATATTAAAATCATGTTGTTTCATATATCGTCCAAAATCTTTTACATCATTTTTATTGATGCTGACTTCATATTTGTCTGCAAACCAATTTAAAAGATTATCACTTGCTGTATCTCCAGTTAATTTTTCCACTGTTCTTCTTTTCTTATTTATCTTTCTATTTAATATAACAAACAGATAAATTGAAACATAAGAAAATACTCGATCAGACACCAACATATGTTGCTGTTCCATATATTCTCTCAGATCCTCTTTTATCATTTCCAGAGGAATCTTCATACCTAATTTTCTTTGAATCAGTTGATGAAAAAAACTTTTTTCCATATAATCATCTTCAAGATCATGAAAAATCTGCATTAAAAGATTATTTCTGTCTTTTTGATCACATTCAATCTTTATTCCTTTACTACTTTTCATCAAAACATTTACATTAAATGCCAAGCAATAATCTTTTACGGTTTCAAAATCATTTAAGATTGTATTTCTACTAACATTTAATTTCTTTGCAAGATTTTGCATTGTTATATAGTCTTGACTCATCAGCAACTCTGCAATGATGTAAATCTGTCTTTCTTCTCTTGACATTTTGTACGAATAAGTATCCATATGATTCAATCGATCTTGAATTTTCATGATATCTTTTTCCAGAAGGATCAGCTTTTCTTTTTCATTTAATTTTGTTGGAGACATTTTTGCTTCCAACAAGAAATCATTAATTTCATTTACATCTGTTCTTAGTGTTTTTAATGATATCCTATATGTTGTGATGAGTTTCTTTACTTCCATACTTTTTGAATTACTTAAAATCAGCTTCTCAAGAATTTCTGTACTTCTCTTTCTCATAAATGTCTCCTATGTATGTCATCCTAACTGTTCCTGCAAATACTGAGGAATTTCATTTAATTCTTTTGTCATGCAGTTTTCAACGACTTCTTTATTCATAACAGCTTGCATTAATGTCTGTAAAAATTCCAAATGTTGATCGCCATCTTTAATCGCTAAATTAAAAACTGCTGTCGTTTCTATACTTTCCTCGTCTGAATCCATTCTATAAAACGTTACTGGATTTTTCAATCTTAGAAAGCATACGCAATTATCTTTAATTCCTTCTACTTTACTATGTGGAATCGCAACAGGGACTTCACTTGGAAGTCCTGTTGGATATTCTTTTTCACGTTCAATACACGCATTCATAAAAGTTTCGTCTGCATATCCGGCATCTGCTATTGCCTGTCCACAAAGCCTGATCGCTTCTTCCCAGTCCTTTGCTTCTCCCTCGATTGCCAGATAATGATTTGTGTGTCCCATAAGTTTAAGCCTCCTATCCAATGATTCTATGGATGAATCCGATCAGGATACAAATTGGGTTCTGTCCAAAAATCCATCTGTTACCATTCCACTGATATGTACACCTGTTGTCTTCATCATTAATGTTGCTTCTGGTGCAAAGAAGTTTGTTAAGAATGTTACTAAGAATAAACATAAAATTGTTGTTACAATACTACGGAATAAATTTCCTTTACTTGCCATAACACACATTGGTGTTACATAACATACAATTGTTAATAATCCGATTGGGAAATATGTCATGTTTGGAATGATAAATGCCATTAAGATAACACATGGGATTGCAATAACTGTTGATGTGATACAGCAAGGATCTCCTAATCCTAAAGCGATATCCATTCCGATGTAAATTTCTGCATCATCACCCATTTTACTCTTCATATAAGCACTTGCAGCATTTCCTAAAGCTGTAAGACCTTCCATCATAACTGTTACCATTCTTGGGATTAAGATCAATACTGCTGAAACTCCCATACCAATTGATAATGTTGTTCCGATATCCTGTTTTGTAATGATTCCTAGTAATACACCTACAACAACACCGATGACTGCTGGATCTCCAAAAAATCCTAATTTAGATTCAATCTTATCCATATTAACATCGATTTTATTTAATCCTGGGATGCAGTCAATAATCTTATTAAATAATGTTGCTAATGGGAATGTTGTTCCGATATAAGATAATGTAGAACATGTTGTTCCTTCTAGTCCGAAAAATTCCTGCCATGGTTTTGCAACAATCTGTCCAATGAATAAAGCTAAAACAGATGATGCTAATGTTACGATGACTCCTACTGCAATGCTATCTGTTAATGCATATGCCATTGCTCCTGGAATGATAAAATGGATATAGTTCCAAATATCTACGTTCATAACTTTTGTCCATTTTAATTTCAGTAAGATCAAGTTCACGATAACAATCAACGGCAATACAATTGGTGCAAACGGTACAGACCATGATGCAGCTCCTACTGCTGCGAATCCTAAGTCTGTTGTTGTAAATCCGCTACCCATTGTCTGATAATATTTAATAACTGGTTGAATACTTGTTGTCAATAAGTTAACAACTAAGCAAAGACCTTGAAATCCGATTCCTACCATCAATCCTGATTTGATTGCCTGTCCAAGTTTCATTCTGAAGAACAGACCAATGATGATCAATACGATTGGCAGCATAACCGCTGCTCCTAAATCTACAATTCCTTTAAAAAAGCTAAATACAGCATCCATTTTTATTCCTCCTCGTATAATATCTTTTAGATACATAAATACATGTATCTAGTTACCAAATAAATATTGTTCAATAGGCTTAGCAAAGCCCATGATATAATTGTCCTAGTGTCAATCAGGTAATAGTTCTTTTTCTCCC
>ENA-OUNH01000265-OUNH01000265.1-human-gut-metagenome-genome-assembly--contig:-NODE-265-length-18245-cov-1.945137_pt1 | contig 18245 bp, 19 predicted proteins | sample MGYA00242806_ERZ504814 | MGnify/ENA primary metagenome ERZ504814 (study PRJEB26092, sample SAMD00036389) | human gut metagenome | host: Homo sapiens | study: EMG produced TPA metagenomics assembly of...
AATGTTTTTTGAAGTAGCGTATGTAAACGGGAAGTCAATGGAACCGACTTTTCAGAATGGAGATGTACTCTTATTAAAGAATGGGAGTACCAAAAAAGATGATATTATTATCGCATACATAGAAGAACTTGACCTCATGGTAGTAAAAAGAATACTGGCTATAGAAGGTGATGTAGTCAGTATAGATGAAAGTGGTGTATACGTGAATGGGAAAAAAGCTGCGGAATCCGTTGATATGAAACGGACGAGTATGGAATTTATAGTAACTGCAAATCAGTATTTTCTAATCGGGGATAATATGATGGATTCTTTGGACTCACGTATTTGGGGATGTATAGGTAGAAGTGCTGTCCAGGGGATCGTTATAAAAAATTATTTTAGAGGAGGCAGAAGAATCATGAAAATGAACAAAATATATGGATTGTGTGCAGTGCAGCTCATGGGGGTAGGTGTACAGCTTATGAATAGGGTAGCAGGAAGTATGATTGTCTTTCTCGGTGTCATAGGAATTATTTTGTTTGTGGCAAGAGAGGATATGGAACGTCGAAAATATAAGACTTGTCCAAAGTGCAAGGCACAAATACTGAAGAAAGCACGTATCTGTCCAAAATGCGGAAATCAGTATATGCAGGCTGTATCAGAAGAAGCATTAATGGAGATGATTGAACAGAGATGTGTTGAAGAGGAAGAAAGAACTTCAGAAATGATTGATTGTGACTTTGAGAAAATTGAGGAAGTGGCAGTAGACACATTTACTTCTTTCGATGGGGATATACAGGAATTTTTGGAGAAAAAGGACTCTCAGGAGAATATATTAACTGTGAATTAAGAAAATGCTAGTAAAAAGTAAGAATTGACATAAGAGATTGGTGTTAAGATTATACTAAATAACCATTTTAATATTGAAAGATACAAAAGAAAGGTATAATCTCATATAGAAGTATAACAAATATTTTGGCAGATATTTCTAGAGATAAACGGTAGAGTTATAAAAAAGAAATACTGCAATCAAGGTAATATAAGCGAAATAACAGACTGTTGGGACATGATCCTGACAGTCTATTTTTTTGTCGAAAAATGTATTTTTCTGCATGAATATATGCGGATGCAGAAAAAATACTGGGCAAGGTCACCGCCTGAAAGGTTCAGCGAAATGAGTAAAAACTTTCAGGAGGCAGAGATGGATAAATATAATGATGAATTAAAAATGCAGTTTAGTGCGTATGTGAAACAGTCAATTTTAAACAGGAGAGGACAATACCTGAGGAAAAAATACAGGATTGAAAGTCTTGAAGTAAATTATGAAGAGTACCTGAGTGTTCTGAAGCAGGATACAGAAGAACTATTTGGAAAAATAGAAAAACTGTCAGGGAAAGTATTTAGTGAGATAGTAGAGAGCAGGCTGCTTTTAGAGCAGATAGAAGATTATCAGCTTTTACAAGCATTAATTACGTTATCTGAAGAACAGAAAAAAGTAATTTTGCTCCGTATATTTTACGAAAAAACATTTCGAGAAATTGATTGGATTCTTGGATTTCCAGAGAAAAAAGCTGAAAATACATACTATAATGCTATCAAAAAGCTACGGAAATTAATGGGAGGTAAACGTCATGGAGTTTAAAGAAATGTTGAAGTATGCGAAAGCATATGATAAAAGAGCGATGATGGATATAATAGAAATGTACCGTCCATTATTGATTAGTAAGTCGGTTGTGAATGGAAAATTTGATGAAGATCTATATCAAGAATTTGTCTATACCATGTTGATGTGTATTTTAAAATTCCCATATCCTCAATCAAAACCGGAAGAATAGGAAATAAAATACTATATGTTGTGTTTTGATATTGACACAAACTATATATTGTTGTATGATAAGCTTGATACAAGTGTTTTTCAGAAAATGATTTCTGAAAGAAGAGTTTTTGTTTCAGCATAAGTTGGAACTAAAATTTAGGCAGTTTACTGCGTGTAAATTCGGAAGAAAGGCATTGATTGTTTTAGGATAATCAGTGCCTTTTTTGTGTCTGAAAGGAGAAAGTATCAGAAAGGAGGATAGCGGGAAAAAAGAAGAACGGGAAAGGAGGAAAACGAATGAAACCTAAAAAATTTGTACAGATTTATGGCAAAGTTGTATTGCCGATAATCAGAGGAATGACTGTAAGATATTTCAGTAATGGAACATGGAAAGAAACCGCAAGGGTAAGGCGTGTGATTGAGGTAACGGATGCATACATTAAATTTGAAACAGACCGTATTCGTTACTGTATTGATTTTGGGATGGTAGAGGATAATGCAATGCCGATAGCAGCATAGAAGGAAAGGGAAAGGGGCGAAGGATTTTCCCCCTCTCCCGGTAGTCTTAGGTGCTTTTCGGAGACTAGCTAAGAACTGTCTAGACCTATTTATTTTTGTTGTTGATATTTTTCTTATACCATTCTATGCCGCGTTTTCCACACTCATCACGAATCTTGTCCCTAAGAATACCAGTTTTTGTTTGGATTGAAACCATGCGTTCATATAAACATTTAGTTGTTTTTACACACACGTCTTTAATGTTGTATAATTCTTTTTTGTCGTGAGGAGAAACACGAACTTCCCCTTTACCTATTGCAACCAATAAGTTACTTATTTCATCTCTAACTTTTTGGAATCAATATAGTCGGAATATGCGATATTACTCATAATAAAAGAACGAAAATGTAAACTAGTATATCTGTGAAATTTATCGTTCGCAAGACGCCTTTGATTTTCGTATTCTAAGTTTTTGTTTAAGGTATAAGACACATTGGTAAGTTCTTGAAATCGTTCTGTCCATGCTGTACTAGCTTTTATATATCCTTTGCGTTTGGCATTTTGAATTAATTCTTTGTTTTTTCTAATTCAATTTCTAATTTTTTTGATAAGTGTCAATTTTAAATTGTAAATCATCAGTACTTTTACAATCTTGAATCGTATAGCTAGTATTATTCCTATGATTTTTCGGAATGGAATGTTTTTTCTTTTTGTTAGAGCTAAAAAGAATTATAATTAAGAAAATGATAATTACTGCCACAATAACCATTCCAATATTGTCAAATAGCGTATTTTTTAATGTATTCATAATAACCCTCTTTAGTGTATTTTTGATGCTAACATAGGAATAATATTTACGATGGTAGTTACACCATTTATTCTTAATCTGAGTAAATCCATATAGAATTTCATCTCCTTTTTACTAATTGTTCCAGCATACATTTTGGTTTGGTAAAATTGACATACTTGTTCGGCTTCGGAAATTGCTTTTGAAGCCTTTTTTCTGTCTATCATAGCTAATTTCATCATTTTATCAAATCGTTTGTTCTGTTCTTTCCTTTGTGCTTCTAAGTTTTTATAGTACAGATCCATTTCTTTTATTTTCAATTTGTAAGCAGAAGCAATTCTTTGAATTTCTGTGTCATAATAACGATTGATGTTCATAATACTTTGTTGAAGATTACCTTTGATTTGTGCGAGTTTTATTTCTGTATCGCTTTCAATACGACTCATAGCCACATGATATTGCTTATCTACACCGTCTGATATAAACTTTAGCTTTTTTTCAAATTCTTGATGAGCATATTTCATGCGTTTCCTTTCATTTACAAACTTTCCGACACTCCGCAATAAATCTGGAATTACGGTCACTTCGGGAAACCCCACTTCTGTTTTGTTAGATTCCACAAAATTAGCTAGTTTAAATAATCCATCGGTATTCATTACAGGTTCCAACACATTACTATTTTCAAAGCCAATTGGTTGAGAGATGAATTGTTGAAAAGATTTGTTTGAATTTGACGAAAATTTATTATATTTTTGGTTATTATTCTTTTTGTATGTCATGATATCACCTCTTCAGTTAATTCGTAAGCGCAAAATATTGCTACGCTGCCCATGAATCACGCTTGCACCAAAATGATAGATGCAAGCGTTTTGCTCTATGTTTAGTTTTGACAGTTCGCTTTCGCAGTCTCGCTCCATGGGGCAAGCTGTTCCAACTGTTCATCTGACATTTTAGCGTCTGGCCGCTGTGATAAGAGATATGTCAGATATTTGTAGGTATTCAGGTCATTCGCTTTTGCCATCTCAACCATTGTATACACAATAGCGCTAGAGGCAGCTCCCTTCGGGCTGGCACTGAACAGCCAGTTTTTCCGGCCAACAGTGAATGGTCTGATTGCATTCTCGCTAAGATTATTGGATAAACTGCAATGACCGTCTTCCAGATAGGTCATCAGGGTATCTTTCCGATTTTGGGCATAGTTCACCGCTTTCGCCAAACGGGTTCCCTTGTTTGGACGCTGTTGATCCAGCCAATTCCAGAATGCCTCCAGTATCGGCTTCTCCTTTTCAAGACGGAACTGTTTTCTCTGCTCCGCAGTATGATTTTTTGCTTTTGAGTACCGCTCACAATCAAACAGCTTGGAGCAGAACTGTACTCCCTGCACTGCCGGAAGGCTGTAATCATACTCTTTCCCTTTCGGTATGGCATCTGTGAAGTAACGTCTCACATGTGCCCAGCAAGAGCATCGTTTGATATCCGGCAGATTGTTATAACCCTGGTATCCATCAGTCTCCAGATATCCGCTGAACCCCTGTAGGAAAGATGCCGCATGGAACTTTGCCCTTGTCTCTGTGTAATGATAGAGCAGGATCGGCGGAAGCCCATCTTCTCCACTGCGGAAGAGCCACATCCAGGAATCCGTTTCAGGATTACGCTCCGGTTCATTCAGTACCTGAACCCGGGTTTCATCTGCCATCAGATATTTACGCATCCGTAACTGACGGTGAAAATAATCATAAACATGACAGAGGTAATTCTCGGCACAGTAAATGATCCAGTTAGCAAGCGTAGCCCGGCTTAATGGGACACCCAGCTGCTTCCATTCCGATTCCTGCCGGTTTAATGGCAGACCATTCTGGTACTTCTGGTGCATTGCCCATCCTACAACGGATTCCGATGCATAACTTTCTGGGATCAATGGTTCCTGGACAGGCGCTTTGACAAATGTCTGATCATCTGGGTGTTCCTCTGATATGGCACATTCCGGGCATTTATAGGTTTCACGATAGATATTTACTACTTTTCCTTTGGCAGGGGTAAAGCGAAATTCATGGCGGACGAATTCTTTCCCAATACATTCCATCTGCGTTCCGCAGGTTGGACAGTTTCGCTCCTCCTCCGGAAGAGAAATGATCTCGTCGCAGGAAGGAACATTTTTAAAGAGATCTGCATGTGTCCGTCGTGCTTTTCGCTTATGTTCCGGAACAGTGATGTCATCAGGAAGTTCCTGTTTCCATGTCGGATCTGCTTCCTGCTCGGCTTCATCAAAAAGATTCAGCTGACCATCGATATCTTTCCGTTTTTCACTGGAAGTACCAAAAAGCTTCTTCGTGAGATATTCAATCTGCTGACGAAGGTTTTCTTTTTCCAGACGGTCTGCTTCCAATGTTTTTTGTAAAGACTGGATCAGTTCTGTCTGTGTGGAAATCGTCTTATTCAGTTGGTTGATCATGTCCTTGTACGCAAGGATTTTTGAATCTTTTGAATTGCCAGCCATATGTTTTCTGCTCCTTTTTCACTGCTCTTATTATACCATAAAAAGCAATGAAAAAGAAGCAGAAAACCCAGCATTTACAAGGGATTTCAGACATGATATAGGGTGAGAACCCCCCTCCGTTTCTGTTGGTTGGCATAGATGTTTTACGCGATCATTCCGTAGGTTTGAATGCCTTTGGTTGTTCGATTTCAAGCCCGGACATGAGCCAGTCGAATTGCTGCCAGGTCAATTGTTTTACTTCCAACTGATTTCTGGGCCAGCGGAATCTTCCCTGGACTTCCATACGTTTATACAGAAGTAGTTATCTAAGAACTCGAATAAGTGCTGTTATTAGAATAGAATTATTATTCGAGATAATCTCTTGGAAAGCCCAGAAATTAAGACTTTCTAAGAAATCTTCTCGAATAATGATATCCTATTAGTGACTCTTCAAAAAATCAGGAACATTTCTTTCTTCCAAGTCTTTTTCATCAATATAAATCGAACGCGGAAAATTCATTTCGTTCCATTCACGGATATGTTTATCAACTGTTGCCTGTGGACTTTCTGTATAAATCTGTGTCGTTTGAACTGATGCATGTCCCAGGAAAGCTTTTATTACCATAATCGGAACTCCCGCTTCTAACATATGTTGTCCGGTTGTATGTCTCATACTATGAGGTGAATAGTGTTCTTCTTTGAAAAGATTGGGTGTTTTTTCTTTAGCGAGTTTTATATATTTTTTGTATATTTCTTCCACGCATGATATTGTCATATGCTCATGCGTCTGACTCGAAAATATATGTCTGTCAGGTTCTGTTTCTATTCTGCGATGTCTAATATATTTTCTAAGCATAGATGCACAAGGGTCAGGAATACGTATGCGACGTGCTTTTGAACCTTTTCCTACTATATCAATAGTAGTACCAGTTGATCTGAAATTGACAGATTTTACAGTAAGATCACACACTTCCTGTGCACGTGTGCCTGTTGCATACATAAAGCTTAATAAAACCATGTCTCTTAAACCAGTCTCACTTTTTTGGTCAGGCAGTGCCAGAAGGATCTTTACTTCATCGGTGGTAAAACCAACACGCCGCTTTTTAGGTGCTTTTTTTGATGGAATCCTCAATACAGCACTTCTAAAAGTTGATGCTGCATCAAAGTCATAGTTTTGTGCATACTCGGAAAAAGAATACAGTGCGGCAAGTCTTTGATTTCTGGTTGTAACTGAACATTTACGTTCATTTTCAAGCCATGACATAAAATCGGAAAGCGTATTTACATCTAAACAGTCAAAAGTAATCTCATCTGCTTTCGTGTTTTTGACTGAATACATATATTTTATTAAAGTGTAAATGTTGTTTTATAAGAGTTGATTGTGTTCTTACTTAACCCACGTGCTTCCGGCATATATGTATTTACATAGTATTCAAGATATTTCATAAAAATCGAAGGAGTCTTCTGCTTTCTCATAAATCAACCTCCGGAAACAGAGATTCTGTGAAATCAGCAAACAAGAGCATATCTTCTTCGAAGAGTTCACTGCTGAATTTCATATATTTTTCACTTTCCACAAGGGATTCATGACCACAATATACAGAAAGATATGGAGAAGCCATATCGATATGATATCCTGCAGTTTCCAGCTGTTTAAAAGCATGGAACATAAAACAATGTCTTAAACAGTGCAGGCATGGAGCACGTTTATGAGGATCTTCATTCCCTTTGATAATACCAGCTTTCCTAAGAATCTTTTTAAATTGGCGTTCAGCAGTTATTGGGGATAAATGTTCGCTTTGTCCTGGGAATAAAAATGGATTATCTATACCATAGATTTTTATCACCTTATAATAATCCTTCAGCATGTTTGTTAATGTTTCATGCATTGGAACTAATCGTTGTTTCTTGTTTTTTGAATGTATAATACGGATGACTCCGTTTTCTAGATCCAGATGCTCCATCTTCAAATTTAGAGCTTCGCCTAATCTGAGTCCACAACAATACAAAAGGCGTATGAGAACCGCCATTTCCATATGTATATGCGGAATGCTGCTAAATTTGTTTGTCATTGGATATGCATCAGCAATAGCAAATATATTCGACAATTCCTCATCACTAAATATATAGGGAATATACAAATCTTTCGTTTTCTGGAAGGGCGGAAGATAAACAACTTTTCCCATATCGGCTCTATATTTCATAAAGTTTCGTATAGTCTTTATGTATCCATTAATAGATGCCTCTGGAACACCTACATCATTAAGCCACTGATTTATTATTGTTTGTGGTACAATTTCATCATTATAAGATATTTTTGTAAGATATCTGTCAAAAGAAGACAGGCGATAATTATCCAAACGATAGGTATTCCATGCGAAAGTCGCAACACGATACTCCATGAATGACTGCATGTCGTCTTTAAAACAACTTTTAAAAATCACGGTTCTCATATACGACCTCCTTTCAGGAATTGGTGAAGTGTTCCTGAAGGTGCCGGGCATGCAAGAGCACAATTCCTAAGCATCTGAATATCAAGACGTGCATAGTGCCTGATTGCATTGGGACTATCATGTCCCAGTACTTTTCTTACGGTTTCATAAGATATGCCATCGTTTACCATCGATGACGCAAGAGAAGCTCTCAGACTATGAGGTCCATGTTTTTTACCTGCAATGTTAATACCAGAGCGAATCATATGTTTTTTTACAGCAAATGAGACAACAGAATACGATATTTCTGAATAAGGGGCACATGATTTTAAAAATACATAGTCGCTTGTGGATGCAGGACGATCTGTTGACAGATAATCCATCAGTGCTGTTTTGATTTCTGGCACCATGTAAAGTTCTGAAACACTTCCCGTTTTATTTTGGATAAAGCAGATACGCTGATTTTTGAAATCAAGAGAATCTAATTTAAGCGAGGCAATATCTCCCGCACGCATTCCTAATCGCGAAGCGAGAAGCAATATCGCATAATCTCGTTTTCCGATAGAAGAAGTTCGGTCTACAGCATTTTCGATCTCGATGATTTCAGAGATATCATAAGTTTCAGGAGTACGTATACCACGATTGAATTTAGGAACTAATGTTGAAAAATCTTTTTCAATGTATCCTTGTGCAAAAAGATATCTTAAAAAATCTCTTAGTTCAGGATAGAATTCTTTATTCTTAAGATTCACTGAAAACTGAATGATTTCAGAACTATTTATGTATTCAAGACTTTTACAATTGTTTTCATCCAGATAAGTAAGGAATAAATATAACAAGCGTTCTTTAGTCTTTAGAGTAATTGGACGATTTCCTATCTTGCAACAATGTTCAAGATAATCCGCCTTAATAGCGTGATATTGCTCTGGAACAGACAAATCTTTTCGTGGAACGGAATATACGAAACCTGTACCAGAACAGATATTATTTAATCTTCGAATGACTGTCCTGAAAAAACGTTTCGTCGTATAGTTGTAATCTCTTGATTCAACTTCTTTTTTGTAGTATTGATCTGCAACTGATGAAGAATAATCAGTTATGTTATTAGCTAACATGAATTTTTTGATTCGTTTTACATGTTCCTGATACAGTTGTATCGTGCTTTTTGCATACTTTTCTTCTTGAAGTATTAAAGTTAGTTGATCATACAATTCATCAATAGGTATTTGGGTATTATTCATTGGACACCTCCGTCTTATATTAGTAAGTCCAATGATACATCATTATTCGAGAAGATTTCTCTGAAAGTCTTAATTTCTGGACTTTCCAAGAGATTATCTCGAATAATAATTCTCTTCTAATAACAGCACAAATCCGTCAGATTCCCAGAGCAAAGCTTTGATCCTGTCACAACGTTTTCCACAGAAAAGATACAGGGCACTTCGCCTTGGATCCATATGGAGTTGATCCTCTACAATAGCACACAGCCCGTCAATGGATTTCCGCATATCCGTTCTGCCTGTTACGATATAGATTTCATCGGCGGCTGTGATATCCCCTAACATTCCAACTCCTTCACAATGCGAAGCGTTTGAGCCAGAAGCTGAGGATCTGTTCCATTTGGTATTGTTAGATGAAAGCTTCCTACAGACAGCTTCATTGGCTCTGCTACGGAAAGGTTATTTCTTTCCGTAGCTACCGGAATCACATTTAATGGCTGTTCATATTGGAGCGGGTCAGTATCATGAAAATCCACTCTGACAACTTCCTGGTTTTCCGGTGCACGATAGCTGCGTCCGGTTGACGCTGGCAAATCCACACAACCTTTCTGACGCAGCCTTTTTACCCAGTTGTAAAAAGTTCCCGGTTTGATGTCGTGTTCCACACACCATTGATGATCTGTCAATCCACTTTGACGGCATTCCATGATGAGACGGTATTGTTCTTCGGCAGGTATTCTTTTGCTTCTCATGAGCACACCTCCATAAATCGGATAGAGTAAAATGCTCGCATCTATCATTTCTGGCAAGAGAAGATAAAGTGAAATGCTTGCATTTTCTAATGATTATTATGGAATGATTTTTAGGGCAACACAATCCGTCGAATTATTTTGCGCTTACGTTAATTCTAATATCTTATATAATTATAACGGTATCTATTAGTACTGTAAAGCTGTTAAAGTAACTTGGTAAAATACAATAAGAGTCAAAATACTTTTCTTAGGATGAAATTTACTACAAATGGTGACTTTATTCTATAAGAGATAAAATTGCTATGATTATGCGACTATATTGCGAACCTATTGATATTGACAGATGACTTCCACAAATATACAATGATAAAGTAAAGTTTTGTGCATGAACGGAACTTGCATGGAGAGCCGCAAAACATTACAGCAAACAGACAGTCACAAAAGGGCTGTCTTTTTTTTATGCAAAAAGTAAGTTGATTTTCATACAGAAGGGAGGGAAGTTATTGGCAGAAAATATCAAAAAACAGAATATGGATAGTCTAAAAACGGGGAATCAGTACATGCAACTGGTTCCTCGTTTTTGCATTTATTGCTTTTTTAGCTGTTGCACTGATTGCGGTTTCGGCATCACCTGTTTTTGCCGCCGGTATTTTTGATACAGCAAAAAATGCGATGCAGACAGTTTACAAAGATGTAGCGGGTATAGCAACAGTAGCAGCGGTTGTGTGTGCGGCAGTATGCTTATTCTTAATGAACTTTTCTAAATCAGGTCGGACAGTAGATGAATCAAGATCCTGGTTAAAGAGAATCATCATTTGCTGGGCAGCACTCATGACAATGGGAGCGATTGTAACATATTTCGAGAGTATCATTCCAAAGAGTATGTTCGGCGGTTAATGTAAACAGACAAAGCCGGCGCTCTCCCGGCAGAAAGGAGGTTGCCTGAAAGGGTAAGAGACATATATGGGTTGGTTATTAGAATTATTGGTCGAGGGAATCAGAGAAATGCTGTCACAGTTTGTAATCGACATGATGACGCTTGTGACGGATATGTTTACAGAGCTACTGTCCTGTGACCTTAGTTTATTTGAGGAATTATTTTCTGTGGTAGGAGACCTGTATACGAATGTGATGTTGCCGATGGGAATAGCCCTGCTCTTTTGATTTGTGTCTGGCAGTTATTTAAAAGTATGTTTGGAAAAGCAGGAGTTGCTAGTGAAGATCCAATAGAATTGGTATGCCGGACTGGAATCAGTCTTTTTTTTATTGTGGCGGCAAAGCCATTGGTGGACTATATTCTGACGGTGGCAGGTACGCCGTATCAATGGATTGCAGGAACAGATATTGAGGTAAGCAGTTTTTCCGAATATGTATCAGCATTGGAAGGACTGACTGGCGGACTGGGAATTGACAGTTTAAACATAGCGGTGCTTATGTTAATCATGCAGTTTGTAGTTGCATGGAATTATTTTAAAATGCTCTTTGTAATTGCAGAGAGATATGTATTGCTTGGTGTATTTTCCTATACTGCACCTTTAGCATTTGGTACGGGCGGTTCAAAAGCAACAAATAACATTTTGGCATCATGGGCGAAGATGTTTGGCGGGCAGATTGTGTTAATTATTCTGAATTCATGGTGTTTGAAAATGTTTTTATCAGGGTATGGGAATCTTAATGCAAGCAGTTACGGATTTACCAAATTCTTTGTCGCAACGTTATGTCTGGTAGGCTTTTGTAAAGTCACGTTTAAATTAGACTCATATTTATCCTCACTGGGCGTTAATTTAGGACGACCAACAACTGGAATCGGGGCGCTTGGTCTGATGATGGCAGCCGGAAGAGTGCTGTCACATGTCGGAAGGGGCGTCGGTGACTCAGCAGGAGCAAGTGATCATGCAGGAAATAGCCAGGTATCTACAGATGGAGCCGGAATGACGGATGCTGCACCAGGTCCGATTCCAATGGGATTTGGAAACGACGGTGATGCGATGCACATGGAGGGCGAAAATGATTTTGATAGTGCAACAGTTGATGAAGCAGTAGATATGGAAGCAGATGGAAACGACTTTGATTCTATGGATAAGGAACAGGGCGGTGTATTGCAAGAAATGGGTATGATGCCTGAAGATACGTTTGCTGATGAAGAGGGAATGACAGATATGAATGGTTTCTCCGATGGCACAGACTTTGATTCCGGTGAGTTGTCAGAGAATTCTGCAGATGGTCTCGTGGAAGGTACAGATGGTCTTGTGGAAAGTGCAGATAGTACAGATATGGATACTGTGCTCACAGGAGAGGGAAGTATGGTGAGTGATTTCGGAGATTATCCGGTAGAGGAAGATGAAGCAGAAACGGGAGATTCCATAGAGCCTGAAATGGAATTAGACGGAAATGCAATTGGTAGTACTGGTGGCGAAGATATCGGAATTGGAAGTGGAATGGATACATCCGGTGGAGAATCGCCGCTTTCTGGAGGAAATCAATTATCTGGTAAACAGGTATCCGGACAGTCTGGTGGAATTATCAGCGAAATAGGCGGAGATGGCGGTGTAATGCTGTCCGATTCTTTTGATGCAGGTGGACAAGACTATACAGCAGAGGGTAGATCTCTGCATACAAATGATGGCTTAGATAGAGAGAACAGAGGCTATCAGTCAGAAGGATATCACGATTTTGACGGACCGATACATCAAAATACTTCTTCCACCATGGATACAGACCATAGTTTAAATGGTTTAAATACGGAAGAGGTTAGAAGCCAGGACAGGAGAAACGGTGCTGAAACAAGGAAAAGCTGGGAAGTTCCAAAATCAAGGGAAGAACTTAATCAGCGAAACCAGAAAAATCACAGACGGAATGAAGATGATTTTCTGACATAAGGAAGGGGTGAATGTATGAGAGATGACAGATCAGATGCCTCTCCTTTAGATGGTGCAGCTGGTACTGTAAGTCAGGCAGCACAAACAGCGGGGCAAATTCAGAAAACGGTAAATCAGGTCAGACAGGGAGCAGGTGCGGCACAAAAGGCGGCTCATACATCACAGGCAGCTTACGCCGCAACTGCTTCGGCCCAGGGAGGTGCTGCAGCAGCCGGTGCAACAACAGGAACCGCCCTTGCAGGACCGCTGGGGACAGTTGTAGGCATGATTGTAACGAGTAAAACATTTTGGAAGGTAGTCGGTGGTATTTTGATGGCAATCTTCTTATGGATGTTTATTATTGCAAATCTCATTGGTATTATTTTGACTTATCTTGGATTCGCTGATGCAGATGCCTTTGCAAATGAAGCCCAGTCGGAAGAACTTGCCAATCTGAAAGTCCGGGTAGAGCAGATTTTGGACAAGGAAGAGTATGAGCATGAGATTATGGCAATCATTGAGCAGAATAGAGATGTAAGGTTGGAAGAGATTGCTGCAGATAAGCAGGAAAATTATAATGATTACGAATTGTCTGTGATAGATGAATATGAAACAAAGTTTAAGAGAAATGCAAGCTATTATCTTTCCATTTTTTACTGGATATCTGGGATTCCAACACGAGAAATGAGTTTTAGGATATTCCAGTGAGTGGGGAGATATGACAACAAATCTGTCAAGTCCATATGACGCTTACTTCCAAGAGGCTGCACAGTCCTATGGTGTTCCGGTGGCTTTATTAAAAGCAATGGGAAAAACGGAGTCAAATTTTAATCAGAGTGCCGTTTCCAGTGCAGGAGCAATCGGAGTGATGCAGCTTATGCCGGGAACTGCCGCTTCTCTAGGGGTAGATCCTTATGATGCCCGTCAAAATATTATGGGCGGTGCAAAATATATTGCTGGAAATTTGGAACAGTTTAAAGGATATTCCAATGGTTTAGAACTTGCGATTGCTGCTTATAACGCAGGTCCGGGAGCAGTTATAAAATATGGATATCAAATTCCGCCGTATAAAGAGACTCAAAATTATGTGAAAAAGGTTTTGGGATATCTGACAATTGAGGAACGAAAGAATGGAAACAACGAGGGAACAGAGACGGATGAAGATTTGAGTGAACCATATCAACAGTTAAAAACTGCTGTCACAGAACATGTTGACAGCTTTTTTTCATGGTCTGTCACAGATGAAAAAGACGTGAGATTATGGAGTCCGTATATTATCAGATTTTAGAATCAGGGAAGCAAGAGATTGATCAAACCACCTATGAAAAGCTGAAGGCAGATGGGGAAAACTGGTAAAGGAAACTGTTCCTGTGATGAAGCAAACAGTCGAATATACCCTTGCACTTCTCTTAGTTCACAACCCGTATCTGGAAGCGGATATGAATATAAATACGTTACAAGCCAGAGTACTTTTTGAATTGGTTTTTAAAGGTATTGAAAGTGATGGATCGAAGGTACCGTGTCTGCCTTGAAAGATGCTTTCTTTTCCCTCTTTTCATGGAAAGATTTTGTAACTGGCGGCGGGGAGGATACCTACGTCAGCAATATTGATGCATCAGGCGATATTTTTACCTACGATACGGTTGGAAAAGGAGTCAAAAAAGTAGTCTATTTTAATCAGACGGAAGAACCTTGGGGGAGTATGCCGTATGGCACAAGCACCATAGGGGCAGCTGGATGCGGACCAACTTCAATGTCCATTGTCATATCTACGCTTACCGGAAAGATTGTAAATCCACAGACAACCTGTGCATTCTCCATGAATAACGGAGAGTATGTACCGGGAGCAGGTACGGCACATTCTTTTATCGGAAATGCTGCAAGTAACTGGGGATTAACTTGTGAACGTGTAGGAAAAGATCGTATGGATTATGTTGTGCAATCCTTAAAAGAAGGGAAAATGGTTGTGGAAATCTGTGAAGCATACACCATAACGGGAAGTGGTAGCGGACATTTTATCGTGCTTACCGGCGTTACGAGAGACGGGTATATTACCATTGCAGATTGTGCGAGCAGGGAGAGAAGTACAAAGGCATACAGCGTTGATACGATAAAATCATACGGTCGTGATTTAAGTGCCGGGGCATTTTGGATTATTGGAAAAGATTAGTAGGAGGAGTGGCAGATGTATTCAAAAAGGAAAATGTGTTGTTTGATTGCCACATGCAGTTTGTTAGTTTGTATGTTTCGTGCAGAGATATTTGCAAAAGGGAACGAGCAGCAGGAATTACCAGAGATTATTCGGTGGGAAGAAGGTAGGGGCTTTGATGAACAAGGAGAACAAATTGTTGGATCATGGGCATATGATACCGTAAACGTAGAAGGGAAGTATGTATTATTTGACGACATGGGCAATGTAAGTGCGAAAACAGATCAATGGAAAGAACGGGAAACGTATGGCTGAAAATTTTACGGATACGGAACAAGCAACAGCCACACTTGCTTTACGGACGGAGTATTTTCCTTAAATTTACGGGAACTGTCTACGTTACGATACAGAAAGAAAACGGAGAGAGCAGGCAATATGAATTGTCGCCGGATAATCTGTATGAACAAAATGTTGCGGTAAATAACGGAGTTTATAAAGTAAAAGCGGTCGAGGCAGTAGATGAACAGTATATCTATAAAACGGAATATGCAAAGGATGTATTGGAAATGGAACAGAATCAATTACTTCTCTTGAAAATCAACGTCACAAAGGAAAAAACAGGAACGGTGGCAGAAGCAGAAAAAAGGGAAACAAAAATGGTTGAAAAGGCTGGGACAAGAAATATAGCGGATAGGGAGAATAAGATTGAGATTCTTTTGAAGGAGGGCAGCACAAGAGAAAAGTATGTTTTGTGTGGCTGTATTTTATTAGCAGCGGTTCTGGGCATTGGACTTTTGTTCCGCAAGAAAAGAAATCAATATGACTAACAGGAGGTGGTCAAAATCGCACAGAGAGAAAAGGTAGACGTATATACAATTCCGCCTAATTTTGCACAAGAAGGCACTATTTTTTCAGGAAGAGTCAGATTAAGAAATGCATTTGAAGCAGGGGTTCTGGCTCTTCTTTTATTTCAGTTGCTTATGGCAACAAACCTCAGCGTGAAAGGAAAAATCTATGCCGGGATAATTGTAATGATACCAGTTGTTATATTTGCGGTGTTAGGGGTACAGGGGGAAAGCCTGACTTCTTTTTATTTCAGTTTCTGAAATACCTGTGGGGGCGGAGAATACTTACAGTTCCAGACGGCAAATATCGTTTAAAAAGGAATCGCAGATTAAGAAAACAGCAATACCGGAGCCAGAGTGGAAAAGGAGGCGAGCGTCATAGGAAACGAGGTAAAAGAATTAAAACGTCAGCTAAAAGAAGCAAAACAGACGGAAAAACAGAATCTTAAAGAAGAGAAAAAAGACGTAAAAAGCAGCAGAAGTTAGAGCAGGCACGTTTCCGGGAAGAGGAACGAATGCGAAAAGTTCAGATGAAAGAAGAAAAGAAGCTAAAAAAGAGCTGGACAAGCCAGAAGTTCATAAAGAAAAGAAAATATCAGTAATTTAAGAGATGATCGGAGAAAGGAGAAAAAGAACGAAAACCGGACTTGGACTTACTTCCGGTAACCTGGGTCTCCTCATATCTTCCGATACGTCAGATAAAAACCGGGGTTATCTATACAACGGATCACCGATATGTGAAACTGATAGAAATATTGCCGATCAACTTCCTGTTGCGCTCCTCATCTGAACAACGCAATATCATTATGTCTTTTATGTCCTACTTAAAAATAGCACCTGTTAAAATACAGTTTAAAGTGGTATCCAAGAAAGCGGATATTTCGGAGTATATAGAAAAATCAAAGAAGAGGCAGAACGGGAACCGGATCACAGGGTAAAACTGCTTCAGGAGGATTATGCGAAACTCATTGAGCGTTTGGGAAGAAAAGAAGCGATTACCAGACGTTTTTTATGGTGTTTGAATATCAGTCCTATAACAATAACAAAAATCCAAAAGAGCGAGAGGTACTGCTTTACATGAGGTCAGTAGTACAGACTGCAAAAAAGTATCTTTCTCAATGTGGGAATGTTGTATTGGAATATGAAAATGATACCCGTTTTTGGTGGATGTCCTGTATCAAATTTTAAATCGAAAGACGAGTGTGTATGAAACTTTGGAGGAACGGATAAAAAAAGTAGCAAGGTATTACCAGAGAGAGAATGGTAGGGAGAGTATCAGCCACATTCCGGTTACTGAACTGATTGCACCTGAAACAATGGATATGCGGCACAGGAGTCATCTTGTCATTGACGGTATGTATTACAGTTATCTTCTGATACCTTCCCATAAATACAGGACAAGAGTACCAGCGGGATGGCTGTCACTATTGATCAATGCAGGTGAAGGAATTGATGTAGATGTTTCTTTTTCCGTACAGGATAAAAGTAAATCCATGGAACGTATCGGCAGAAGAATCCGTCTAAATCGTTCCAAAATTAAAGATACCTATGACACCAATACGGATTTTGATGATCTGAGTGAGTCTATCCATGCAGGATATTATCTGAAACGTGGGTTAAGCGGGAGTGAGGATTTTTATTATATGAGCACTCTGATCACTATTACAGGATACAGCGCAAAAGAAGTCGAGTGGCGTGTAAAAGAAATGACAAAGCTATTGAATTCTCAGGATATCGGAGTGATAAGCTGTATGTTTCGTGAAGAAAATGCGTTTTTGTCTTCGCTGCCTTTATTGTGTCTGGATAAGAAACTGTATGAACGCTCAAAGCGGAATGTACTGACTTCCGGAGTGGCGAGCTGCTATCCATTTACTTCCTATGAAATGTCGGACAAAGACGGAATTATGATGGGTGTCAACAAAGCAAACAATTCACTAGTAATCGTAGATATTTTCAATACGAAAATATATAAGAATGCTAACATTGCCATTTTGGGGACATCCGGCGCCGGTAAGACTTTTACCATGCAGTTAATGGCACTGCGTTTAAGAAGAAAGAATGTACAGGTATTTATTATTGCACCGGATAAAGGGCATGAGTTTGCGAGAGCCTGTAATAATATTGGAGGGGCTTTTATACAGATCTCTCCAGCTTCACCAAATTGTATCAATGTAATGGAAATTCGTCCCACGGATACAAGTGCCAGTGAAATATTAGATGGTTACACAGTAGAACGCTCAGAACTGGCAATGAAAATACAAAGTCTGCATATTTTCTTCAGCTTACTGATTCCGGATTTGAGTCACGAAGAAAAGCAGCTTTTAGATGAGGCATTGGTAATTACCTATGCGGAAAAAGGGATTACGCACGATAATCAAAGTTTGGAAAATCCAGACAAGCCGGGGCAATACAAAGATATGCCGATTTTGGGTG
>ENA-OUNH01000266-OUNH01000266.1-human-gut-metagenome-genome-assembly--contig:-NODE-266-length-18236-cov-4.468772_pt1 | contig 18236 bp, 18 predicted proteins | sample MGYA00242806_ERZ504814 | MGnify/ENA primary metagenome ERZ504814 (study PRJEB26092, sample SAMD00036389) | human gut metagenome | host: Homo sapiens | study: EMG produced TPA metagenomics assembly of...
AGATAAAAGTCAATCGGATATTCGCAATCCGCTTTCGCTACTTGCTCATAACCGAATAACTGCTCCGCAGTTTATCAGGAGGGGCGTTGTACCCCTCCTGATACAAGTAAGTCCCACCCACTGCTTATTGCTCCTCGCAATTGAAGCAGGGGACTTACTTGATTCGGTTAAATTTCATATCTGTTGGATATACCGGTGCAGGATAATTATCCTGTACCGGTTTTTTATATAGCTCCGTCACCTCTGCCGTCCTGTTCCTATGTGATGATCCCTTTCAGAAACTCCAAAAGGGATGCCGCACGTGCAGAATCTCTTTCTGCATCATGCGGTATCCCTGATGGCATAGGTTTATCATAAGCGGTTGGTTGTTATAACTAAGTATGTATTACTTTTATTGCCCTGTCGGATTACATTATGCTCCGATCAGCTGGTTAGCCAGTGTTGCTGCACTTGCAGCATCCTCGGAATATCCGTCTGCTCCGATCTCATCTAGCAAACTCCTGGGTGATCGGTGCTCCACCGACCATAACCTTAATGTTACTTCTGAAATCAGATTTGTTCAGTGCATCTACGGCATCACGAAGTGCAGGCATTGTTGTTGTAAGAAGAGCAGAAAGAGCGATGATCTTTGTATCCGGGTTCTCTCTGTAGCACTCGATGATCTTGTCATTGGAAACGTCAACGCCAAGGTCGATAACCTCGAATCCGGCACTTTCGATCATCATAGCTACCAGGTTTTTACCGATATCATGAAGGTCGCCTGCAACGGTTGCGATGATCAGTTTGCCTTTTACGCCTGTTGCGCCTGTTGCAAGATGTGGTTTCAGAACTTCAACACCTTTTTTCATGGCTCTTGCTGCTACCAGCATCTCCGGTACGAAGATCTCATTATTTTTGAACTTCTCACCTACAACAGCCATGGCATCGATCATACCTTCATTTAAGATTGCCTGTGGATCGCAGCCCTCATCAAGAGCCTCCTGAACTGCTTTTCCTACCAGTTTCGCTTTACCCATTTCTACTAATTTTGCAACTTCTTCGATTTTTGACATTGTTTCTACCTCCAAATATTTTTATTCATCACGGTCAGTCTGCTGTTCCTCTGCACTCATACCAGCTTCTGCCGTATATTTTTATGGGATTCATGTGCAGAGTTCTCCGCAGACTCTGCACACCTAAAGGGATCTTATACTATTCTGATCAGTTATTTTTTTACAGGACCGATCAGTCCGTCTCTGTACGCTCCGATGTATTCCATGCAATAGTCATCTTCTCCGAGAAGTGCCTCTGTTGCATAGATCAGACCAAGCATATCTCTGTTTGTCGGGTCAAGGATTCCGCTGTCCAGACCTGCATTCATAGCCAGTACCATAAATCCAAGGTTAATCAGCTTACGAACCGGCAGGTTGAATGAAATATTGCTGATCGCTGCTGTAATGTGAATGGACGGATACTGCTCACGAACAGAAGTGATAACTTCGATATTTGTCTCAATTCCATTCTCAGATGTACAAAGCATCTCTACCAGCGGATCAATGTGGATCCTGGATGGAGCGATTCCGTATTCTTTGGCTTTTGCCATGATCTTATCAAATACGCGAAGTCTGTCTGCTGCATTTTTCGGAATTCCGGTATCGTCACTGAGAAGAGCGATAACTTCCCATCCTTTATTTTCTTCCTGTGCCATAACAGGGAAAATCTTGTCGATCTTGTCACCCTCGCCGGATACAGAATTGAAAAGTCCCGGACGTTTACAGAATTTATAAGCCTGGATCAGTACATCAGCACTTGGACTGTCTACAGATATCGGAAGATCCGTAACTTCCTGGATACAGTCGATCATCCATTTCAGTGTTTCTACTTCCTCTTCCTCCGGTACGGATGCACAGCAGTCAATAAAAGTCGCTCCGGCCTCTGCCTGTTTTCTTGCACGGTCTTTGATAAACTCCGCATCTCTTTTTGCAATAGCCTCTGCAACAGAAGGAATGGAACCGTTGATTTTTTCTCCAATAATAATCATATTTTCTTCCTCCCTATTCGTAGATCTTGGTTGCTTCGTCAAACAGCGCCTTGATATTGCTTGGCGGAACATCCGGCTGTAATCCCTCATGGCTTGGTGATACGATAAGGCCTGTCGGGAAGTAGGTACGAAGCTCTTTAACCTTTGCAGCTACCTGCTCCGGTGTTCCGTTCGGAAGAAGATCCTGTGTATCAACACCGCCGCAGAAAGAAATCTTTCCGTCGAATTTATCTTTCAGGTTTGCAGGATCCATACCTGCTGCAAGTGCCTGGATCGGATGGATAACATCAACGCCAGCCTCAATGAGAAGCGGGATAGCTTCAACAATAGATCCGCAGGAATGATATACAACCTTTACGCCATAGCTGTGTGCCAGATCGATAAGTTTCTTTGCTCCGGGAATAACGAACTCGCTGATAAGAGCCGGGCTGATCATCAGGCCTCTCTGACTTCCTACATCATCACCGATGAGGATTGCCTGTACTTTACCTTTTGTTGCCTCAAGGAAAATCTTAAGGGCTTTCAGATAAAAATCTACAATATGATCATCTACATAATGTACCATCTCAGGCTCTGCAACCATGTTCATAAGGCATGTCTGCATTCCGAATGCAGCACAGGTATCCTGGAAGTGGCAGGCCCAGAGCATACCCATAACTACTTTATCATCCGGTGCCTCATCAACAAGACGGCGGCACTCTTCCGGATCGATATAAAGCTCCGGATCCGGCCATGGGAAATTCACTGCCTCCACATCTTCAAGATCCTCACACTGTGCAAAGCATCCGTCTGCTGTCAGTGTTCTGTGCTCTGTATCTACGTTGCTTCCGTTCATATACCAGTCAAATGCCGCGAAAATTGCGGAGCATGTCGGGGATTTGTACGGGATCTCTACTGCGTAGAAATCATCTCCGCATACTTTTTTCAGTTCTTTGATATTGTCTACATGGTAGTAATCGCAAAGTGCAGGAACTGCCTCCGGTGTCGGATCACCAAGCCAGCAGGCCGGTCTGTCTACCGGTTTTCTTTCTACAGTTGCGATAAATCTTTCTCTACTGTTCATGTTTCTTTTCCTCCATATCTATTACTTTTGCTTATTAGTCAAGGTGATAAATTTCTTCCATATCTGACCAGAATTCGCCCTCTGCTCTGTCAGGAAGGGGTGACATCAGCGGTTTTACAACATCCCACCATCTTTGTGTTGCCGGATCTGCTGCCATCTTTGCCATATCCGCATCGAAATCTTCGCCTTCGTACTCAAAATATGTAAAAAGATATTCTCCTTTGCTGTAGATAGAATAATTTTTCAGGCCGCATTCTTTGATCATTTCATTTACGCCCGGCATTGGATTTGCATGCCATTTTTTATATTCGGCAAGCTTTTCCGGTTTACCTTGATCATCTGACCAAATCTTTTTTCATACTTTCACCCTTTCCCTGCTGCTTCCAGTTTACAGTTCTTACATTCCGTTCTTTATGAAAATCATTATAAAAAAGCCGGTAAAAATATAAATTCAATATTTTCATCGGTTTAGTCCTTTTTTCATGTAAAAAATCTGAACATGTAAAAAATACACCTATAGCAATTCCAGAAATTAATAAAGTCAATCGGATATTCGCAATCCGCTTTCGCTACTTGCTCATAACCGAATAACTGCTCCGCAGTTTATCAGGAGGGGCTTGTACCCCTCCTGATACAAGTAAGTCCCACCCACTGCTTATTGCTCCTCGCAATTGAAGCAGGGGACTTACTTGATTCGGTTAAAAAGAAGTTGGACAGAGCATGATGCAATAATTTCCGGAAGTGCTGTAATCTGATTAATATAACTATTGAATAAAAACAGGAATGTATTATACTGAAATCATACTCAGACAATGGGAAAATCAAAGAATTTACAGGGAGGTTTTTTATCATGGAATACAGACGTTTTGGAAACACGATCTATCTTCGACTTGATCCGAAGGAAGAGATCCTGGAGGAGATCGGCAAGGTTGCAGAGAAAGAGAACATCCGCCTTGCACAGGTCACAGGCCTTGGTGCCATCAATGATTTCACTGCAGGTGTATACAACACCGTAACAAAGGAATACCACTCTATTCAGTTTCAGGGAGCCTATGAGATTGTTTCTCTTACCGGCACCGTCACCCGCAAGGACGGCGACGTTTATCTTCATCTCCATATCGCAGCCGGTGACGAAGAAGGCCTTGTACACGGCGGCCATCTAAACCGTGCCATCATCAGTGCTACCTCCGAGATCCAGATCCAGGTGATCGACGGAGAAATCGGTCGTGAGTTCAGCGAAGAGATCGGTCTGAATCTGTTTAAATTCTAATTTTGCCAGACGGAGCTCAGCTACAGTCTACTGCTTTACAGTTTTAGATTTCATCACACATAAAAAGGGTGAGACTACACAGCGTAATGCTGTCAGCTCACCCTTTTCTTATTCCGAAAAGCTATACCGACAAATCACCACATCTCCCTGAGCCAACCTTCCTACATATACATTGACAAATTTCCCTGTTATGATATACTTTGATGATAAAACTATTTTATATTAAAATTATTTAAAGAACGCAAATGAATGTGAGGATCTGATCATTATGAAGAATTTTAAAATCGGTGATAAACTTACGAGATTTCCCCTGATCCAGGGTGGAATGGGTGTCGGCATCAGCCTTGGCCGGCTGGCAGGCACCGTTGCAAAAGAAGGCGGAATCGGAATCATTTCCACCGCTCAGATCGGCTACAAGGAAAAGGATTTCGACCAGAATACAGCGGAAGCCAACCAGCGGGCTATCCTGTCCGAGATGAAAAAAGCACGCAGGATTTCTCCTGACGGTATCATCGGCTACAACATCATGGTTGCGCTGAAGGAGTATGCATCTCATGTAAAAGCCGCTGTCCATGCCGGCGCTGACCTGATCATCTCCGGTGCAGGACTTCCTACAGAGCTCCCTGCTCTTGTCAGCGGAAGCAAAACAAAGATCGCCCCCATTGTCTCAACGGACAAATCTGCAAAGGTCATCCTGAAATACTGGGAAAGAAAGTACAAGCGCACTGCAGACCTTGTGGTGATCGAGGGTCCCCAGGCAGGCGGTCATCTGGGCTTCCACAAGGAAGAGCTGGATTCCTATACACCGGAAGCCTACGACAATGAGATCCGAAAGATCGTCCAGACTGTAAAAAGCTATGCCGCAAAATTCGGCACGGAAATCCCTGTAGTAGCTGCCGGCGGCATCGCCACGCACGAGGATGTAAAGCATGTCCTTGATCTTGGTGTGGACGGCGTTCAGGTTGCCACCCGTTTTATCCCAACGGAAGAATGTGACGCAGACATCCGGCTGAAAGAATCCCTGATCCACGCCGCAAAGGACGACATTGCCATTGTAAAAAGTCCGGTAGGTATGCCGGGACGTGCCATTATGAATCCCTTCATGCAGCACGTCATGGCCGGTGAAAAAATCCCGCACAGCCCATGCCACCGCTGCCTTGCCAAATGTTCCCCCGGCGAGATCCCTTACTGCATTACAGACAAGCTGATCGCCGCCGTAAAGGGCGACGTGGAAAACGGTCTGCTGTTCTGCGGAGCAAAGGCCTATATGGCAGATAAGATCGAAACCGTGCACGATGTGATCGCTGATCTGTTTGGCACAGAGCCAGAATGCATCTGACTGTCATAAAGATAAACCTGCGCTGTCAGGCGCACTACACAAAAAGCCCCTGCTTTCATTGCTTTTTGCAGTGAAAACAGGGACTTTTTGTTTTTCTACCGGTTATCGATCTTTTCCGGATACATGTCATGCTCTGTCAGACGTTTCCAGGCAATCTCCTCCCATCTGGTTCCGGCTTTTCCGTAATTGCAGTAGGGATCAATGGAAATGCCGCCTCTCGGAGTAAATTTTCCCCAGACCTCAATGTATTTCGGGTCCATAAGACGGATCAGATCCTTCATAATGATATTCACGCAATCCTCATGAAAATCTCCGTGATTGCGAAAGCTGAAAAGATACAGCTTCAGAGATTTGCTCTCCACCATTTTTTCACCGGGTACGTAAGATATCGTGATCGTTGCAAAATCCGGCTGTCCGGTAATGGGACAAAGGCTTGTAAATTCCGGGCAGTTAAATTTTACAAAGTAATCGTTGTCCGGGTGCTTGTTCAAAAATGTTTCCAGTACCTCCGGTGCATAATTGTCCGGATATTTTACTTTCTGATTTCCGAGAAGGGTGATCCCTTCTTTTTCCAGGTTTTCTCTGCTCATATTTTTTTCCTTTCTATGGTCAGGCGGATATTTGCGATCCGCTTCGTTACTTACTCATGACCGATCTATCTGTCAAGTGCCGGGTCCTTCACTCCATTGAGACGGAATGCTTCTGCTCTGTCAATACAGGTTCCGCACACACCGCAGGGCTTTTCACCGCCTTCGTAACAGCTCCATGTCAGTTCATAAGGAACATTAAGCTCCAATCCGGTTTTTACGACCTCTGCCTTTGTGCAGCTGACAAAAGGTGCCTCAACCTTCAGCTGACCGCCGCTTCCCTGATAAATTGCCTCATTGATCGCATTGTGAAATGCACTGCTACAGTCCGGATACGCATTTCCGGCAGCATCATCCGCATGCGCTCCGTAATAGATCACACTGCAGTTTTTTGACAGCGCAATGCTTGCTGCTGAGGAAAGAAATAATCCGTTCCGAAACGGCACATAGGTTGACACCGGTGATCCATCGGTTTCCTTCAGCTGCTCTGCATAGCTTTCGTGAGGGATTTCTCTGTCTGAATGCTTCAGCAGTGAGCAGTCACTGTACCGGAAGATCGGCTCCAGATCCAGATAAAGATGTTCCACTTCATAATATTCTGCTGTTTTTCTGGCAGCCTCGATTTCTTTTGTGTGCTTCTGTCCGTAAGCTACTGTTAATGCAATTACATTCTCTTTTCCATATTTGTTTACGGCAAGCCCCAGGCAGGTGGTGGAATCCACACCGCCGCTTGCAAGTACAAGTGCTTTCATAGCGTTCTCCTTTTCTGCGGTATTTCTTGTTATATTGTGATATGTTTTCCTGTCATACTCCCCGTTTCTGCGGGTCCCAGATCACCTTATGAAGCTGGATCTGAAGCTTTACATCGTTGAGCTTTTTTTCCATAAGGAAATCCACGATCTCCACCGGCTGGATCCTGCCGAAAACAGGGCTGAAATAAACTGCCGTTTTTCCGACCAGCCTGTACTTTTCCAGGATTTCCAGAGCTTTTTCCATATCTCTGCGGCTGCTGACCACGAATTTCAGCGTATCCTCACTGTCCAGAAGCTCCAGATTGGAAAGAAGCATCTCTTTTTCCATACCGCTGTCCGGTGTTTTATAATCCATGGTAAAGAACGGACGGTTTTTTAATATATGATAAGGCTTCAGATCCACACTTCCATTGGTCTCAATCTCTACCCGCTGGGATGGATCCTCCAGGATTGCCTCGATCAGCTCCTCCATCCCTTCCCGCAAAAGTGGTTCCCCGCCTGTAAGTGTCACATTTTTTACGCCTGTTTCACGGATCCAGGAAAGAATCTCTTCTTTTGTCAGCCTTTCACTCTCACATCCCGGCTCATTTGCCCAGCTGGTATCACAATAGCTGCACTGAAGATTGCAGCCTTTAAATCGGATAAAAGCGGCAAGCTCTCCTGCCCGTCTGCCCTCTCCGTTGATGCTGACAAATTTCTCTACAACCTGATATGTACTCATAGCCATACCGCCTCCGTTTCTTCTTCCGTTTCCCGGTAAGCTGCACAGTTATTTGGTGTTTCGTAAACAACAGCTCTTTTTACAGGATAGCCCTTTTCTTTCATTTTTCTGAAAAAATACTCTGAAAAATTCTCTGCTGTAGGGCGAAAGGGAACCTTCACCAGATGGAAGCCTTCTTCATCCAGTGCTTCCAGAGTTTTCGGACGTAATGTATTTTCTTCATAGATCAGTGTGTGATCCATGGAATCTGCCAGCTCCTTCAGATCCTTTTTCAGATCTCCGAAGTCTACCAGCATCCCTCGCTCCTGGCCGTTTTTCTCCAGCTTTCGGCTTTCGATCTCAATCTCCACATGCCAGCGATGGCCATGGATATTGGAACATTTGCCGGTGTAACCGGACAGAAAATGTGCAGAATCAAAATCTGCTTCTGTTTTTAACTGATACATAATTTCTTCCTCCTTCTGAATCTGTCACACCACCCCGATATTCCATAATAAAAAAAGGCAGACCCGCCACGAGTCTGCCCTGATTCTCACATCTTCTTCAGCCCTGGTTTTATTTATAGACAGGATGGTACAAACGAACTGTCTTATATTTAATTTGTATGATATCCCGGCGATACTATCTCAAAAGCTCAGCTGTATCAGCTCCGGAACCTCTGTGAATTTCCTGCGGAACTATCTTCTTCCGCAGCACTTCTTATATTTCTTACCGCTTCCGCACGGACACGGATCGTTGGGATAGATTTTTCTTGCAGATGCCGGCTGCATCGGCATTGCTGTCGGCACAAAGCTGTTCGGCATTGCAGTGTGCGGCCTGCCTGTGGCAAACGGCCATACTGCTCCCGAGATCTCATTCGGTGTGTAACCGCGGAATTCCAGCATTCTTGTGTTATTGTTTGCCTCCATGATCAGCTTTGTAAATTTCTCAAGCTGCTCATCGTTAAACTGGATCCCCTTCTGGTTCAGGTTTTCCATGATCGCTGACATTCTGCCATCCATGGAGCATTCTTTGTAAATAAAGAACAGTACCTGATCCTTCACCGCCTCGGAAACCTTCATCTCATCCATCAGGAATCTGCCCAGTTTCTGATAAGAAGCAGATTTTGTCGGATAACCGTTTTCGGAATAATCCAGGATCTCATCTACTGACGGAATATAGAATTTCCGTCCACCCTGACGTCTCTCGATATCCTTGTAGATGTTATTGACCAGTGCGGATTTCAGGATCATCTGATCCTCCGCAAGCTCACAGATGCAGGCCTTTTCCGGAACGGTATGATACAGCTCGATGAACCTGTCATATCCGATGTCAAAGCCTTTTCTCTGCTTAAACATCTCATATACTGTCTTCGCCGGTGCAGATACATACAGATAGCTTACCATAACAAGACAATCCTTCAGCCAGTTTACCTGGCTGCGAAGTGTCCGGAATTCCGGTGTGTTGATCTGGTCGTAAACAGCTGCAACCTCTGCCGGAACTTCTGCGTAATCATCACTGTAGGAAACAAGGTAGCCCATATCGTTCAGCCATTCTAATGTATTCCACTCATCCTCTGCAACATGGAAGCATTTTCTCTGAATAGCTGCCTCAAAAGCCAGTACCTCCTGATCGTCTGCTACGAGGAAGCTTGCTTTCATAACCTCCGGTTTAAGAACCTCTGCGGCAACCTTTGCGGCGATCTCTTCCTGATCCATTCCCTTGCAGTGAAGTCCAAGCTCACCTGCAATGCTGAGAAGGTCTTCTTTACGATAGGACATAAGGAAATCTTTTACTGTAGGATTTCTTCTGCTGCCTGTGGCTGCCTCATCTGCTTTTGCAGCTCTGGCTGCTGCCTCTACTGCCGCTACTGTTGCAGCAATGTCTTCAGATGCTTTGGCTGTTTCCACCTCAGTTTCAACTGCTGCAGTGCATCCCAGCTCCGGTGCCTCTGTCCAGTACGGATCATCCTCACCCTTTACTTCTTTTACAATAGAAGGAGCTTCTGCTGTTCCCTTGTCTTTCTTCTCAATATCAACTCTGTATTCCGGAACTTCCTTATCCGCACCATACTGACGGAAGTAAACCATTTCTCGGAATCCATAAGCTCTGCAGTCTCTGTCTCGCCTGCATTTAATAATGTGAAATTATTCTTCGCTTCTCCGTCACCGTTCTCACGGATCTGTACTTTTTTCTGAAAAAATTCAATCTCATATAGGCTGCCTGCCGGATACTGAACCAGTTTTTCAAGCATGGCTGCCATATTTGCAAATGTAACGTCAGCCGCAACAGTACAGCGTCTCCATACCGGCGGTTTCGTTCCTTTTCTTGTGATTTTTAACTGATAAAACATTCCTGTGTTCCTCTCCTGTAAATATATGCCGGATCAGGAGATACGAATAACTCCTGATCCGGCGTAAGCAACTTCCCCTATGTTATACAAAAATAGAGAAATTGTCAATATTTGAGAGGCTTCTACAACACAATATCATATTTCTCAACCTGGATCACAGCATTTCCGTCACTGTGAAACAGAATCTCATCTGCTTCCACTGGTGTTGGGATCACGGTAGTCGCAGTTTTGCTTCCATCATTGATAAAAAGCTCTATGGAGCTTCGATCCAGGATAAAACGCAGCTTCAGATTTTGTCTGTCATCTGTGATCTGGAGCTTTCTTGTACATACAACATCACGCTGCACCCCGCTCCAGGTTCTGTCGATTTCCAGTATCTGTCTTTTTCGATCATAGGTAAAGACCGTTGTATATTCTTCATTGCGTGCAAGCTCGATCCGGAACTCATTGTACACATCCAATGCTTCCTGATTTGGATTTCCGGAGTTCCTGCTTCCATCCATGATGCCATCTGCGTTCTGCAGTTCCACAGTCAGATCGATCATTCGGCCACGGACGCCTTCAAGGCTTAAGCTCTCACCCACATTTACATTCTCATAACAGCAACGGTTTTTCCGATAATTCTCAATTTCCCGGACCGGCTTCTGCCAGATCTTTCCGTCACGATATTCCAGCTCTCTCGGAAGCGTCATCATTCCCTGCCATCTCTGCTTCTCCTTGATCACACAGCTATCCCAGGATTTCATCCAGGCGATCATCACTCTCCGACCATCTGGAAGCAAAGTAGTCTGCGGTGCATAAAAATCAAGTCCATAATCCAGGCTAACCGGTTTCTCTTCCCGGAATACATGTTTCTCAGGATCATAGGATCCAACAAAATACACGGCATTATGTCCATTGTGGAATTCATAGCCCCGGGCCCGCATATGCTGCGGTGAACAGATCAGCACATGCTTCTCGCCCAGTGAAAAGAAATCGGGGCATTCCCACATCACACCGATCTCTCCTGTTTTGTTTTCCGCAAGAATTGTTTCAAATTTCCATTCTTTCAGATCTTTACCGGAAAACAGAACTACCTGTCCCGGAATTTCTTCGCTGCGACATCCTACGAGCATATAGTATGTTCCGTTATCTTCCCATATCTTCGGATCACGGAAATCAACTCTGCTGCATTTCTCCGGAAGCATATCACCGGTGACTACCGGATTTTTCTCTGCTTTTACATAATCTTTTCCGTCACCCCAGGCAAGGCACTGATTCTGCCGGACTTCTTCTTTTCCATCCGGCAGCTTTTCTGTTGTAACTCCTGTGTAGATCAAAGCCTGTTTTCCATCCACTTCAATAGCACTTCCGGAAAAGCATCCCTCTCGATCATATTCCTGATCCGGTGCAAGCGCTGCAGGAAGCTGCTCCCATCTGATCATATCCTCTGTCACGCTGTGGCCCCAGTGCATAGGGCCCCAGTCACGGCTGTAAGGATGATACTGGTAAAAAAGATGTACCTTCCTTTAAAAACAGAAAATCCATTAGGATCATTGATCCAGCCAACCGGTGCAGATACATGAAAGGCCGGTTTCTCTTCCTGTGGGATATTTTTTGCTTCCTCTATTTCATAAAGACGTGCTTTTTCAAGTTTTTCACTCATACTCTGCTCTCTCTTTCTTTTTATGTTTCTGACCGGTATCTTTTTCTGTTTTTATTTCTCTGTCTCGCCAAGAGACTTCTGATACTGGTCAAAATATTTTTGTTTGATCGCCAGATAATCAGACAGTCCATACTGCTCCATCTTTTTCAGATAAGAATCCCATTCTTTATCGATGCCGCCATTCAGGATCCAGTCTGCTTTTTTCTGTTCCGCATACTTCTTGATATCTGTGTCGTACTGAGATACCTTATTGGTATCATCAATACTCATAAATACATTCGGATACACATATTTACTGTTCATATCCTTAAGATATGTTTCGTGCATATTGTCGAGACGCCATTTTGCATCTGCCGGCTCTGTTACATATACATCGTAATAATCGTTAAGTATTGCCAACGGTCCGTTTACAGACTGTGCTTCACGAACCTCTACCGGAGATGCATCTCCCAGATCCATGTGTTTCAGCATCTGACCACCTTCTGCATTCTCGGACATCTCAAAGATATTAAATGAATCTTTTTCTCCGTAAGTACCCCAGTTATTCTGCGGAGACTGGATCGGTGCATACATCTGATCGATCCAGGCTGCTGCCAGTGCCGTATTCCGACAGCTTGTAGTCAGAACGCAGCGTCCTCTGTCAAAGCCACTGGTTTCACTGTTATTCTGTCTTGTGATATTTACAAGGCCATCCGGACCGGCCAGCGCCGGGAGCATTACATAATCTTCATTGTTATCAATATTTGCAATATCCCAGGTAAAACACAGACCATATCTGTGGTTCTTACCTTTTGCAACATAAGTTGACCATTCCTGGGTAAAAGCCTCCGGATCCACCAGATTTTCTTCTACCAGCTGATGAAGCCACTGGATGCCTTCTTTATAACCTTCCTGTACAGTTGTATAAATAACAGTTCCATCATCTTTCACTGCAAAATGATCACCGGTGTCACCATATCCTTCTCCAAATCCGTTGAGCAGAATTGCCGGATCCTGATCACCGTTATTGATAATAAAGGACATTGGGATCACATCACCCTCAATATCAAATTCTTGTTCCAGTTTATCTGCATTATCACGAAAAGCGATCAGAACCTGTTCCAGTTCCTCAGTTGTATTCGGAACCTCCAGCTTCAGATAATCCAGCCATTTTTTATTAATGTAGGGAATATCTCCAATTGCCTGAATAGCTTCTTTCCCCTCACCAAGCTGTTCGATCCATGGGAAAGAATAAATATGTCCGTCCGGTGCTGTACACATTGTTCTGTATTCCGGGTATTTTTCAAATACAGCCTTAAGATTCGGCATGTATTTATCAATGAGATTTTCTACCGGAATAATGATTCCCTGTTTGGCATAACGAAGAAGATCATAATCACTCATCCCTGCGTTAAAAAGTCCATCCGGAAGATTTCCGAACTGTGCCAGCGCCAGATTTTTTTTGTCATCAAACTGATCCGATACAAAACAGGTCCAGTCAATGTGGACATTGGTCTGCTTTTCCAGTCTTTTAAAAATCGTTCTTTCATTAGGTTCCTGTGTAGATGTTGCAGGTGCACTGGTAATAAAAGACAGCTCTGCTTTTTCCTTCAGAGGAAAGGCCACATCTTCCACCGGGATATCCGGATCTGTTTCTGCTTTCATGTGTTCTTTTCCGTTTCCACATCCGGCACTGCATACCATTATAATTGCAGAAAGCCCGATTGCCAATAATGCCTTCATTCTTTTTTCATCATTATCAACCTCCTGTCATCAGCCTTTTACAGAACCAACCATAATGCCCTGGTCAAAATATTTCTGGAAGAATGGATACATGATCAGAAGCGGTAAACTTGATACAATGATCGTAGCATATTTCAGAAGTTCCGCTACCTTTGCCATCTGTGCAGTACTCTGGATATCTGCGATCATTCCGGGCTGCGGTGTATTCTGTACAAGGATGGAACGAAGTACCAGCTGCAATGGCTGCAGTTTCGCATCATTCAAATAAATCATAGCGTCAAAATAACTGTTCCACATTCCTACAAAGGACCACAGTGCAAGCACTGCGATGATCGGTTTGCATACCGGCATCATAATCTTGAAAAAATGCTCAATTTCCGTGGCACCGTCAATGGCAGATGCCTCTCTGAGTTCCTTGGGGATAGACTGATAATAGGTTCTGGCAAGGATCATATTCCAGACATTAAACGCACCCGGAAGCAGGATTGCCCAGATTGTATTTACCAGATGCAGCTGATTGATCAGGATAAAAGTCGGGATCATTCCTCCACCGAAAAACATGGTAATGAGAAAAATAACATTGAAGAAATTTCTTCCCACAAATTCTTTCTTGGACATTGGATATGCTGCCAGCAGAGTTACCAGAACTGAAATAATGGTAAACACCAGGGAATAAAAAAATGAGTTTGCAAAGCCTCTCCAGATCATATTATTTTCAAGAACTCTGCGGTACGCATCGATCGTCCACTTCCGCACATCAAAGCTGATTCCCTGGCTGTTCAGCACATTCGGATCCATAAAAGATGCGATCACAACATATAAAAGTGGAACCAGAATGGAAAGTACAAATGCACCCAGAAGCACGTATCCGATTCCTAAAATGGCTTTGTCAGATGCCGAATATTTCTTTTTCTTTGCTTTTGCCATAACAGCACCTCCTATAATCCCTCTCCGTCATTCAGTTTCTTGACTACCCAGTTTACAAAGATCAAAAGAATTACATTGATCACTGAATTAAACAGCCCCACTGCTGTAGAATATCCATAGTCTCCATTCAGAAGACCGATTCTGTATACATAAGTAGAAAGAATCTCAGATGCAGGGAGGTTCATATCTGTCTGCAGTGCATATGCTTTTTCAAAACCAATGCTCATAATATTTCCGGCCTGAAGAATAAACTGGATCACAATGATGTTTTTATAGCCGGAAGCTGTACATACCAGATCTGCTGCAGGATATTTGCTCCATCCACCACTGCTGCCTCTTCCAGATCCTTACTTGCATTGGCAAGTGCTGCTGTATACATAATGGACGCCCATCCGGCTGTCTGCCAGATTCCGCTGGCTATGTAGATCGTACGGAATGCCGACGGCATGGTCATCCAGTTGGCATCAGAACCGATCAGTTTATTCATCGGGCCTACCGGTGAAAGAAACATACGAACCATACCACAGAGTACGATAACGGAAATAAAATTCGGCGCATAGATCAGAAGCTGAATTTTTTTCCTGATCCCGGCTCTCCGGATCTGATTCAGAAGAAGTGCCAGGATGATCGGAATCGGAAATCCCCACAGCAGTCCGTAAATACTCAGTTTCAGAGTGTTCACAAGATAATTCATAAAATCCGGTGATGCCAGAAATCTCCGGAAGTATTCCAGTCCTACCCATTTGCTTCCAAATACACCATCAATGACATTGTAGTCCTCAAAAGCGATCAGTACGCCACCCATGGGCACGTATTTGAAGATGATCGTCAGAAGAAGTGCAGGCAGCAGAAAAAACACATACAGCTGCCAGTTCTTTTTCACATACTGAAGCTTTTCTGCAGCAGTTCTTTTTCCTGCCGGAACAGCTTTCGCAGAACCTTTTTTCATTCTCTTTTCCTCCCGTTTTTGTTCTTTCGTTCTTGTTTAGTAACCGGTAAAGTAACCGGTTACTTTATAATTTGATACTACTATATGCCATAGCTTCTGTCAACCTTTTTTTGTTAATTTATTCAAGAAAAGTTACCGGTTACTTAACTGGTTATTTTTTATTGCTATTTAACGTCTGTATTGTTATACTTAATTACATCAATCCAATTATCCTGTACGGTCTGCAGATTTCTCTTATATGATCACATCTGCATTCCGTATCATAACTTTCTGCTGTTAAAAGGAGACTATTTTCTTATGGCTAAAAACAGGTAACATTTGCCGATATTGCAGAATACACTGGTTTTTCCAAAACTACGATCTCGAGATATTTCAATCATCCGAATTCTCTGACTCTGGAAAATCAGGAAAAGATCGCAAAAGCCCTTGATGAGCTCGGCTACAAAAAAAACAAGCTTGCCAGGGTTCTTGCCAATGGAAAAAGCGAATTTGTAGGGATCATTGTCCCGAACCTTTATCTTCATTATTATTCCGAAATGCTGACACAGCTTCTTCGAAGTTACTCCGATTATCATTACAAATTTCTGGTTTTTGTCAGTGATGGCGGCCCGGAGAAAGAAATGCAGTATCTGGACGAGCTGATGGCTTATAAGATTGAAGGACTTATTGTTCTCAGCCATACTCTTTCCTCTGAAAAACTGGCTTCCTATAATATTCCTGTGATCGCCATTGAACGGGAAGCGGAACATATATGCAGCGTTACAACAGACAATTACATGGGCGGCATGCAGGCTACTTCTCTGCTGATACGCAATCAGTGTGATGTACTGATCCACATCAATGTCCATGTACCTGAGAATATTCCGGCTTATGACCGTATCCGTGCCTTTGAGGAAACATGCCGGGAATATCATGTTCCTTATGAACTGAACCTTAATGTTTCCGGTGATTCCTATCAGGAGCTTTTTGAACAGATGCGTGTGATCTTTCAGGATATTGATAGTAAATATTCCGGTCAGAAAAAAGGCATATTTTTATCCAATGATACTTACGCAAATATATTTCTCAATCTGATCTTCCAGAAATACAACTGTCTGCCGGATGAATATCAGATCATCGGATTCGATAATTCGCCCATTGCTGCGGAGTCCATCATCCCGATCACTACTATCGGACAGCAGATTGATGTGATCGCACAGACTACCATGGAACTGCTTGTGGAACAGATGAACGAAATGAAAAAAGAAAACCGGCACCGCTTCAAAAACCGATCCACAAAAAGATCACTCCTGTTCTGATACGACGCCAGACAACAGGAGACTGAAAATACTTACAACATTTTTCCATATTCCATAACAACCCGTATATTCATGTACCGGAAACTTCATGCTATAATTCTGTGGAAAAATGTCAGATAACCATTACCGCCGGGAAATATTTGACAGGTTTCCCGACATCTATAAATATCTATTCAGGGAGGAAATCATGAAAAAAGATCAGGAAATTTTTCAGAAACGTTTAAACCATCATCACGACGAGCTTCGCTGGCTGTACACAGAGCTTTATCACAATGATGACATGTTTGCAGAGCTCTGCGACCAGATGTACCAGTATTTTACAGCACGCCGCCGTGCTCTCAAAAACCGCGACCTCGAAAGAGAAAATAATCCGGACTGGTTCCGCCAGAAGGATATGCTGGGCATGATGCTCTACATTGACAATTTTGCCGGCAACATCAAGGGAGTCTCTGACAAGCTTCCATACTTAAAGGAATGCAACGTGAACTGCCTGCATCTGATGCCGTTCCTGGATACCCCGAAGGGCCGCTCCGACGGTGGTTACGCAGTAGCCGATTTCCGCAAAGTCCGCCCGGACCTTGGTACCATGGAGGATCTGGCTGCCCTTGCAGATAAATGCCACAAAAACGGAATGAATCTGTGTATGGATTTTGTTATGAACCACACTTCCGAGGATCATGAGTGGGCCAGAAAAGCACGCCAGGGTGACGGCGAATATATGAGCCGCTACTTCTTCTACAATAACCGTGAGATCCCGGACGAGTACGAAAAGACCGTACCACAGGTATTCCCAACCACTGCTCCGGGAAACTTTACCTGGCTTCCAGATATCGGTCACTATGTCATGACTACCTTTTATCCGTACCAGTGGGATCTGAACTATTGCAATCCACGTGTTTTCAATGAGATGATGTACAACTTCCTGTTCCTTGCAAACCAGGGAATGGACGTGATCCGTATTGATGCGGTTCCGTATATCTGGAAGGAACTGGGAACTCCCTGCCGTAACCTGAAGCAGGTACATACGATCGTTCGTATGATGCGTATGATCGCTGAGATCGTCTGCCCAAGTGTTGTACTTCTGGGTGAGGTTGTTATGGAGCCGGAGAAGGTTGTTCCTTATTTCGGAACTGTAGAAAAACCTGAGTGCCATATGCTTTACAATGTAACAACCATGGCTACAACCTGGAACAGTATTGCCACCCGTGATATCCGCCTTCTGAAAAAACAGATGGATATTGTAAACAGCCTTCCGAAGCAGTACACCTTCCTGAATTATCTCCGCTGTCATGACGATATCGGCTGGGGACTTGATTTCGCCACCCTGAAAGAATGGGGCATGGATGAGCCCTCCCATAAGCGTTACCTGAATGATTTCTTTACAGGAAAGCATCCGGGAAGCGACAGCCGCGGAGAGCTCTATAATGATGACCCTGTAACTCAGGATGCCCGTTTCTGCGGAACTACTGCTTCCATGTGCGGGATCGAGGCTGCCCTTTTTGAAAAAGATGACGAGAAGCTGAAAAGGGGTATCCGTGAGGATCTGATGCTTCACGCATATATGCTTACCCAGTCCGGGATCCCGATGCTTACAGCTCCGATGAAATCGGA
>ENA-OUNH01000268-OUNH01000268.1-human-gut-metagenome-genome-assembly--contig:-NODE-268-length-18128-cov-3.329537_pt1 | contig 18128 bp, 23 predicted proteins | sample MGYA00242806_ERZ504814 | MGnify/ENA primary metagenome ERZ504814 (study PRJEB26092, sample SAMD00036389) | human gut metagenome | host: Homo sapiens | study: EMG produced TPA metagenomics assembly of...
TGCGGATAAATATCTTTTTGACCGTCAGGCAGGAGGATATCGCCTGAATACCAATTTCCATGAAGAAAAATTTGATCTGGGAAGAATGTTCGGGTTTGCTTATGGAGAAAAGGAAAACGGAGCGGTATTTTCCATATGGCTGTTATGTATGGCAATGCACTGTATAAAAACGGCTTATGCAAAAGAAGGACATAAGGTTCTGGAAACGCTTCTGGACGCTGCCATGGATTTTGAGAACAGCAGGATGTATCCTGGAATTCCGGAATATTTTGATAATCAGGGAAGAGGATTGTATGCATATCTTACCGGTGCTGCAAGCTGGTATATGCTGACTATGATCACAGAGGTATTTGGCGTCAGAGGAGATCTTGGAGATCTGGTGATCGCGCCGGCACTGATGCCGGAGCAGTATAATGAGAATGGACAGGCATCTCTTACTATGGAATTTGCCGGAAGAAAGCTGGAGATCTGTATCTGCAATCTGGAGAAAAAACTTCCTTCAGAATATAAAATAAAACAGTATGGTGCGATGAAAAGGAAATGAAAAAACAAACAGAGTACCTGTGTACGTATAGATCGGGAACTGCTCGAAAAGCTTTCTGTAAAAGAAACACACAGGATCAAAGTGGAACTGATGTAACCGAAATCGGTTATACATAATTGTTAAATTACAGAACAGAAGTATCAATAGGAAAACGGCATCCACAGTTGTAAAAAGCTGCGGGATGTCGTTTTTGGTGCTGATAAAAAATATCAGCCATAATAATAAAGAGGTTTACCACATTGATTTGTAATATTTGTCACGGTACTTCTTTGGGGTAAGGCCGGTGAAGTTTTCAAAGATCTGGATAAAATGACTCTGTGAAGAGAAATTCAGATAATTGGCGATATCAACTACTGCTTTATCAGAGTATCGGAGCAGGTGAGTGGCTTTTTCGATTTTTTTCTCGCGGATGTAATCACTTATGGATACTCCAAGATTCTGTTTGAATACTCTGGACAGATAACTGGGAGAAAGCCCGGTATGTTCTGACAGATCCTGAATGGTGATACGCTCCTTAATGTGACCGTAAATATAGTCCACGCATTGCATGACCGGTCTGGAAAGAATAGAGCTTTTTTTCTGGAGGATCATTTTTCCGGTAAAATCTCTGGCCATAATATGATGCAGATCTGCAATCTGGCGTACAGTGGTGCAGGAATCCATTTTCAGAATGTAAAAATCGCTGAGACGATATGCCTGTTCAGGCTCCAGTCCACCGTCAATACAGTAACGGGTGAGCATGGCAGTAGTGACAACGAAATGATACTTCAGGTTGGTCAGAGGATTTTTGGAGAGGATACCGGTTCCCTTCAGATGAAGAAAAGAGTCTTCCTCGCAGTTTTTGTTTACAGCTTCCATATCACCGGCTCTTACGGCATTGTAAAAAGAATATTCCACAGAGGGAGAGCGATGAAGAGCTTCCAGTTCTGTATCTTCCAGTTCATTAGTAATCCAGTCTTGGGAAATGGACATATTGATATCCTCCTTATATGTTGATGTTTAAGGAATGCGTTGGTTTTTTATATTATGACATGAATTTGACATTTTGTTAAGATTAATAATATAATCGCAGATAAAAAAATGGTATATTTTTATCATCAAAGGTAAAGCATCGGGGATGCTACAGAAAAAGGAGGATTTATACTATGAAGAAAAGAGCGGTATCTATGATCCTTGCAGCAGCAATGGTTTGTGGAATGATGGCAGCAAATGTAAGCTGTGTATCTGCAAAAGGATCGGATGAGGGAAAAGTGATCAATATTTATTCCTGGAATGATGAGTTCCGTCAGAGACTGGAAGCTATTTATCCGGAAGTAGAGTCCACTTCCAAAGATGGTACAGTTACAAAACTGAAAGATGGTACAGAGATCCACTGGATCGTAAATCCGAACCAGGATGGCGTATATCAGCAGAAACTGGATGAGGCACTTCTCAACCAGGCTGATGCAAGTGCAGATGATAAGGTAGACATGTTCCTTTCTGAGACAGATTATGTATTCAAATATACAGACAAAGATGCAGATGTTGCAATGCCTCTTACTGATCTTGGCATTGATCCGGACAAGGATCTTGCAGATCAGTATGATTTCACGAAAACAACAGCTTCTGATGCGGATGGAGTACAGAGAGGCGCCACATGGCAGTGCTGCCCGGGTGTCCTTGTATATCGTCGTGACATTGCGAAAGATGTTTTCGGTACTGATGACCCGAAAGAAGTTGGCGAGAAGATGAAAGACTGGGATACAGCCAAAGAAACAGCAGCTCAGCTGAAAGAAAAAGGATATTATACATTTGCTTCTTATGCAGACACTTTTCGTTTATATGGAAACAGCATTGAGAATCCGTGGGTAGAGTCCGGTGATTCTGTGATCAAAGTAGATTCAAAGATCATGGACTGGGTAAAAGATTCCAAAGAGTGGCTGGATGCAGGTTATCTTAACAAAACTGTAAAAGGTCAGTGGAACGATGACTGGAACAAGGCAATGAGTTCTGAGTCCAAGGTATTCGCATTCCTCTTCCCGGCATGGGGTATCGACTTTACTCTGAAACCAAACTGGGATGGAGCAGAAGGTGACTGGGCTGTTACAAATCCTCCGCAGGAATACAACTGGGGTGGCTCTTACATTCAGGCTGCAACAGGAACAGATAATCCGGAACATGTCAAAGATATTATCCTGGCAATGACGGGAAATCAGGATAATCTTCTTAAGATTTCCAAAGAATACTCTGATTTTACAAATACAAAATCCGGTATGAAAGATGCAGCTACAAATGCAGATTTCGCATCTGATTTCCTTGGTGGACAGAACCCGTTTGAGTATTTTGCACCGGTTGCAGAGAATATCAAGATCGCACCGCTTTCCGCATATGACCAGGGTTGTGTAGAGCTGATCCAGAACGCTTTCAGTGATTACTTCCAGGGTAAAGTAGACTTTGACAAAGCAAAAGCCAACTTTGAGACAGCTATTCAGGAGCGTTATCCGGAGATCACAGAGATCCAGTGGCCGGAATAAATACCACATGAGGATAATTGTTGATGCTGCAGGATCTTTGGATCCTGCAGCTTGCTGGAAAGGAAGAGCATTATGAAGAAAAAGAGCGTTAATTACGGAAAATGGGGATACATATTTATTCTTCCGTTTTTTGTGATCTATTTTATCTTTTCGCTGATTCCGCTGTTTGATACAGTGAGATACAGCTTTTTGAATATTTCCGTTCTGGAATCAAGCAGATTGGTCCTAATTTTATAGGACTTGCCAATTATGTCAGTCTTCTGCATTCTGACATGCTGAAATACGGACTGAATACACTGATCCTTGGGTGATCGGATTTGTCCGCAGATCGTTATTGCACTGGTGCTTGCATGCTGGTTTACTGATGCCAGGCTGAAGCTTCATGGCAAGCAGTTTTTTAAGGTTGTAATTTATCTGCCGAACCTGATCATGGCATCAGCATTTGCACTTCTGTTTTTTACCATGTTTTCCACAAACGGACCTGTAAACTCCATTTTGTGTTCACTGGGCTGGATAAAGGAACCGATTGATTTTCTGGGCTCTGTTCTGGGAACAAGATCATTGGTAGGTTTCATGAATTTCCTGATGTGGTTCGGAAACACGACCATCATGCTGATGGCAGCAGTAATGGGGAATCAGTATGGATATTTTTGAAGCATCGGATCTGGACGGATGCAACAGCATTCAGCGTTTCGTCTATATTACGCTTCCACTGATTCGTCCGATTCTTTCCTATACTCTGATCACTTCCATCATCGGTGGCCTTCAGATGTTTGATGTACCGCAGATCCTCACAAACGGACAGGGTAATCCGGACAGAACATCCATGACACTGATTATGTTCCTGAACAGCCATCTGAAGAGCAAGAATTATGGTATGGCCGGAGCATTGTCTGTATACCTGTTTATTATCAGTGCAATCCTCTGCTTCTTTGTATATCGTATGACTAACGACAATGATCCGGACGGATCTAAGAAAGCAGCGAAAAAGAGAGCAAGAGCAGAAAGGAGAAAAACAAAATGATGAAAGATAAGACAGCCAGCAGGATCAGAAGTATCGTGGCACATGTGGTACTTATTATTCTTTCCTTTATGTGTCTCTTTTTCTTTTATGTACTGATCGTGAATGCGTCTCATTCTCATGCAGAGCTTCAGAAGGGATTTTCTGCTCTTCCTGGAAAATATTTCTGGAAAAACCTGATGAATGTTGCAAATGACGGAAGCTTTCCGATGTTCAGGGGAATTCTTAACAGTATTATCGTGTCCGGATGCAGTGCAGTATTATGTACATATTTTCCTCACTGACAGCATATGGTCTTTATGCCTATGATTTCAAGGCAAGGAATGTAGCGTTTACATTTATCATGGCGATCCTCGTCATGCCGACACAGGTAACTGCAATGGGCTTCCTTCGTCTGATCACAAAGATGGGATTATATGATTCCCTGCTTCCGTTGATTATTCCGTCTGTTGCGTCACCGGCCGTATTCTATTTTATGTACAGCTATCTGCAGTCCTCACTGCCGATGTCACTGGTAGAAGCAGCCAGAATTGACGGCTCCGGAGAATTCCGTACTTTCAACAGTATTGTCCTGCCAATCATGAAGCCGGCAATCGCTGTACAGGCGATTTTTACATTTGTAGGCTCCTGGAACAATTATTTCGTTCCTGCTCTGGTTATCCAGTCTAAAAGCAAGATGACTGTTCCAATCCTGATTGCAACACTTCGTGGAGCAGATTATATGAATTTTGATATGGGTAAGATTTACATGATGATCACAGTTGCCATTGTGCCGATCATTATCGTATATCTCCTTCTTTCCAAGTTTATCATCGCAGGAGTGACACTTGGAGGCGTAAAAGAATAACAAAAGGTAGCAGGTAAGATATGACAGTTAAGAAATGGAAACACAGCGGAACGAAGAAACACAGCATGTCAGACCGTGAAATACGAAACGGTCTTCTTTCGGAAAAAGCAGCAGAGGAGGGTATTGTACTGCTGAAAAATGATAAAAAAATACTCCCTCTGAATATTTCCACGAAAATAGGTTTATACGGCGCCGGTGCGGGAAAGACAGTGAAAGGCGGAACAGGTTCCGGTGATGTGAATAACAGAAGTAACATTTCTATTTATCAGGGACTGAAAGAAAACGGTATTCAGATCGTAAGCGAGAAATGGCTGGCCAATTATGAGTCAATATACGCAGAAGCACGCCGGGCATGGAAAGAAAAAATACTGGAAGAAGCAAAGTTTGTGGAAAATCCTTTTGATGCCTATGCGGAAAATCCTTTTGCAATGCCGGAAGGCCGTGCAGTTACAGCAGAAGATACTGTCGATGCCCAGACAGCAATCTATGTGGTAAGCAGGATTTCCGGTGAGGGAAAGGATAGGCGCAGGGTCGAGGGAGATTATTATCTGAGTAGACGGGAGCGGGAGGATATCCGGTTCCTTGATGCACAGAAGATTCCTACAGTACTTATCCTGAATTCCGGCGGTCCGGTAGAACTGACAGATATTCTGGAAGAAACAGAAAATATCTGTGCTGTCCTGAATATTTCCCAGCTTGGACAAAGAGGCGGACTTGCCCTCGCCAATGTCCTTCTGGGAAAGGTAACTCCAGGCGGCAAGCTGACTGCAACATGGGCCAGAAGGTATGAGGATTATCCGTGTGCAGAGGAATACAGCTATCTTAATGGCAAGCTTGAAAGAGAAGAGTACAAGGAAGGAATTTATACAGGATATCGTTATTTTGATACTTTTGGTGTAAAACCGCTGTTTCCGTTTGGATATGGACTTTCTTACACAGAAATGCAGATACGCTTCCATGGGATGAAAACATCAGGGGATGGCATTGAAGTTGAAGCAGAGGTAACGAATACAGGAGAAACTTTTTCGGGAAAAGAGGTCGTGCAGGTCTATGTGTCTCTTCCACAGGATGAATCAGGAAAGGAATACCGTCGACTGGCTGGCTTTGCAAAAACAAAACTTCTGAAGCCGGGGGAAAAAGAACTGCTGAAAATCAGGATCGACAGAAAGACACTGGCATATTTTTCCGAAGAGCAGCATGCCTGGATTGCTGAAAAAGGTTATTATGCTGTCTGGGTCGGAAACAGCATTGCATCGCTTACGCTGGCTGCAATGCTTGAAGTGCCGGAGAGTGTGATCCTGGATAAAACGAATATCCTTGAGAACCAGACTGATATTACTGAAGAAGTTTATGACCGCCAGAATCTTTCTGCCAGAACTCTGAAATGGAAAGAGAAGGCAGAGAATGAGAAGATTGGAAGATATATCTATTATCCTGAACCAGAGAAGAGAACAGAATGCACCTGCCAACCGGAAAATAAGATTCCTGCAAAGGATCTGCTCCCGCTGTTTTATGGGAATATTGCTGGAATCTCCAGTAATCTGGGGGCGGCAGGAATCCGTGTTCCTGGCTCTGCCGGTGAGACCACGGCTGCTCTTTATGAGCAATATGGCGTTTCCCCACTGATCATGGCCGATGGGCCGGCAGGACTGAGACTTCAGCAGAATTATGAAGTAGACAGAGAAACAGACACAGTATATGGAATCGGTGTCCTCGGATCTCTGGAAAACGGATACCTGAGAACAGATGAGACTCACGAAAACGCAGACAGATATTATCAGTTCTGTACGGCATTTCCGGTTGGAACTGCACTGGCTCAGACCTGGGATACTGCCGTTGTGGAAAAAGTTGGAATAGCAGTGGCAGAAGAAATGGAAGAATTCCACATAGATCTCTGGCTAGCACCTGGTCTTAATATTCAGAGAAACCCTCTGTGCGGCAGAAATTTTGAGTATTATTCCGAAGATCCGCTGCTTTCCGGAACCATGGCAGCAGCCATGACAAAAGGAGTACAGAGCAGACCTGGCTGCGGTGTTACCGTTAAGCATTTTGCCTGCAACAATCAGGAAGATAATCGTATGGGCGTAGATGCACAGGTATCAGAACGTGCCCTGAGGGAAATTTACCTGCGTGGTTTTGAGATTGCAGTTAAAGAAAGCAGACCAGTGGCAATCATGTCTTCCTATAATTTACTGAATGGTGTCCATGCTGCAAACAGTGTTGATCTCTGTACAGCCATTGCCCGAAAAGAATGGGGATTTGACGGTGTGATCATGTCAGACTGGAATACAACGGTTCCGGAAGATGGAAGTATTCCGTGGAAATGCGTGACAGCAGGAAATGATATTATCATGCCTGGTAATGCAGCCGACGCAGAAAATATCCGAAAAGCTTTTGAAGACGGAAAGCTTTCGGAAGAAGTTGTCAGAATGTGTGCGGGACGTATTCTGAACCTGATACACACACTGACAGCAGAATAAAAAAAATTATATAGTAGTGAAAAACTTGCCTGAATTCAATTTTCGATTTATTATTGGATTCAGGCATATTTTTTGCAGATGTCGCGCAAGGCAACCCGTTTTAGGCGGAGGATCCTGCAGGCAGTTTTTATATGCCGTGAAAAGGAGAATACCATGAACATAAAACGAGCAAAGCAGGAGATCAGAGATTCCATAGAAGCATATCTTTCAAAGGACGAATTCGGTGAGTACCGGATCCCGGCGATCCGACAGAGACCGATCCTTCTTATGGGCCCTCCGGGAATCGGAAAGACACAGATTATGGAACAGATAGCAAGGGAATGCGGGATTGCTCTTGTTTCCTATACCATTACCCACCACACCAGGCAGAGTGCTGTGGGACTTCCTTTTATTGTAAAAAAGAATTATGGTGAGGAAGAATTTTCTGTCACGGAATATACCATGAGTGAGATCATTTCGTCCGTTTACGACAAAATGGAAAAAACAGGTCTGAAAGAAGGCATCCTGTTCATTGATGAGATCAACTGTGTATCTGAAACACTGGCGCCGATGATGCTGCAGTTCCTTCAGGGAAAAACCTTCGGAAACCAGAAGGTGCCGGAAGGCTGGGTGATCGTCACAGCAGGCAACCCGCCAGAATATAACAAATCCGTCCGGGAATTCGATGTGGTCACTCTGGACCGTATCAAGAAGATCGATGTGGAGGCAGACTTTGATGTATGGAAGGAATACGCCTACCAGCAGGGAATTCATCCGGCGGTGATCTCCTATCTGGAGCTTCGCAGAAAAAATTTCTACAGGGTGGAGAATACCGTAGACGGAAAAATATTTGCCACAGCCAGAGGTTGGGAGGATCTTTCCCGTCTGATCCAGGTTTATGAGATCCTTGGAAAAACCGTAGACCGTGAGGTGGTCAGTCAGTACATTCAGCACAGGATGATCGCGAAGGATTTTGCAGGCTATCTGGCTCTTTATTATAAGTACAGAACGGACTATAAAGTGGAGGACATCCTGAAAGGAAAGTGGGATCCCATTACTCTGGGTAAGATCCGCACAGCCTCTCTGGACGAGCATTTGAGCATTGTAAGCCTTCTCAACGGAAAGCTCAGCGAGCTTTTTACAGAATGCTATCTTACCGATGCCTACCTCACGAAACTGTATGATTATATGGTGTACTTCAGAGAAGATCAGGACAGCCTCACAGCAAAAAATCTCCTGGAAAAAGCAGAGGCGGATCTTGAAAAGGACAAAAAGAGTGAGCTTCTTACAAAACAGCAGGAGCGTATACAGAAACGTGTTGTGTCATTCTTTGAAAATGCGTCCGGATTGAAATCAACCTCGGGATCAATTGGATCGGAATCAACCGGATCAGATAAAACCGGATCAGGTTCAGAGCTGGCAGGAGGCGGAAGTGCCGCAGCAGAATCGGAAGTTCCATCATCAAACCGGAACTATGAGTTTGTGAAAGTCCTCTTCGAATCCGAAACCGAAGCCTATGAAAACCGAACCGACGAAATATCTCTTACTCTTCAGAACGTCTTCGACTTCATGGAAGCTGCTTTTGGGGACAGCCAGGAAATGGTGGCATTTATCACAGAACTGAATGCCAACTATTATAGTCTCTGGTTCATTCGGGAGAACGGTTCTGACCAGTATTACAGGCATAATAAAGGTCTTCTTTTTGACGACCGCCAGAAAATGCTTCTGGGCCAGATGGAGGAAGTGGAAAACATTCTCAATAATGGAATAAATAATATGTCTTACCAATTTATTATTTACTATTGATTAAATTGGGGAATTATCGTATAATATTACTATAAAAGTCCGGAAAATAGAGAGGGCAAATAGTCAAAATGCACAGACTGACTGAATGGCTGCAGAGCGATCATCTGGTGCAGAACTGCATGATGACTGAGAATGGTAAATATCCACTTGTCTATATTCCGGGATTTTATGTAAAGGAAGGCAACACAATAATAAAGGAAGGCGGCCGAAACGGACGACATGTTTACAAAGATTACAGAAGAACGAGCATTTGACGGAATATTAGCGCAGATCATAGAAAATATCCGGCGGGGAGAACTGAAGCCGGGGGATACTTTACCTGCGGAACGTGTTATGGCAGAATCACTGGGGGTTTCCAGACCTGCTGTTCGTGAAGTCCTGCGGGCACTGGAACTGATGGGAATTGTCACAACGGTCCGCGGTGGAGCCAACTATATCACTGAGAATATGGATCAGTGGCTTTCTGCACCACTGGCCCTTCTTTTTCAGCTGAATAACAGCCATGTACAGCAGGTACAGGAGCTTCGTTCAGCACTGGAGCAGGAAGCAGCTCTTCTTGCAGCCGGGAAATGTACAGAGAAGGACGCATTAGATCTGCGTTCCATTCTGGCACAGCTGGAGAGTTCAGAGGATGAGAAAGCCCGTGCAGGTCTTGATAAGGAGCTTCATACGAAGATCGGCAGGATCGCAGGGAATCCTATGATCTACAATGTCCTGGATGCGGCAGCGCAGCTGACTGAGGAGATCATTTCCGGCACCCGAGCCTATATTATGCAGAAACATAATTCCGCTCTGGAGGTGGATGAGCAGCACAGAAGGCTGGTGGAAGCTATTATTTCCGGAGACCGGAACCAGGCGGAGAAGCTGATGCGCGAACATATGGAAACCATTGAGAAATATATAATGGAGATCGCACAGCAGCAGGGTGAGAACAGCCTTGTATTTCATCGCTGATCCACCTGACAAAAATTAATAAAATTTCAGTAAAAATCCCGTTGATTTGGTAAGACCACTATTGATTTTGGTAAGACCGAGTGCTATAATAGGGACTGTATTGGTAATACCAAAAAGTTTGATATTATGGCAGCATCCTGAAGGCTTCATGACGAGACAGCGTAAGACGAGACAGCATAAGTTGAGACAGCATGAGATGAGACAGCATAAGTTGAAGCAGCATGAGGTAGGACAGCGTAAGACGAGACAGCACAGGATGAAGGTTACTGTATCCCTGCAGTATTATATAAAGTATGCAGCAGGCCACAGCGTGGGCGGTAACCTGCCGGAAATATCAGGAGAAAGGACTTGCGATTATGGGATATGTAAAATGGAGTTATGACACACTGAACCATTTCTGCGGAGATGTTTTTAAAGCGTTTTGGCTTTTCTGAGGAAGAAGGAAGCATCATTAAAGATGTTCTTCTGACTGCTGATCTGTATGGGATTGAGAGCCACGGAATGCAGAGGATGGTTCGTTACCATAAAGGAATCGAGAAGGGGACTATTCATCCCCAGGCGAAACCGGAAGTTGTTTTTGAAACACCGATTTCTGCTGTGATAGACGGACATAACGGAATGGGCCAGCTGATCAGCCATTTTGCCATGGAAAAGGCAATTGAGAAGGCGAAGACAACTGGTGTGGGAATCGTAAGTGTACGAAATTCCAATCATTTCGGTATTGCAGGATATTATGCGAACATGGCCTGCCATGAAGGACTTCTTGGAATGGCATGTACCAACTCCGAGGCGATCATGGTACCGACCTTCGGAAGAAAGGCTATGCTGGGCTCCAACCCGATCGCAGTTTCCATGCCTGCAGATCCGTATCCGTTTTTCTTTGACTGTTCCACAACAGTTGTAACCAGAGGTAAACTGGAAATGTATAATAAGATGGGCAAGCCTCTTCCGGATGGCTGGGCACTTGACAAAAACGGTCATGCCAGCAATAATGCACCGGATGTACTTGCAAACATCGTAGCCAAGAAGGGCGGCGGAATCATGCCTCTTGGTGGAAACGAGGAAGTCAGCGGAAGCCATAAGGGATATGGCTATGGAATGCTCTGTGAGCTGTTCAGCTCTATTCTTTCCATGGGCGTTACCTCCGATAAATGCTGTACATTCCCGGATAAGACCGGTATCTGCCATGGATTTATGGCGATCAACCCGGCGGCATTCGGAGATCCGGATGCGATCCGCAAGCATTTTTCAGAATATCTTGAGGCACTTCGGGAGAGTCCGAAGGCAGACGGTCAGGACAGGATCTATACACACGGCGAGAAAGAGGTAGCTGCTGAAAAAGACAGAAAAGAGAATGGCATTCCGGTCAACGACAATACCATGGTAGAGCTTGCTGATCTCTGCAGTTATCTGAAGCTTGATTTTGGCTCTTATTTTGAAGGCTATGAGCTTCCGAAGGACAGTAAATTCTTCAATGGTAATTATTAATTCAGGTAATCCTTTTGAAATGAAATATATCATAATTATCCAAGGAGGAAAAGAAAATGGATTATGCAAAAGAGTCATTAAGACTGCACGGAGATTGGAAAGGTAAGATCGAGGTTGTTACAAGAGTGCCGGTTGAGAATAAAGACGACCTTTCTCTTGCATATACACCAGGTGTAGCTCAGCCTTGCCTTGAGATCCAGAAAGATATCAATAAATCCTACGAGCTTACAAGAAGATGGAATATGTGTCTTGTTGTAACAGACGGTTCCGCAGTTCTTGGTCTTGGTGACATCGGACCGGAAGCCGGTATGCCTGTAATGGAAGGTAAATGTGTACTTTTCAAAGCATTCGGCGATGTAGACGCATTCCCGCTTTGCATTAAGAGCCATGATGTAGACGAGATCGTAAATACTATTTACATGATCTCCGGATCCTTCGGTGGTGTTAACCTTGAGGATATCTCCGCTCCGAGATGCTTTGAGATCGAGAAAAAACTGAAAGAGAAATGTGATATTCCGATCTTCCACGATGACCAGCACGGAACTGCAGTTATCACACTTGCAGGTCTGACAAACGCTCTGAAGGTTGTCGGAAAGAAGAAAGAGGATGTTCGTATCGTTATGAACGGTGCAGGTGCAGCTGCTATCTCTATCTGCAGACTTCTTCTGAAAGCAGGCTTCAAGGATGTTACACTCTGCGATAGAAAGGGTGCCATCTATGAGGGACGTACAGAAGGAATGAACCCGGTTAAGGAAGAGATGAGCAAGCTCACAAACCTTCAGAAGAAACAGGGATCTCTTGCAGAGATGCTGGTTGGCGCGGATGTATTTATCGGTGTTTCCGCTCCTGGAGCAGTGACAACAGAGATGGTTAAGACCATGAACAAAGATGCCATCATCTTCGCATGCGCAAACCCGACACCGGAGATCTTCCCGGATGACGCAAAAGCAGGCGGAGCAAAGGTTATCTCCACAGGAAGAAGTGACTTCCCGAACCAGATCAACAACGTTCTTGCATTCCCTGGAATCTTCCGTGGTGCATTCGATGTAAGAGCAAGTGATATCAACGATGAGATGAAGATCGCAGCTTCCAAAGCACTTGCAGATCTGATCACAGACGAGGAGCTTTCTCCTGAGTATATCATCCCGAAGGCATTTGATAAGAGAGTCGGACCGGCTGTAGCAAAAGCTGTAGCTGAAGCTGCAAAAGCAACAGGCGTAGCACGTATCTGATCTTAAACGCCTGACACGGACCAAAACAGCCCTTCATTAAGAAAAATATATCAGACACCCGTACTCTGTAACTCGGTACGGGTGTCTTTTTGTTGCCGGGAAGGTGGTATTACCCTTTGACAAATATCTCTTCAGTGAGTACAATAGCAAAGAGCGAGACGAACAATAACTGATAGGAGGCCTAAGCACAGCATGAAACCATGGGAAGCAAATATACGAAAAGTCGTGCCGTATACTCCGGGTGAACAGCCAAATGAGAGCGGTATGATCAAACTGAATACAAATGAGAATCCATATTCACCGGCACCGGGAGTAGAGAAGGCTCTTGAGAACCTTGATACAGATACACTGAGACTTTATCCGGACCCGACAGCAGGAGACCTCGTACACAGCATTGCCGGATTTTACGGGCTGAAAGATGAGCAGGTATTTACAGGTGTTGGTTCAGACGATGTTCTGGCCATGTGTTTCCTGACATTTTTTTAATTCGGAAAAGCCGATCCTGTTCCCGGATATTACATACTCATTTTATGATGTATGGGCAGATCTTTTCCGCATTCCTTATGAGCGTCCGGCACTGGATGAGGAGTTCCATATCCGCAAGGAAGACTACTTGCGTGAGAATGGCGGAATCGTATTCCCGAATCCCAATGCACCGACAGGTGTAGAGATGCCGCTTTCTGAGATTGAGGAGATCGTGGCAAAAAATCCGGAAAGTATCGTGATCGTAGATGAGGCTTATGTGGATTTTGGATCTGTATCCGCACTTCCTCTGATTGAAAAATATGATAATCTTCTTGTTGTGCAGACATTCTCCAAGTCCAGATCTCTTGCAGGAATGCGTATTGGATATGCATTCGGAAATCCGGAGCTGATCAAGTATCTGAATGATGTGAAGTATTCTTTTAACTCCTACACAATGGATAGAACTACCATTGCAGCAGGTGTGGCATCTATGGAAGATAAGGCATATTTTGAGGAGTGTTGTAATAAGATCATTGCGACAAGAGAGTGGACAAAGACAGAACTTGGAAACTTGGATTTTCTTTTCAGGATTCCAAAGCAAACTTTATTTTTGCCACACATAAGAGCTGTCCTGCAAAAGAGCTCTTCGAAGCTCTTAGAGAGAAACATATCTATGTGAGATATTTTCCGAAGGACAGAATCGACAACCATCTCCGTATCACCATTGGTACAGATGAGGAGATGAAGAAACTGATTGAGTTTTTGACAGAATATCTGAAATAAGAAGGAGGTACTATGGAAGTACTTGTACAGTGGTTTTCAACCCACCTTTCACAGTTTATTTCTCCGGAGGGTGCGGTGTTCATCATTTCCATGATCCCAATCCTGGAGCTTCGAGGCGGTCTTCTGGCTGCATCACTTCTGAAGATTCCGGCTGTAAAGGCAATTCCGATCTGTATTGCGGGAAATATTATTCCGATCCCGTTTATCCTGCTTTTTATCAGGCAGATCTTTAAATGGTTAAAAAAGACGAAGCTTTTCAGAGGTCTGATCGTTAAGCTGGAGAACAGAGCTATGGGAAAAAGTGATCAGATCAAGAGATATGAATTCCTCGGGCTTCTGTTGTTCGTAGGAATCCCGCTGCCGGGTACAGGCGCCTGGACAGGATCTCTGATCGCATCTCTTCTCGAGGTGGATATCAAGAAATCATCTATCGCTATCTTTTGCGGACTGGTGATGGCAACTGTTATCATGTATGTTGTTTCCTATGGAATTGTGGGAAATGTGGTACATTAATGAAAACAGAAATGTGACAGATTACATTCATAAGTATGTGGCAGAGCGGAATGTAAAATTCCGCTTATGAAAGATCCCCTGCATGTTGGCTGTATGAGCCGACAGCAGGGGATTTTTTGACATATAAGTAAAATTCCTAAAGTTTACATCAGTTTTCGCTTCAGCATCTCCGGATTCATAGCATATTTCAAAGCGGTATCCCTGGTGATACGTTTTTTCGATACAGTTCAAGAAGACTCTGGTCCATGGAACGCATCTGATCCTGGCTGGAGGTGGAGATCACGCCTTCAATCTGGTGGATTTTGTTGTCGCGGATCATATTACGGATGGCAGGTGTCAGTCGCATGACCTCAAAAACAGGGATATTGCGGCCGTCCACATCCGGGATCAGCTGCTGGGAGATCACGGCCTGGAGCACCATGGAAAGCTGAATGGCAATCTGGCGCTGTTGTGACGGTTCAAACACATCCATAATACGTTCGATCGTATTGGCAGCTCCAAGAGTATGAAGACTGGAAAGAACCAGATGACCGGTCTCAGCAGCAGTCATTGCAGTCTGGATCGTCTCATAATCACGCATTTCGCCAAGAAGGATCACATCAGGGCTCTGCCGGAGTGTGGCACGCAGAGAAGTAAGATAGCTTTCAGTATCTGTACAGATCTCACGCTGGCTTACAATGCATCGGTCGTGGCGGTGCAGGTACTCAAGAGGGTCTTCCAGGGTAATGATATGTCCCTCACGTGTATGGTTGATTCGGTCGATCAGGCAGGCCATAGTGGTGGATTTACCACTTCCGGCAGAACCTGTCACAAGAACCATTCCACGGGTATAGCCGGTAATGTTCATAACGTCATCCGGGATCATAAGCTCTGCCGGATCAGGCAGCCGGAAAGCGATCACACGGATCACAGCTGCAAGGGAACCACGCTGTTTGTAAGCATTGACGCGGAAGCGGGAAACACCGGAAATGGAAAACGAAAAGTCATCGTCGCCGGTTTCCAGAAGTTTTGACATATCACGGTTTCCTGCAAGTTTGTAGATGGTGCGCAGCAATGATTCTGTCTGTTCCGGCATCAGCCTTTCTCCGATGCTGAAAAGATGGCCGTCGATCTTTTCGGCCAGTGTGCGGCCTGCAATGATAAAGATATCAGAAACACGTTTGTTGGCGGCTTCTGTTAAGAATTCAGGGATTTGGGTGTCCATGCTCATTTGCCTCCTTTAAATATATTCTGGCTGTTGTCAGGTGTCCATGAATCTGTGAGCTCTGTATTCCACTGAAGGACATTAAGAGCCTGGGTGTTTTTTTCTGCCGGATAAAGAAGCTCCAGAATAACGGAAAGCTGCTGGGTATCTGAGATCTTTTTCGAGAAAGAAAGAGTATGCTTGGCGGAGTCCCAGGTAAGAGCGCCTTCAGTATCCGCGAACTGACTGAGTTGGGAAAAATATTCTTCTTCACTTGCAGATTCTTCTGCAAACTTGCCGGCCCAACTTCGGATCTGTGATACGGTTTCTGTGGCACTGGAGCAGGCTTTGTAATATTTCTCCGTCTGCTCCAGAGAATGTTTTGCTGTGTTCAGGCTGTTTCTGGAGCTTCCGAGGGTAAGCAGAGCCAGAACAGAAAGTACCAGAACAGAAAAAATCAGAAACAGGGAAGGGATTCCAACAGTTACAAAAAAATAATGTTTTTGTTTCATTTCGAATCCTCCTTTCCGAAATCACAGGCAGGAAAGCGGAGGGAAATCTGGTAAAGCTCTGTGTTATCAGAAGTCCGGCAGAAAGTAAGTGTGCCTGATTTTTCCGGAGAAGAAGTATCCGGTGTGAAAGTCATCACGTAGACTGCGCTGTCCCGAGGACATATCTTCCAGGCGTTGTCATAATACCAGTTAATTTCTGGATCTTCCTGAACACCATCCGGAATAAGCTCTAAAATTTCATCAGCGGAACCGTCTGTGCCTTCCAGTGCTTCGCCGACAGAAGTAGTCAGTGTCTGGATCTGGTTCAGCTGTTCTGCCCTGATCCTGTTTGACCTTGCTGCCGCAAAGATCTGAATGCAGGTTGCACAGGAGAGGGACAGGAACAGAAGTGCCAGGATCATCTCCATGAGAAAAAGGCTGCTTCCAAAGTTTTGTCTGTAATTTTTTCTATGAGGAGGCCTCCTTTTTTACTTGTGGGCTGTGCTGCATCAGCGGCTGTAATGTGAAGAAGAAATCTGGAAGAAATTCCTGCTGTGCTTTTGAGCGTGATGCGGTAAAATCCGTGTTCCATTTTTTCTGTCTGGAAGTCTGAAAGTGCTGCGATGGCAGTGCCGGCAGAAGAGTTTGCCTGAGAATCCGAAGCAGTAAAAAGTTCCATCAGATTCTCATCTTTCAGGTAAATATAAGTGATATAATCCTTATCTTTTATGTGATCCCGGAAACACAGCGCAGGCGTGCCGTCCAGGGTGCCGGTAAAGATCCCGTCTGTCTGGTCATGCTGACGGAATTTGGTAGTGAGATATGTGACTGCTGTCCCAAAGTCAGTGTCAGAATCTGTCTGTTCCATAGTATTCTGATAAACTCTTGCAGAAAACAAAAGCATCAGCATAAGGAACAGGGCGAAGATCCCGAACAGAAGAAGGGAAAACTAGTGAGGAGATGGAATGTCCGTTGGTTTTCTGCTGTTTCATGAGGCGGTTCCTCCTTTCCGGCTTCCGTTCAGGGCGATCACGCTGACAGATGGCAGAAGGTTGGAACCATTGGGAACGTACTCTACCACGAACCGGGTTTTGTCATAGGTGATGTGGTAGTCATCAAGAAGCTGGGAAAGATCCTCAGGGTATTCCCCGGTCATGGCATAGGTGCGGACAGCACAGCTTTTTAATGTCTGTTCCAGGGCGTTTTGTTCCTGCAAAAGGGTTTTTCCGGAAGTGCGGCCGACACCTGCAGTAAACAGGATACAGGCTATGACCAGAAACAGCACCGGAAAAAGAAGCAGAAGACTTCTCAGGAATTTTTTTCTGCGGTTTTCAAAAAGTTCCATTCTGTCACCACCTTACATTGCAAAATCCGAGAGGATGCCCAGAAGTGGCATCATCACAGAAAGCAGTACAAGACCTACAAGAAGAGAAAGAAGGATCACAATGGTAGGCTCTATAACAGAAACAGCCTGTGAGATCAGATCCAGGGATTTTTCCGTGTACTGCCGGGAAAGCTGGCGAAAAGTTTCGTCACTGGTGCCGGAATAAAAGGAAATGTTGACAAGACGTCCTTCCATGCCGCCAAAGAGCTCTGATTCGGTGAGAGCTCTGGAAAAGGCTTCACCTTCATCAAGAAGTACAGAGGTTTTTTCAGGCGGTCAAGAATCTCGGGCTGAGTCAGCAGGGACCTGGTAAGTTCCAGGGTGGTTTCCGGGGAAAGACCACTTTTAAGGCCAAGAGACAGTCCCTGGGCCAGGCGGCTGTAATCCATGGCAACCGGGATCTCACGGAATACCGGAAGATGGGTTATCAGCTGGCTAAGATTCT
>ENA-OUNH01000272-OUNH01000272.1-human-gut-metagenome-genome-assembly--contig:-NODE-272-length-17861-cov-3.518214_pt1 | contig 17861 bp, 23 predicted proteins | sample MGYA00242806_ERZ504814 | MGnify/ENA primary metagenome ERZ504814 (study PRJEB26092, sample SAMD00036389) | human gut metagenome | host: Homo sapiens | study: EMG produced TPA metagenomics assembly of...
ACCATCATCAAGAAGTTTGCTTTCATTTGGCTCTGTAAGGTTACGTTCAAATGGTTTAAAGCTCGTTGCAGATTTCTTTTTTGAAAGTTCCATTGTCATGGCGAGTTTTTCGACAGCTGTTAAATTTTTAGATGACAATTGATGAGTATGCATCCAATCCATTGCATCTATGATGACCTTGCTTTACTAATTTATCTGTTTTTCTGTTGGTCTATCATCTCTAATTACTCCACTCAATTTTATGCACATTTCTTTAAGATTTCTTTCAAGCTGACTTATTGATAAATCAGCAGGTTTTAATAAGTCTCCCTTATTTTGGAATGCATATCTATATACTGCTTCTACTTTCTTCTTCCCGTCCATCCAGCGACTCTCTTCTTCAGCTTGCCATCCTAGACTTTTATATATGTTTGATACATCCGTTAAATCTTCAATTTTTTCAATATATCACTCTCTCCATTTATAAATCTTATTTTTTCTTCAACATCTTTCATATCCAAAATTACGATCAACGGAACAAATATTGATGCACATATTCCACTAATAGTATCATCATCAATTAACTTATTATTTTTTGAAGCATCAATAATCGCCATTCTTTCTTCATATATTAATTTATCTCTTAATGATAACCTGTAATAATCAGAGAAAGTTTTTATCATCGCTTCAAAAAACCTACGTCCACCATATATAGAATAGCTATTTTTCTTTTTACTTTCAACAGGTGGAACATATGCATTTATATCAAAAAATTTATTCAGATATCCAGTTGAATCAAAGCCATTCCCGTAATAATTAGATATCGTATGCGTTAATTGTTCTTTATTTACTGACACAATAAAAATAATCCGATCATCGTCAAAATAATGTTTGATACGTTCCAACATTTCCAATGCATAACTAGGCTTGCATCTGTCCAATTCATCAATAAATATTACTAATTTCTGTGCTTGTTCAACTATTGCTTCGTCAAAAATTAATTTAACCTCATTTCTAATGTCCTCTGCCAATTGAATTTCTTCAAAAATATTCTTATTGGATACAGCATTAACAACTTGTTCTCCATTTATAGAAAAGAACGGAAAATTAACTTGTATTGATTGCAGCATTTGCTTTATTCTGTCTGATTTTTCTTTTGTAAGTTGAGGATTAATTATCTTCCCACATTTTTTTACAACAACATATAATAATGACATTAGCGGATCAGTATGATTATCATACAACCACGCATTATAATATATAGGAAAATATGAATTTCCTAAATCTATATCTTCTAATTCTGTACCTGTAAAATGCACTTTCATTCTATCCCGTTCATCGTTTGTATCTTCTGTACTGAACTTTTTCATCGTTTGATATTCCAATGCTTTTTCTATCTGCCGAACATAAAAAGTCTTTCCTTCTCCCCATCTGGCATCGAGACTGATAAACATATTCCCTTCTATCATGTCCAAAGCACTTATAAAATCTTTTATTTCTAAATTTCTTTGTGCTGAATTCTGTCCTTTAATTGACTTTAAAACATTTTCATCTGTGGCTTCTAATGTTGCTCTTTTCATGTATATTACCTTCTTTCGTTAGGTTATTAATTAGTAAAAGTCGACTTTGTTTGATGTATTTATTGTAGCATATCCAAATGTGAATTGTGTGAAAGTTATAATTTCTGACATGCTACTACCTGTTCTTACTGTAACATAAATATTTATGATTTTTATGCAAATTTAAAAATATTTGTACTGCTGCGCTGGATTATTCAGTACCTCCTCCACATCACAAAAATAATTTTCTTTTCGAACTCAAGTCCACCTATATAATACCCCTATTCCACACGATATCCTGTCTCCATAATTTCTATAATTTCCTTATTTTACGAGCATTTCTTCCATCCTACTCTCACCCACATTCTCAGTAAATTATTCGGTTTCTTGTTCGAATAACCCTTATTCTATAAGGATTTCTGACAATCTTCCTTATTCAACTCCTGCTATTTTACTAGGGATTATATTTATTTTATCCCGTATTTACGCTATTCTACCGAACTTGCCTGTAAATCAATACTTTCTACACTTCAAACTATAAATAGCATTTTACACTTCCTACTGTATTACTAGGTTTGTGTATTCATTCCATATCCACCGAACTCTCTTCCCGGAACTAAAAAAGTCATGACCTTTTTCAGATCACAGCTCTTGATATTATCTTACTCTCTTCTTATGTACAAGAGTGTATTCTGTCAAACAAATTGCTCTTGGACTACTTCTTCTCTTAATTTTCTTTTTCTTTCAAGGCTATCCAAATAATACTTAATTGTAAATGTACTACTTAGTCCGACACATTCACCAATTTCTCGAATGGTCGGTGCATAACCATTCTCTTTAAAATATCTAATCAGAAATAGATATATCTTATACTCTTGTTCCGTCAATTCCCGATTGACTTTTCTTCTTTGTATCGGCATATTAATTCCTTCTCTCTACAAATTTATATCTAACTAACACTTTATCATAAGTATCTAACACTATCCTTACTTGTTCCTCCATCAAAACACCGCTTATATCTTCTGCCAATTTTCTTTTTATCTCCTGTCGATTCTTCTCTTACTGAACATCTTTCTCGCTGATCTGCATTGTTATTTTCCCCTCTGTTCGCTATATCCTTTGTAGTTGATTGAACCAGTTCCAAAGCATATATCACATGTTTGAATGTTCTCAATCCTCCGAAATCTTTTAACCACTTTATATACTTTCTGTCCCATTTCATACTTTGTATTAATCTGCATCTTACAGTCCTCCGTTCTTTATATCCTCAAAGATATCTCTTAAATTTTCAATATCCGACTTCAGCCACCATGCTCTCCCATTAATTTCAATCGGTGTTCCGTTCTCTGCTGCCAGAAGCAATTTTTCTTTCATTAAGTTTATTCCAACAGCAACACCCATTTCAAATTGTTCATCTAATTGTTTGTTTTCATTCATCAGTTTTTCCTCCATGTGATTTCTTTTTACATAATATAAAGTACGAAACCAACTCTGTTTTTCCCAAAAATCATAAAACTTTTGAAATATTTTTCGATTCTGGACGCAGGATATAAAAAGCACACCTAAAGGGATTTTCCCTTAAGTGTGCTTAATCATTTTTATCAAATATAAAAGCATAATTACTTTTGGATGGGCGGTGTATCCATCATCTCAGGTACTCTTTTCAGAGTGTGTCGGGAACCATTTCCGACCTCAAAAATAATTATGCTTATTATCAATGTATGTTGTTTACATTAATAATATACTATTTATTTTCGTCATTGTCAATATTTGCATCTTTAATTCTTCCACTGTACAAACGTCTACTTATCTTTGAATCTTGAATATCATACATCGAAGAAACATATAAATATTGACCATCTTTTTCCAACTTTACTCCAACCAATACATTTTTAGAATACTTTTTTATAAACTCAATACTTTTGTCATTTTCGTTGGGATTAACACCTATATAATCTGGATTTTCTATAATCTCCGGCAGATAATCAATATATTTCAAACAATTATAATGTTTTCTTTTAACCATATGCGCTGGTAAACCTTTTGACCTAAATATATCTAATTCCTCTATATCAATACTTAACAGTTCATTATAGCGCAAATCATATTTTCCAACTTTTATCAAGTCATTCTTTTCTTCCATATTGGTGTTTTCCGTTTCTATATATTTTATTTATTATAGCATATATCCATTTACAGCACAATCCCTTCTGCCTTTACATTATTATAAAATAGCAATGCCCAGCCAATACTCAATTTATAAAAACTTTAAATTTATGGTCATGAGTGGGTTATTCTACGTTACTTTCTATGATATATTTTCCGATCCCTCTATGACATACAATTCAATAATAACTATTTATGGTTCTCTTTCCATTTTTTCCTTTATAGCTTGACGAATAAAACCTGCTTTTGTTAATCCTTTTGCTTTACAATATTCATCTAATGTTTCTGCCTCCGCTTTTGGCATGGACAATTTTACTTGTTTATAATTGTTTTGAATATATTTTTCATTTGCTTTTTTTCTTGCATCTGTTAAAGCCAACATTCTATCCTCACTTTCTCTATATATGGGTTTACCCATATACAGTATAACATATAACTTTTTATATCAAAGCACCAACAGAATTTCTCCATTGGTGCTTTCTAATACTTTTCCTTTCATATAATTTCATTTATTATGATTCGTGCAATTTTCCACATTAAATTATCTTTTCGCTTCTTTTCCATCTGATACATTATGTTCCGTTTGTTATTACAATTGCCATAATTTACACCCTCTCTTATAGTCGGGGGGAAGGTTGCCCCCTCCCCTTCGCCTTTATGCTACATTCTTAACCTCTGTAAAATACTGCTTAACAAGTGCTGTAAGATAGTCAAATTTTCCGTGTACTGTTCCGCTGTCCCTTGTTGAACGGTCAATATCTAATTCAGTCCATGTTTTTCCGTTGATTTCTGTATCTTTTCCCTCTGTGATTAGCCAATGAAGAAACTCGCCAAACTCTTTATCTTCCCTTCCCAACTCTGTAAATGCCTTGAATGTTGCTACAAAGATATAACCATTCTTTCTGTTGAACAGTCCCCTTATTTCGCTTGTAATCTCAGTTGATTCTGTCAACCTTATAAGTAAATCATTGAGATTTTCAAAATCAAGAATAGTTGCGTTTTCGTTTAACCACTTGAATCCTACCTTTGTATCTTTTCTGTACTGGCTTGGATATTCACATAAGATAACCATGTCTCCGATGGCTCTTTCAAAAGTTCCGTTTATTCTGTCTTTGTTATTGCAAGAGTACATATCCTTGAAGAATCTGTTGTCTGCAATTTCTCTTATCTCTCTTGCAAAAGCATCTATATAAGTAAAGGCTCGCTGTGCCTGGTTCATTGGCTTACAATTATTTAATTTGCGTACCAGCTTTGAAATTTTCGTTGTGTCGCAATTCTGATAAATTACAACCTCCATCTGATAACCATTGAAAATCTCTTTTAATTCCTTTGGTAGCTGCTCGTATGTCTTGTTGCGAATGTCAAACTCTACATTCTCCCACACAATTTCCCCCTGCTCGTCTCGCTTGATGTTTCCATTTTCGTCTGTTGCTTTTCTCTGATAAGTAACCATACATTCATCAAGATTCTTTGTAATCTTTGTATTTCCGTATCTGAATAATGATAATGTGCTACTTCTCTGCAATCCGTCAATTATCCACTGTCTTGTAATTCCGTTTGCTGTTGTTTCCTCGCCTAAAATAATAGGTGGAATATAATCATCTGTAAGAACTGAGGTAATCAGTTCATTGATCATATTTGGATTCCATTGTCCGCTTAATCGTTGACACTCCTGATCTGTTCTGATTTTCTCTGCCTTCATATCCTTTAAATACTGCTCCAATGTAAATGTCTGCTTTCTGATATTCTTCATAGTGATTGCCTCCTAAAATAAAATCTTTACATTTTCAAAACTTCTCATAATCTTCATATTTTCGGCATATTCAGTTGACGAAATTTCTAAAATCTGCCGTATATCTTTAGGCTTGTACCCATCTATCAGAAGATTTAATATATTAATCTGCTGATTAGAAAGTTTTGAAATGTACTGCTGCACTTTGTCCTGAAATTGTTCGTTGTTGTTTTTGACTACTTCCTCGAATGTATCAAAATCGGATGGTATAAAATCCGATATGGTACATCCTTCCTCGCTGTCATTAGTTGCATCTAATGAAGTCGCAAGCTGATTGATAACTCTTTTTCCTCTGTGTCTGTCTCGTATTTCTGTTTTAAACTTCTTCTTTAAGCAATTGCAAAGATATGTATTGAAATTTGCACCCTTGCTAATATCATAAGAGTTATAAACCTGCCATAATGTCATATTTGCGATACTGTAAAAATCGTCATAGTCTGCTTCTGTCAACGGTTCACCCAACCTCAAGAAGATTGATTTTGATATTTTTTTGAGTAGTCGCATATGATTTTCACAATATGGCTGTAATACTGTTAAATCTGTACTTGTCATTGTCTCACCTTCTATATGTATTTATGGCAATATTGCTAATGAGTGCGGAGAACTGGATCTCCCACGGCTAAACCGTCACACCCTGAATTCATTTTTTCTGATTTGAAATCTTCGCATCATCAAACCATTTTGTACGTTCTCCGCAAAAGTGTGTCCTTGGATGTAATACAACACTCTTCCCAATTCTTTTAACTACTTTGTTCTTGTCTGTCTCAACTGCAAATTCTGTTATTGATTTTTTCATCTGCTTCACCCTCTTAAACTCCGAGATATAGTCTCATGTATTGATATGCAAGCTTTCTTGCTTGTAAATCAATTAATTTTATATGGTTTTCAACGTCTGAACCTTCTGAATGAATGTATGTCAACTTGTCCTCTATTGGCATTGTTTTTATTAAATTATTGACAATCGGATATACTATCTTTTTGAATACATCTTTAAAAAGCTCTATAAACTCCTGCTTGGTTGAAATATCGCAGTTCATATAGATCGGCTCAATTTTTTCTGTGTATTCCTTAAAAGATATGTAACTCTCACTATTGCCACTCATTTCTATAAACTCGCTGTACATCATAACTGCTGTTCTCCTCTCCTAATATCCAACTGCTACCCACCATGCAACCATTCCAACCATTGAAAGAAAAGGAACAGCCATTGCCATATAAGCTGACAAATTTAATTCTTTCTCATGGTTTTTTCACTCTTTTTACAAGTAATCCGCTTGTGTTCTTGCGCTTTTTACTACTTCGGGTTTTCTATGAATATTGATTATTTCAATCTTTTCCACTGGCTCTGTCGGCTCGATCACTGCATATGTTCCGAACTCTGCAACTGTTTTATATCTCAATACTGTTTTCCTCACTTTCTTCGTGTCTGCTGTCCTCTGCTTTTAATAGAGACTTGGAACTCTCACTGTGCACCGTGGTAGCATTACAGCCGGCGGATTGCTCCGCCGTGGCGCTGTCATTTAATTATTAGCAACTTTAACTGTGACTCTTTCAACTTGGATATCTTTCAAATACTTCTTGTATTTGTCCTCACCCTCATTTGCTATAAATACATCTTTGTCAAAAGATGATTTATGAAATGCTGTGAAAAGAATTGTTAATCCTGCAACAGTCAATTCGTTCTTTTGACGTTTCTTCATATAAGAAGATGTCTCACTTTTTAACTGTTTTATTTCTTTCTCAAGAGCATCAATCTCTTTTTTCTTCTTGGCTTTCTTCTGCTCCAATTCAAAAATCTTTTCGGAAACTTGCTGTAATTCTTTCATATTTGTACACATATGTTTTTTCCTCTCTTTCTTCTTATAAGAGCTAACAGCTCCGACAGGCTTTAAAGCTATCTAAGGTTTCTCGACCATCTCATTATCCCCTTATCCCTCATCGGTATTACGTTGGTGTCTTCGGTACGCTTTCGCCACTTCGTTTTCACCCTTCGCTGTTTACTCTGTTGTTTTGTTGTTGATTACATTGTACATTGGTACTAATGTATTTTCAATTCGCAAAATGTACAAATATGTATTAGTACCAATGTCGTTATATTGTGTATTAGTACCAATGTGTTTTTAAATCTGTTACTTTTGCACAATTCCATGAGTCAAGTATTGGTACTAATGTATATTGTTTTTGTATTGGTACTAATGTATTATAATATTAACAAATAAATACAGAGGAGGTTCAAAGATATGAAGAAATCAGTATACGAAATGATTACAGAAAGAATTATTGAACAGTTAGAAAATGGTGTTATACCGTGGCAGAAACCTTGGAGTGGAACACACAGCGGAGCTTACAATAGAGTAAGTAACAAGTCTTACTCATTACTTAATCAGTTACTTCTTAAACACGATGGAGAGTATGCAACATTTAAACAATGGAATGACTTAGGCGGTAAGATTAGAAAAGGCGAGAAATCAGAAGTTGTTACATCCTGGAAGATTCAGCCATATGAAGAAGAAAATGAAAACGGTGAAAAGCTAATTAAACAGATACCTTTATTAAGATATTACAACGTGTTTCACATCTCACAGGTTGATGGAGTTGAACCGAAAGAACAGTTGAAAATTTCAGATCTTGAACCGATTGAAGAAGCCGAGAAAATCAAAACCGACTACATGAACAGAGAACACTTAAAGATTTTTGAAAAGGTAACAAACAAAGCTTTTTACACTCCGACCTTTGATTATATCGAAGTACCTTGCCGAGAACAGTATCAAAACATTGAAGAATTTTATTCTACACTGTTTCATGAAATGATTCACAGCACTGGACATAAGAACAGGCTCGACAGATTGGAAACAGGAGCAAGCGCACACTTCGGAGGTGAAAGCTATTCAAAGGAAGAACTCGTTGCAGAGCTTGGAAGTGCTACACTTGTCAATATGTTAGGCATTGAGACGGAAAAGGGCTTTAGGAACTCAAGCGCATATATACAGAACTGGTTACAAGCATTAAAGAACGACAACAAGTTCATCGTATCAGCAAGTAGCAAAGCAGAGAAAGCAGTTAAATACATACTGAATGAACAATAATAAATAAGGGTGTAGTGTATAGGCTACACCCTATTATCACATAAGAAAGAGGTTAAAAGAGATATGAAAAGAACATTGATAACATGGATAATAACAAGCATGATAACAGGAATGACAATACCGCACATGATAGATACTGAAAGCACAAAGACAGCAACACAAAGCAGACAAGAGACAACAACAGAAACAACGGTCAATAGTTCACTGAATGGAATTGATATGACAGGATTTGAGACAGAAATATATTATATCAATTCTGCTGAAGATTTCGACAGATGCACCTACGCAGTACAGAATAGAAATGGCAAGATAATTATTGAAGTCGTTCATGCGGTTGTTACTTCTGATAATGGAGATGCAAGGATTACAGCAGATGGAAGTTATATAAAATATTCTGCGGATGATGTAAAGATAGGGGATACAATGGAGACGGTATTGGTTTATAATCCATTAAATAATCATATTGATGATGTGATGTACAGAGCAGACACTTTTCTTGAGTAATTCTAATAAGCGTAAAAAAAGGCTAAAGGATTTTGAAAGTCCTCTAGCCTTTTCTTTTGTCTGTTCGTTATTCCACTCTAAGCATTCCTTAAAATTGCTTTTCTATAACGGTAAACAGCAACAGAAATTTTTGCATTATTTTGTTTGGTCGGTGATGGTTTGGTTCTTGTCTGTGTTGCTCTGTCTCTGCTATAGTGGTGCTGTATGGTGCGAGGGTAGTTAAAATCATAGAGAGACAATCTGCTTTTTCAGATAGTATAATGTGATTCATCCACACACTGAGTCAAATTTTCGTAATAAGATATTCTTCATTGACTTTATATAAAATGCCTATTCTCGCAGTTTTTTATTTTTACAACTCATGATATAATAAAGGGAAATAATATATAGGAAGGTGTTACATATGCGCATATATCATACACTGGGTGGACAGTATCTTATACACGACAGGGAATTTTCAATCGGTACAATCGTACTACACCTAGACAATGGAATTGAAATTTTTTGTAACAAATCCAACTTCTATTCAAAGAAACATAACCTACATGTTTTATTATATCTCCCCGATAAAAAACATGGGTTCAAGGTGAAATGAAAAACAAGTATACAGATCTCATGTGGGATTATTATAAGAAAAATGAGGAAAAATAAATCCTAAAAGAATTTTCAAAAAACGTTATCAACATAAAGAAAATAAGCATGGAACGAAACGTGTTACTGTCCCTAAAAGTGTTCAATGGTCTATGAAACATCCATTTCAGGGCGGTGGTGTTTCTCCTAGGTGAATATACGAATGGAGGCATATAAGATGAAAGTAGAGTTTAACAGGCTTTTTGAAAAGCTAAAAGCAGAGGGAATGACTCAAAAGCAGTTTAGAGATTCAGCTGGAATTGGGGGAACTACGTTTAAAAATTAAGAGGAAACGAGTCTATCACAACTGATACCATCTGTCGAATTTGCGACTATTTCCACTGTATGCCAGATGAGATAATGGAATTCATCCCTGATGCAGATTATATAGAAAAACAAAAGGCAAAAGAAGAAGTCCAGGCACAAATTGACCAACTTCAAGCGAAGTTGAAAAACCTATAACCAACAAAAGCACCCTAAATGCAAAAGCGAAACGCAAATCAGGGTGCTATTTTTATACGATTGACTCCTCAAAATTGTGGAGTCAATTTTTCGTAATCAGTAATCCCCCTAAACTCTCAACCTTTTGTGTCTTATAATTCCGGCAGCAGCACACAAATAGGAGGGAGCGTATGTTTACATCCAAAAAAAGAGATACTTATCAAGTACCTCTTTTTAGAAAAATGTTGTGCATCAATATAATTTTTCGCTCGTGTTGTAAACTATTTTGTTTCTTTCTATTATTAATCGAAATAGAGCCTTATTGAATACCTGTAACTTCATATGGTGTTGAGAAAGAACCTGATATTAACACTCCGTCTGCATTTTCATATTCATATGAATTAGTTACCGCTTTTGTTATTCCAGAATCATATGCAAATGTTAATTCTAATACTCCACTTTCCCCAGGGGCAATTTCAAAAAACGTAGCATTCTTATTATAAGATTTGTAAGATTTTATCTGCACATCGTCTATATTATATTCATCAATTGAGATTCCCTTGAAAGTAAGATTTTCAGAAGTATTGTTTTTGATTTCGTACTTTATAACAAAGAATCCGTTTCCTATAGACTCCACAGAAGCATTTACAATTTCTAATTCATCTTCGTGCCATAATCCTTCAGCTTTAAGTAATTCCTCTGCACTTTTCGCACCTCTTATCAGTTCAAAAGATGCGTCATTAATATTAAAACTGATCGTATCGTCTTTGTACTCAATTTCCCATTTTTGGTCATTTTTGTAGAGATAGTATTTTTCATCCTCGCATCCCCATGTAAACTGCGTTAAATTAAATTCATTTGTTTGTGATTCTATTGTTCCATCATCTTTGAAATTAAAAACATCTGGCTCTGAATACAACTTTCCATAAATCATCTCTGCCATTGTTGCTGATCCTGCTGCTGTAGAAGTCTTGTTTAATGTCCATTCTCCAAGCAGCGGTGATTCTGCTAAAATATTTTCTTCTTGACTATTAGTAGATGATTGATTCTTTTTATTATCGGAACAACCAGTAAATAATAATCCTATTCCAATTATGCAACTGACTAATAATATTATTATTTTTTTCATAAGTCATTCTCCGTCACTAGATTATTTCGCACTATATAAAATATAAAATTCATTACCGTCATAATCTTGCAATGCCAAATATATTTCACCAGATTTCATTTTCAACAAATATGCTGGACGCTCATTCAATGCTGTATATTCATCCGTACTATAATCTTCTTGCTTTTTAAATGTTACCTCTGTGTTTACTAAAGCATCTTTAAGTTCTCTATTTTCATCTTGAACTGTTATTTTTTTGTATCTATCTGATCTATATTACAATAATATTCTGCCGAACTACCTTCAATAAATAAATTTGCATATGGTTCTCCGTCCAATGTATCAGCTTCAGACGTAATCACCCATGTAGGGAAATTTTTATTTTGTTTAACTAATGGCTCATAACTCCAATCTGTTGACATTTCTGCTGCATCAACCCCAAATGGATACTGTTCACTTAATTCTATCGGCACATTATATATTTTATTCATTTCGTCCTCAATATATTGATTAAGTGCTTTATCTTGGCTTGCTAATGATGAATAAATTTCTTCATAATTAGTGAAATCCGAACTATCTATTGCATTACTTGCATTTGTTTTGTTTCATTAATTTTTGATAAATCGTACTCTCTCGAAAAATAATTCCTAAGTAATTTATCAGATGTTTCAATCTCTTCTTTAAGGAGTTTGTAATATTTATTATACGAATCTATTTCCTTTGTTGTATTTTCAACTAATACATTAACTTCATTTGAAAGTTCTTTTAAATCACTTAGTTTATTTGAATTCTGCACCTTGTCATATTTCTGTTGTAAATTATCCAATTCTTCAGAATGTTTTGCTTGAAAATATGCTTCACCCTTCAAATCGTTCATTTTCTGAAATTGCTCATTAATTTTAGAATTATACTTCTTTACTTCGTTGTTTCTATATCCTAAAAAGCCACCTGCACCAATGGCTATTATTGCAATACAGATTGCAATACCAATAGTTTTTTTCTTCGTTTTACCCATATGTTCCCCTTTACTGATTTTCGACTTTTGAGATAGTGTATGAGACACCAGCTTTACGATTAAAAGTGATGTCCCATACACAAAAATTTTATTTGTTATTTAGGTATTTTTGAAAAATATACCAATATATAACTCCACCAATCATGTATGCCACAATATCAAATATATCTGATATTGTATTTTTTCTATACAACGGTGTTATATATTCCCAAAAGATCCCACAACAAAACATTAACATCTCAATATGCCACATTTTTTTCAATTGCCTATGTCCCATTTTTAAAACAATACTACAATATGCGCAAAATGTAATTCCACCAATCATATCATTAAAATAACAGGTCATAAACCATTTTATACCTTCAATAGGAATCTTACTTTTAATAATTTGATTAATGATATACATTCCCAATGTAATGATTATTAACTTTACATCATTTTTCACTCGCTTATCCTATTAATGAAAAGATAATCAATGCCAGTAATACTGCACCAACCATTCCCCAAAAACCTAAGCCACCGCCGTTGTTATTGTTGTTATTTGCCATTTCTTTTTCCTCCTTCTGGTAAATATTCACCACAAATATTTCCTTGTTCCTCCCTTTATTATATTCGTTTTAGCGAAGATATTCAATCCTTAGAATATATTTTATGCTTATTACATAGAATATGTAGGAGGCAGCAGATGATTGATTATAGTCCTTTCTGGGAAACGTTAGAAAAATCAACTGAAAATTGGTATACACTGACAAGTAAGCATCATCTGTCTAACAGCACGCTTCACCGATTAAAGCATAATAAGGATGTCTCTACTAAAACTTTGAATGACTTGTGCAGGATATTACACTGTGATATTAAGGATGTGGCTAGATATGTACCGTCCGAAGAAGATCAGCCGTTATAAATTTAGAAATATGAAAGATGCATTTCATCTAAAAAATTAAAGCACTGGATTTTTGCTCCGGTGCTTTTCTATTATAGTTACTGTTTAATAATTCCTTATGTAATTTAGCCATATTCCGTTTATTTTATTCAACCCAAAGGAATTTAGCATCAAGATAGTTAGAATGGATTCTAGGGTGCAATTTCGTTGTTTAAAACAAAGGATATACATATTATAATAGGTGGGGGATAATTAACATATCTTGAAATGAAAGCTCGTATAATAGGATACTACCATATATATAAATGAGGAAAATATTTGTTGCTGTATCTAGGAAAGTTGCAAAGGATTATCTTTAAAGGAAAAGGAAAGGGTATTTTGAAGTGTTATTCACTTTAGCGTGTTAAAGCGGTAGCGTATTAATGCATTGAATTATTTGTTACATTTATAAAAGATTTCCCTATATCGATATCATCTCTTGATCTACACCAACGTTTTTATGCGGAAAATCAACACTTTTAGCGTTTTACCTCAATACAATTATAATACCACAATTCACTTGTAAATCAAGCATTTTCTAAGCATCACATCTTATTACTATCTTATCGAACCCTATATCGTTAAAACCTTTATTTTACAATGATTTGAGCGTATTTTTGAAAAAAATCAAGGTAGCAGGTGTGATAAAATCGTAAAAAAATAGGCATACCGAGCGGTACTTAAAACCACAATCGATATGCCTATATTATTTTACACGTCAATATATAAAATATCTCAAATAAACATACTTGTTTCAAAATATGTTTGTGTCAAATATCTTATGTTTTCTTCCTTAATTCAACGGCTTTGCTTTTCAAAACAGATGCTTGCATTTCTGCTTGTTCTAATAGTATGATAAAATGTAACAGGTGTACTGGAAAGTACAGACAACATGAAAAGAATAGATATTTTAGCAAAATACGGACACTTAATAAAACATTATGGAACTGGAAAAGACAGTTACTATTATTTCCGTATTCCAGACAAAACAATCAAAGGTGGTGCATTTCGTAGGAAAAAGAAAACCAAAGAAGAAATAGAATCTGCATTATGTGATTATTTTATTGAAAAAGAAAAACAGAATTTCATTGGAAAGGATACAGTAACTTTTGAACAGCTATTCTATGAATTCATGGAACATAAGAAAGAAAAAGTTAGTGCAGGAACAATAAGGCGAATGTCATTCGATTGGAAAAAGTATTATAAAACAAATCCAGAGTTCATTCAGAAACCATATAAGGACGTTACCCCCATTGACATTGATGATTTTCTGAATAACATAGTGAATACAACAGAGATCAAAGACAAGGCGTTCTGTAATATGTGTGGAATCCTAAAACAAACTTTTGGTTATGCAGTATCAGCAAGATATATTTCAGCAAATGAGAATCCATACAGAGTTGAAGTGAACCGAAAGAAAATTATTCCGACTAGGAAGAAAGCAAGTACACAGGAAGTATATAATAATTCCGAAAAACAATTACTACTTGATGAAATGAGTCGCAGATTGCAAAATAATCCGACTAATACATGTATACTTGCTATAATGCTTGATTTTGAACTAGGAACACGTAGAGGGGAAATACTTGCTATTAAGAATTCAGATATAAAGAATGGTGAAATACATATTCACAGGCAGGTTGTAGAAGATTTTGATATATCTAATTTAGACAGTCTGAAACGTATCGGATACCATGCAGTAGAATACACTAAATCAGATGCAGGAGACAGATACATCCCATTAACACAAAAGGCGCAAGAGTATATAAAACAAATACAGCGGATAAATAAAGAAACTGGTGAATCATATCAAGATTTTCTATTCGTAAAAGATGGCTATATATTAAATCCTAATAGGCTGTATACTCTCCTTAAAGATGCTTGTAAGCGATGTATTAATATTCCTGTAAAGGGAACGCACAGAATCAGAAAGACCTTTGTTTCAACTTTAGTAAACAATGGAGTTCCAATAACAACAGCAAGCAGAATCGCAGGACATGCAGACGAAGGAACAACAATAAAAAATTATCTGTTTGATACAAATAACGAGGAAGAAACAAAGAAAGCTATTTTAAATGCTTTAGGAGATAATCCAGAATCTAGTGTCACCACAACATATAGAAATATAGAAAACGAAAAACGTGACAAAACGTGACAACAACATAATTTTATTTCCGAGCAATAAAAAAGCAGAAAACCCTTGTTCTACAAGGATTTTCCACTAAACATACAAACGGAGTTGGTGGGATTCGAACCCACGTGCCCCGGAGGGCTAACGCATTTCGAGTGCGCCCCGTTATGACCACTTCGATACAACTCCATATGATATTTTCTGCCTTAACAGACATCTTTTTAATTATAGCATTTCTTCTTGAAAAATCAAGTGATAATTCTCCTTAAAAATTTGTTAAGTCACTCACAAATTTTGTCGTTACAAATTTAATAAATACGTATATAATAGATATGATATCAAAAACAGGCTCTTCCTTCTTATCTACATTACTTTTTAAGGGGGACTCTCATGAACCACAATACACTCGTAATTGAAATCAAATCTACACTTGATAAACTTATTGCTGCCAGAACTAGTCTTGGTTATGATTACATTGTGTATGGATTACTCTTGATAAACGAGGATCAGACTCGTGTATCCAATATTACCAAAGCTTTGTACATCGATATTGCTGCCCATTATGAGACAAGCTGGTCTTGTGTAGAAAAAAACATCCGCAATACGGTCAATGCAATCTGGACTGCGGAAAATAAAACTATTCTTGAAATGATTTTCAACAGAACCCATATGGACAGAAAACCAACGAATAAAGAATTTTTTGAATATTTATACGATTTTATTTTCTTATCACAAGAAACCGCCCCGACCCAATCAGAAGAAAATGTATCTTGCATCCTCTGCCCTGTCTGCAACAATAAATGTCAGGTACTCGAAAGTATGCTTTCCTTTGTGACAAAACGACTTCAGCCTGAACCTGACTGCACGCATGTATGATATATAAATAATCAATCCGTTTTTCAAAAAGGACCTCCCTTCAATTACCGGGAAGCCCTTTTTATATCTGAAATAATTATAGCTTTTCTCTTTCTTCCATAATCCAGTCCATCACTCTCTCAATTCCTTCTCCCGTCTTCGCGCTGACCGGAAGAACAACTGCATTTGGATTTAATTTCAGAATCCGTTCTTTCGCAACTTCGAAGTCAAAATCAAAATACTCCAGAGTATCTATTTTATTGATCAATACCAGATCACTTACTTGAAACATCAACGGATATTTCAGTGGTTTGTCATCTCCCTCCGGCACACTTAGGAGCATCACATTCTTATGTGCACCGGTATCAAACTCGGCCGGACAGACCAGATTCCCAATATTTTCAAGAATTAACAAATCGAGGTTCTCTGTATCATATTCAAGCAATGCACGGGATACCATATCTGCATCAATATGGCACAATCCACAGTTATGGATCTGAATGGATTCTACTCCTGTCAGATCTGCAACTCTCTGTGCATCTAAACTTGTCTCAATATCTACATCCATCTCGCCGATTCTCAGCTGATCTTTCAATTTATTGATCAATGTAGTTAGAAATGTTGTCTTTCCACTTCCCGGTCCGGACATAACATTTAAAAACAGTGTTCTCTGCGCACTCATTTTCTCGCGGATTGCCTTTGAAGTAGCATCATTATCCGCAAACACACTTTCTTTAATCTCAATTACTCTGACATTTCCCATGTTTTTTCCCCTTCTTCAACATCTTATGCATTCACTTCCTGTATCTTTTCCAACAGATAATCTGCCAGTTCTTTTACACCCTCTCCTGTCTTTGCAGAGATGTAAAAGATCTTAATCTGTGGATTCAATCTTTTTGCGCATGCTTCAACATAGTCTTTTCTGAAATCAAAAACAGGTAATGCATCTATTTTATTTATCACCAACACATCTGATACTTCATACATCAACGGATATTTGGCCGGCTTGTCATCTCCTTCCGGAACCGAAAGAATCGTCAGATTTAGATTTGCTCCGGTATCAAACTCGGCCGGACAAACAAGATTCCCTATATTCTCAAGTACAACAAAGTCCAGATCATCTCTTTCAAACGCTCTGATTCCCTGTCGTGTCATATCTGCATCCAGATGACACATCCCACCAGTATGCAGCTGAATCGATGGAACTCCCGCTTCGATCAATGTATTCGCATCCACGTCGGAATCAATATCTGCTTCCATCACGCCCCATTTGATTTTTCCTTCAAAATGAGGTTTCAATGCCAGAAGTGTACTCGTCTTTCCACTTCCCGGACTGGACATCAGATTCATCAGACATGTCTTCTGTGCCTTTAATTCCTGGCGCAGTACCTGTGCATCTGCATTGTTGTCTTCAAGAATTGTCTCTTTTAATTCTATTACTTTTGCTTTTTCCATGCGTTCTCCCCCTGGTGTCGGACACCATTTTGTTTTTTTGCTTTTATCTCCAACTACAATACCTGCGGATTGTTTCATATAAAGTCATTATATGTTACTGTTCACTCCCGTGTCAATCACTCCGCTGATTGACACGGAGGATGCATGTTTTGGCTTGAATGCATCTCGCCCCATCGCCAAAGGCGATTTAAAATGGCGAGATGCGTTGCTGGTCGCAC
>ENA-OUNH01000273-OUNH01000273.1-human-gut-metagenome-genome-assembly--contig:-NODE-273-length-17840-cov-5.045898_pt1 | contig 17840 bp, 20 predicted proteins | sample MGYA00242806_ERZ504814 | MGnify/ENA primary metagenome ERZ504814 (study PRJEB26092, sample SAMD00036389) | human gut metagenome | host: Homo sapiens | study: EMG produced TPA metagenomics assembly of...
ATGGACAGAAGAAAATGCAAAGTGATGAGGGATATCTTGTGAAATATTCGTTACCGAATAAGAAACTGGAGGTGATCGTCCATGGCATCTGAATCAACAACTCTTTATCTCAAAGCAGACAGGAATGTTGAGGTATCAAAGCAAAACGTCATGTTAGGAGACCTCCTGAGTATGGAGTGTTCAGACAAAACCATCCTGATGAAAGTAAAAACTTTGCGGATCTTGAAGATCCGGGAGGAAAAAGAACAGCGCTATGTAATTTCCGTGTTGAAAATCATTGCCTGTATTCATGAACAGTATCCCAGACTTGAGATTCAGAATCTGGGAGAAACAGATATTATTGTTACTTATGAAAATCAGAAAACACCACCGCTTCTCTGGCACATTTTAAAGGTAATACTGGTATCAGCAGTGATTTTCTTTGGATCTGCCTTCTCGATCATGGCATTCAACAATGATGTTGGGGTAACGAAGCTGTTTGGTCAGATTTATGAACTGATCATGGGAAAGAAGACAGATGGTTTTTCTGTTCTGGAAGTCACGTATTCCATAGGGCTTGCAATCGGAATTCTAATATTTTTTAATCACTTTGGTAAGAAACGCTTTACAGTAGATCCTACACCGATGGAAATACAGATGCGTCTTTATGAAAATGATATCCAGACAACTCTGGTGGAAAATGCAGCACGGAAAAAGAAAGAACTGGAGGTCGGAAAATGAACTTGTTGCAGACAATTTTCCTGGCATTGCTTGGTTTAAGTGCCGGAATGATAGTAGCTGGCGGTGTCTTTTCTTTCATTGTGGAACTTGGTGTGATATCAGATTTTGCAGATCGTACCCATACCGGCAATCATATTTTAATTTATGAAGATATGGTAGCAGCCGGTGCGATCCTTGGAAACTTGTTTCAGATTTTTGAAGTTAATCTTCCGGGAAGGATGATATTTCTTGCAATTTATGGACTTTTCGGAGGGATTTTTGTTGGTTGCTGGGCAATGGCACTTGCAGAAATTTTGAATGTATTTCCCATTTTTATGAGACGGGCAAGGATTGTCCGGTATCTCGCGGTGTTTGTGGTAATGGTTGCATTAGGGAAAGGAATCGGAGCGGGATTGTTTTTTTGGAAAAGATGGTAAACTCTACCGCTTCATTTCTTTCCGCATCCGCTCCAGCACCTTTTTTTCTGTCCTTGACACCTGCACCTGAGACATTCCCATTTTCTTTCCTATCTCAGCCTGCGTCTTTCCTGCAAAATATCTCAGATAAATGATCGTCCGTTCCTTCGCTTCAAGTGTTTCCAGTACTTCTTTTAATACAATCCGATCAAGCACCTTTTCTTCCTGCCTGTCTTTTTCTTCCAGCTTATCCATCAGAAGGATCTCGCTTCCCTCTTTCTGATGGATCGGCTTATATATGGATTCCACCTCCACTGATGACTCCATTGCCTGGACGATCTCCTCACAATCTATCTGAAGCTCTTCTGATAACTCCTTCAATGTCGGTTCTCTCCCGAGTATCCTGGTCATCTTTTCTCTCGCCAGCAGACTCTTATAGGACAGCTCTCTCAATGAACGGCTGACTTTTATCATTCCGTCATCTCTCAAAAAACGCCGGATTTCTCCGGATATCATTGGAACAGCATAGGTTGAAAACTGTACTTCATAAGAAAAATCAAATTTATCAATTGCCTTAAGCAGTCCAATGCTTCCAATCTGAAACAAGTCTTCCGGTTCTGCACCTCTTCCGTAAAATCGCTTTACTACGCACCAGATAAGACCTATATTTTTTTCAACAAGTTCTTCTCTCGCTTTTTTATCTCCGTCGTGTGACTTTCTGATTAAAGCGATTGTGTCGTCCATATTCTGCTCCCTTTACCTATTGTCTTAGTCATTTTTACACTGGTTCCTTCCCCTACCTTTGACTCTACTTCCACAGTATCCATAAATGCTTCCATAAAAGAAAATCCCATTCCTGACCGATCATCCTCCGGTTTTGTTGTAAACATCGGTTCCATTGCTTTTTCCACATTTGCAATACCTTTTCCACGGTCCGATATTTCTACTGTAAAAAGCTGGTTTTCTATACTACAGTGTATCTTTATTTTCTCTACTCTCTGTTCATATCCGTTGGATAATCGCATTTGTTACAGGCTTCTGACACTGCAGTCTTCACATCTGCTACTTCTTCCACCGTTGGATTAAGTTGTGTTAAAAAGGATGCTACCGATACTCTGGCAAATCCCTCATTTTCTGATCTGCTGTCAAAGCGTATCTCCATCTCATTATTCTGTGTATTACTCGCCTCCATCACTTTTCCCCCTCATAAATCTGCATAATCTTTGCTGCTCCTGAAAATGTAAGAATCTTCCGGATTCTTTCGTTCGTATGTACCGCCCAGACTTCTCCTCCGATCAGACTGACGGTCTTATACCTCCCCATAATGATTCCAATTCCTGAACTATCCATAAAATCTGTCCTGTCAAAGTCAAAGATCACATATCTGATATGATTTCTGCTGATCACTGCATCCGCTTCTTTCCTTATTTCATCTGCATTATGATGGTCTACCTCTCTTGGAAGATAGATCGTCAGACAATTTTCCTGTACCTGATATCTCATATATTTTCATGCCTCCTGCTTTTCTCATTTTCCATTTAATTACCTGAATCCGTACGCTAAAAAAGGATATGCTTCTTCGCATATCCTTTTCCTTCGTAATCTTATTCGTTATCCTCTGTATTGTCAGAATTATCGGAATCTCCATTATCCCCGTTATCCTGAGAATTATCATAGCGATTGGAGTTATCGGAATTTTCTGAGTCCTCTGATACTGAACTACTATCTGAACTTGTATCTGCACTGGCATCTCCATTCAGAATTGCAAGCTGCTTTTTCGCATCCTCAATATATCTGGAATTATTATAAGTATCTACCATCTTCTGATACCAGGTCTTTGCATTCTCTGTATCACCTTTTCCCTGATAAGCCTGTGCCAGACGATAAATAGCCTGTCCATCATTATAACTTTCGTCCATCTTCACAACCTTCGTCAGGTACTCAATCGCCTGATCATAGTCCTCTGATTTCAGTGAATCTACACCGGCTGCATATCTTCTCTTGCATGCTGTTGGGAAAATAGAATCAGAAAGTGTATCATACATCTCTTTTCCACTGTCTCCAAGAGAATCTCTTGTAATCTCAAGCAGCGCGTCTGCCATATCCGTATAACTATATTTTCCGGAACGGCTCTGACTTGAAACCTGAAGCAGTTTCTCATAGCTGTCAGATGTTGCCTTTGCCTGATCAACTGCTTTCTGTGCCTCGTCTCCGGCTGTTCGATACTGATCCAGTGTTCTTGTCTGGGCACTCACCTGTGCTTCCAATGTGTTGATTTGTTCACTGTATGCACGCATCTGATTATTCAACTTCTCCGAGCGGTTCTGATTCACTGCCGGAGCAACAAGAAACCAGATCAAAGCAGCACCAAGAACCATTCCGATCAATATATTGGCAAATGCAAGCTGCTGTGCCATATCCCGGATCTTAGAACGTTTCGGCTGAATGATCGTCTCATTTCCAAGACTGTATTCTACTGTCGCACTTTTTGGTTTCCGGAAACTTCTCTCTGCATTCTTCCCATATCTGCCACGCTGTTTTGTAACTTCTTGCAAATAGGTCAGTGTCAGTTCATTTGTTGTATCTAATTTCTTTGCTTCTATAAGAATCTGTCTTGCCTTTGTATTCTGATTCATCTGTATATAGATCAGAGCCAGAAGCTGATACGCCTTCAAAAATGTCGGATGAGACGCGATCACCTGTTTCAACTGGATGATCGCAAGATCTTCCCCGTTCTGCTGACAGTAAACCAGACACTGGTTAAACTTCTTAATTGCCTGATTCAGTGATTCTAATTCATTCGCTGAATTCTGTACTTTTTTAATATAATAATCTGCAATATTGTCTCTTGGGCACAGATTCTTACTGATGATCCACTCCACAAGAGCTTCTGAAACTTCCCCTATGCCATAATACACAAGACCTAAAAGATTCCGCGCCGCAATATTCTCCCTGTTATACTGCAGGCTCTGCTGCAAGGAAACAATTGCCCCGGACATATCTCTCACCTGGGCTTTGCGCAGTCCATCATTGTACCAGGAATTTGACTGATACATGATCTTCTTTGTGTAATCCATTTATACCCACCACTATCTTTCTATCTTCTCACCGTTTTTTCTTTCTTTGCCATAACCTCTTTTACGATATCCTGCATATCTGTCAGATCTTCCTTGTAAACAGCTTCCTCAATCTGGTCCACCTCGAGACTTGGCTTGAATTTTCTGAGTTCTTCTTCATAATTAAGCATCTGCAATCAAACCTCCCCACATCCGCTTAAAGATTCCTGTATAATCTCTTTGATCATTCCTGTCAGGTAAAGAGAACCGAGACAATATACCGTTCTTCTCCCCTGAATTCGCAATACATACTGCATTGCCTCTTTGACAGATTCAATCACTGTCACCGGCTGTTCTGTATATTTCCGGAACAGTTCACCCAGAATGTGTGCATCTGTCGCTCGATCTCCGTCGATCAATGTTACTACATATTCTTCCGCATCAGCATGTTTACATAGATACGAAATCATTTCTTCATATTCTTTATCTTTTACCGCCGAAAATAAAATAATATTTCCATCTGGATTCTTCGGAACACTTCTTGCAAATGCCTGAATGGCACTCACATTATGTGCTCCGTCAACGTATACTTTTGGAAGAATCTCTTCCATTCTTCCTGCCCATTTCACCCCGGCAAGTGCTGTTCTCCACTCTTGTGGATGACCGTTTTCTTTGAAAAGATAACGCATCACTTCCATCGCAAGCAGTGCATTTCCCGGCTGATAGGTTCCAATATTATTTAATTTCCACGTGGTAGTTCCATAATAAGCACTTGCGCAGGAAAATGCAATATGTTTATCTTCAATTCCAAGAATTTCGTACGCATCTTTCCCTATTTTTTTACAGAAACAGCCTTCTTTTTCTGCTGTTTTTTCAATTACAGAATCACTTCCCGGTGCTGTCTGTGCAAAGAACACCGGAACTTCCGGCCGGATGATTCCTGCTTTCTCTCCCGCAATCTGTTCCACTGTATCACCAAGATATTCCATATGATCCAGACCGATCGATGTGATCACGCAGGCAACCGGTTCTACAGAACTTGTTGCATCCAGCCGACCTCCAAGTCCTGTCTCAAGGACAATGTATTCCATTCCTGCTCTGTCATAAGCTTTCATCGCCATTGCAAATAAGAATTCGAAAAATGTCGGATGCTCCAATCCTGCATCCTGCATCCTGCGGACAGCCTGCATGGTCTCTTCAAATACTTCGCAGAAATCCTCATCACTGATCTGCTTTCCGTTCAGAACAATCCGTTCATTCATTTTCACCAGATGCGGTGAAGTAAACAATCCGGTGCTTTTTCCTTCTGCCCTGAGCATCGCATCCAGATAAGCGCATACAGAACCTTTTCCATTCGTTCCCGCTACATGAATGATCTTCTTTCCATTCTGCGGATTTCCCAAAAACAGAAGCATCTCTCTGGTATGAGCCAGAGAGTGCTTTCTTGTAAATCTTGGAATTTCTTCTATATAGGTTACGATTTCCTTATAGGTCATTTTTTCTTTTCTTCCTTTTGTTCTACAAAGGCCTGTCTTCCATTCTCAACATCCGTATCCTGGTCTGTCACCTCTACAAGCTGGCCTCCTGTATATTCATAAGTCTTCGATGTACGGAAGATTGTATTGCTTGAACCGCACTGCGCAACCATGATCTGATCGCCATCTTTGATTTCTGACTCTTTCAGATCCAGTCTTGTATTGTTCAGGAATTTTGTTGTCTGCTTCTCTCCGTTGATATAAACCTTACTTTGTTTTGTAAAGTTCTCTCCGTAAATGCTATAAGTTCCTTTCAGCTGCTCCACAACACTGGTGATCGTCGCATCCTTTACCCCCATGACCATATGTCCTTCTGTGATCGGAGCTCCACTGTCCTTGTATACATACTGTTTTCCGTACATGATATCATACTGGAGTAATTCCAGATCAGCAAGATAATTCTTTGTCTGTCTTCTCTGCTGATGGTAATTGAAAATAGTTCCTGTATGAATATCCAAACGATCAAAGACTTCTGCCATAATCTGGTAAGCAGCGATATTCCCATCTTTCTTTTCCAGTCCAATATTGTCCCAGATAACATAATTCGTATTGTACAGATATTTTCCTTTCAGGTCTTTTGCTTCCAGACCAAGTGTCGGGAGATGGTCTCCGTAGAATACGATCACTGTCGGTTCCCCTCTCTGCTCGATTGCATCGATCAGCTGTCCAACGAATTTGTCCATCTCATGGACTTCATTTACATAGTACTCCCATGCATTTCTCTTGCCTTCATCTTCCACTCCGGTTACATTGATCTCCGGATTTTCCAAGGTCGGCTCTGTCGGATAATCTCCATGTCCCTGCACACTGATCGTACATACAAAGTCTGTTCCGTCTGTTGTGTCCAAAGACTCCATGATATTCGGAACAAGAATATCGTCTGTCGCCCATCCCTTCGGAGTCGTCTTTAAGATATTCATGAATTCCTTACTTGTATAATGGTCGAATCCCATGTTGTTGTATACTTTGGCACGACTGTAGAAATTACCGCCGTTGTTGTGAAGTGCCTCTGCACCATATCCAAGGGATGAAAGCGCACTTGCCGCACTCTCAAGAGGTGTCGTCTTCACATAAGTCTTGTATGGATACTCTCCCGGTCCGAAGAAACGCATATTCATTCCGGTAAGCACCTCGAACTCTGTATTCGCTGTACCTGCTCCGACAGATGGAACTTTAAATATCCGGAAGAATAGTCAGCATAAAGCTTTCTGAGATTTGGGATCGGATCCTCGGAAAATCTCAGCCATTCTACCTCTGTCGGATCAAATAAGATTCCAGCTGGACAAACATGATATTCGGCAGTTCCTCTTTTGAACGGCTTGTCTCACTCACGTTAAGGCATCCATCCTTGTTGATCTCTGCCATCGTCTCTTCACTGTAACCGGCCGGCTGATTGATTCCTGTATTAAATAAGCTTGCTGCGAAGCAATATGGGAATCCATAGTCTTCGTAAGCAAATGCAATATTTCCAAAATAATTTGAGATCACTCGCTTGTCGATTGCAACATCAGTAAGTCCTACATAGGCAAATCCGGATGCCACAACAGCGATCACTGCAATAATGCGGTGCATCTTTCCAGTATACTGCCCACCGCGGCGCCACATGGAAATCACCCACAAAACAACAGCTGCGATTCCAATGGTAAGCATCACGATCTCAAAGCCATTAAAGTAATTACTTGTCAGTTCCAAGGCATCTGACAGAACTTTCAAGTCCTGTGCATTGAACGGTGTCACTCGCTTCAGGAGCAGATATCCGTTACATGCTCCCAGAAACAGCCAGAATACACTGAGAAGAATTCTGACAAACACTCGTCTGCGGAACAGATAAACAATCATAAATGTTGCAAAAATTAAAAATGCGTTAAACAGAAACACGAGCGGTGTTCCTGTCATGTAGCTCCATGCTTCAAAAAGGATGCCTTGAGATCACCTCAATCAAAAATTTAAACACAGGCCAGCAGATAATGAAGGACGAGTGAAAATCTGTTCATCCACTTATAAACCGGCTGCATCTTTTTCGCAAATTTACTGTTTCTTCTCTGTTCCAGGATTCTCTGGCGTCTTGCTTTTTTCTCCTGATAGTGTCTCTTGATATCTTCCGGTTTCAGATTTTTGACCTTTGTAAAAAATCCTTTGATATCTGGTTTTTTAATATGAATCCGCTTCATCTATAACCTCTTTCTTATAGGCAAAATGCACGGCATGGGATCTTAGTTCCTTTCTGCCGTGCGACTTTTTGCCGTCTAATACCTGATACTGTGTCTAAACTGCTGTTTACAGTTTCCTGCCTTTTTGCAGCTTTTCTCCCCCCACAGTTATCTGAGACTATCGATTCTCTCTTTTACCTGCTCAAGCATCTTTGTATATTTCTCAAGTTTATCACGCTCAGCCTGAACTTTATCTGCAGGTGCTTTGCTTGTGAATCTTTCATTTGCAAGCATTCCCTGTGCTCTCTTTATCTCGCTGTTGAGTCTCTCTTCCTCTTTCTTCAGTCTTTCTCTCTCCTGCTCGAAGTCTACAAGGTCTTCCAGCGGCAGGTAAACTGTTGCTCCCGGAACAACGATAGATACTGCATCATCAGCAACATCTTTCTTCTCATAGTGAAGAATAATATCGTTTGCCAGCATCAACGGTTTTACAGATTCCTTGAGTACTTCAAGTGCTGTAAGCAGTTTTGAATCACTGCTGATAATATAAACCTTTGTACGTTTGTTATTCGGAACATTCATCTCGGCACGCATATTTCTGATTCCGCGTGTGATTGCTTTTACATGCTCCATAACTTCTGTAGCATATGGGAACTCCCAATCCTCTCTGTATACCGGCCAGCTTGACATCATCAGTGACTCTTCCTCCGGTACAAGTGCTCCATAAATCTCTTCTGTGATAAATGGCATAAATGGATGAAGAAGCTTCAGTGCCTGTCCAAGTACTGTCTTAAGTACCCACAGAGCACAGTTTGCGGACTGTGAATCTTCCTCCGCATGGTAGATACGATATTTTGCGATCTCTACATACCAGTCACAGAACTCATCCCAGATAAAGTCATGAACTTTCTGAACTGCGATACCGAGTTCGAACTTATCCATGTTCTCTGTCATTTCTTTTGTCAGACTGTTTACCTTGGAAAGGATCCATCTGTCTGCTGGTTTCAGCAGGAAGTCTTCCGGTTCTTCTACAACGTTCTTCTCCATGTTCATCATGATAAATCTTGATGCATTCCATACTTTGTTTGCAAAATTACGGCTTGCCTCAACACGCTCGTTGTAAAAACGCATATCGTTACCAGGTGCATTTCCTGTGATCAGTGTCAGTCTCAGGGCATCTGCACCGTACTTGTCGATGATCTCAAGCGGATCGATACCATTTCCAAGAGACTTACTCATCTTACGTCCCTGAGAGTCTCTTACAAGACCGTGGATCAGTACTGTGTTAAACGGAGCTTTTCCTGTATGCTCATATCCTGAGAATACCATACGGATTACCCAGAAGAAGATAATATCGTATCCAGTTACAAGAACGTCTGTCGGATAGAAGTAGTCAAGGTCTTCTGTCTTCTCCGGCCATCCAAGTGTGGAGAACGGCCACAACGCTGAAGAGAACCATGTATCAAGTGTATCTTCATCCTGTGTGAAATGTGTACATCCACAGTGTGGGCATTTCTCCGGTGCTTCTTTCGCAACTACAAATTCACCGCACTCATCACAGTAATAAGCCGGAATTCTGTGTCCCCACCAGATCTGACGGGAGATACACCAGTCTTTGATATTCTCAAGCCAGTGAAGGTAAATCTTGTCAAAACGCTCCGGTACGAAACGAAGTTCACCAGTCTTCAGTGCGTTGATCGCCGGTTTTGCAAGCTCATCCATCTTTACAAACCACTGCTGTTTGATCAGCGGCTCAACGGTTGTACCACAACGATCATGTGTTCCTACTGCATGCATGTGCGGAACAACTTTTACAAGGTATCCCTGCTCATCCAGATCTGCTACGATTGCCTTTCTGGCCTCGTAACGATCCATTCCTGCGTATTTTCCACCCTTCTCGTTAATTGTCGCATCATCATTCATGATGTTGATCTCCGGAAGGTTATGACGCTTTCCTACCTCGAAGTCATTCGGGTCATGTGCCGGTGTGATCTTAACAGCACCTGTTCCGAATTCTTTGTCTACATAATAATCTGCAACGATCGGAATCTCACGATTTACAAGCGGAAGGATTGCCATCTTTCCTACGATATCTTTGTATCTCTCATCATCCGGGTGAACGGCGATCGCTGTATCTCCAAGCAGTGTCTCCGGACGTGTTGTTGCAATCTCAAGGAAACGGTCTGTTCCGGCGATCGGGTACTTAATATGCCAGAAGTTTCCGTCCTGATCCTCATGCTCTACCTCTGCGTCTGACAGAGATGTCTTACATTTCGGACACCAGTTGATGATTCTGGAACCTTTGTAAATATATCCCTTGTTGTATAAGTTGATGAATACTTCTTCTACAGCTTTGGAACATCCCTCGTCCATTGTGAAACGCTCTCTGTCCCAGTCACAGGAAATACCAAGCTTCTTCAGCTGGTTCTCGATTGTTCCTGCATATTCTTCTTTCCACTGCCATGTTCTCTCAAGGAATCCCTCACGTCCGAGTTCTTTCTTGTCGATTCCCTCTTCTTTGAGCTGATTTGTAACCTTAACCTCTGTAGAGATTGCTGCATGGTCTGTTCCCGGGATCCACAGTGCGTTATATCCTTCCATTCTCTTGTAACGGATCAGGATATCCTGAAGTGTATTGTCAAGTGCATGTCCCATATGCAGCTTTCCTGTAATATTCGGAGGCGGCATTACTGTTGTAAATGGTTTCTTACTTCTGTCTACTTCAGCATGAAAATACTTGTTCTCACACCATCTCTCATAGAGTTTCTCTTCGATCTGTTTCGGATCGTAAGTCTTTGCGAGTTCTTTGCTCATGATTGTTCTCCTTTTTCCACATATTATGTTAATTTTGTAGTTGTTTTCCACAATCTCATTGTTTTAAAAGTGGATATCTCTTTCTTCTATAACTAGAAAACGCCCTCTACTTCACGTAAAGGGCGAAAATCTCGCGGTACCACCTTATTTATATATGTAAGAACTTGTTACTGTTTGTATTAACCTTGTTCTTTACATATACATCTCTTCGTTCTGTAACGTGAACGACTCCGGGAACTCCTATCCAACCTCTTCGACCTTTCAGAATTCCGGCTTCGAAGCTACCTTCCATCATCCTTTTTCCAAACCGTCTCACAGCCAGATCCTCTTAGCAATCTGAACGGTTCTCTCTGTGGGAAGTAATGATGTACTCCTCTTCTTCAACACCTGTATCTTTACATAGTTGTTAAATACTTTTTAACTGTTACTACTATAGCTGTCAAAGGCTGATTTGTCAAGGGATTTCCCTTTCTTTAAGAAATCTTAAAATATCATAACCACCGCCGGAAGTCCAGCCATATCTTCTTAACCTTGCTCTTTTAAAAGTAAATGTTGCAACATCCCTGCAATATCATACCCGTAGTTCTCTCCTGTCGCCCAACCGGCTCCTTCCGGGTTCTCTTTCTGTCCCAGCCATTGTACATAAGGTGCGGAAGCTTTTTTCACATATTCATAACGGTTATCCACGCAAGTCTGATTCAGCGGTTCATCTGTCGCATAGGCCTTCAGATGCTGGATCTGTGCCCGCACTCCTGTTCTGACATCCGGATAAGAATTTCCCGGCACTCCTCCACCGGTTGTTCCTATTCCGGCAAAATTAAACTGTTCAATACTTACATCTCCACCAAACTGAAGAAATCCGGTCTCTTTCATTGCCTGGGTAAATGCAACCTCTGCCCGGATGTCTTCTGCCTCTGCTTCTTCACAGTAGATCTGGCAGAATGTTTCTATGGTATCTGCTCCGCCTTTTGCCAGTTCTTCCGACGGATATTCGTATCCTGATTGATTGAAATAACCAGCAAGTTCATCCACCGTAACAACACTCTCCCCCATGACCGGATACTGTCCGGCCGGAGAACACATCTGTGCTGTTATTGCTGCGCTGTCAGTCTGTGCAACTTCTTCTATCGAATCTGTTGCCTCTTCCGCAACTGCTTCCTTTTCATTTTGCATGTCAGCATCTGATTTCTGTTCTACTTCTGACTGTTTCATAACATCATTTTTCTGGTTCTGAGGAATCATTTCGTTTTTTCCTGCCATTGCCAGAATCACAACCAGAAAAACTCCCATTGCTGCTTCTATGTAAATAGGTAATTTCATTTCGCGCTCCCTGTCCATTTCCCAGGTATTTGATATAGTATATACAACAATTCTTTCAGATAACACTCAATTAATAAATAGGTACCGTTACCCGAGAACTTTAAAAACATGCCTAAAAATAGAAGCAAAAGAGAGTGTAAAAAAAGAAGCTACAATACGCAGCTTCTTTTTTACTTCTTTTTACACTTATTATTTCCACAATTTCTTGTAGATTTCAATAACATCTTCCTTATTTGGTACTCTCGGGTTTGTTGCTGTACATCCATCTTCAAGTGCGGCATCTGCCATACTGTCGATTGCATTGAAGTACTCTTCCTCTGAGATTGTACCCATCTGAGAGATTGACAGCGGAATATCCATCTCTTTTAACATAAACTGTACCCAGTTTACAAGGGATCTGACTGTCATGATCTCATTGTAGCTGCTCAGTCCAAGGATCTGAGCTACGGTTGCATAACGCTTAACAGCCGGAAGATATTCTTTCTGACTCTTACTATGTTTATTGATATCACTGTTGAATTCAATGATATGTGGAAGAAGCATTGCGTTCGCACGTCCGTGTGGGATGTGGAACTTTGCACCTAACTGATGAGCCATACCATGGTTCAGTCCGAGAGATGCTGAGTTGAATGCCAGTCCTGCCAAACAGGATGCGGAATGCATCTTCTGACGTGCATGAGTATCATTTCCATCCAGATATGCTCTGAGAAGGAATACTCCAACCAACTCGATCGATTTCTCTGCAAGTGCTGTTGAGAAATCGCTTCTAGCTGTACTTACACATGCTTCAAGTGCGTGTGTAAATACGTCCATTCCTGTATCTGCTGTAATCGCCGGTGGCACACTCTTTACAAGTTCTGCATCGAGGATTGCCTCGTCCGGTGTCAATTCCCAGGATACAAGTGGATATTTTCTCTGTTCTGCCGGGTCTGATACAACGGCAAATGAAGTTACCTCTGATCCTGTACCGCTTGTTGTTGGAATTGCAATCAGCCCTACCTCTGCGTAATGATCTACGCGAAGTGCAAATTCACGGATTGACTTGGAGGAGTCAATTGCTGATCCGCCACCAACTGCAACAATTGCATCCGGCTTATATTCAAGCATCTTCTTAACACCGAGACTGATCTTCTCAATCGGTGGATCCGGAACAATATCCTGAAAGATATCATATTCCTTACCTGCTTTTTTGATTGGATCGAGAATCAGGTTCAGATTTTTGCTTTTCGCCATAAATGGGTCTGTAACGATCAGGATCTTCTTATATGGCACTTCTGCCAGTCGATCCAGCGCATTATCTCCAAAATTTACTCTAGTTTTAATCTGAAAGCTTTTCATAACTGCCCTTCCTTACTTTGGATAGATACATTTTACACCAATCTTATCAAAATGCTGAAGCCATCTTGTTTCCGGCTTTGCATCCGTAACTATAGTTGTGATCTGATCTAATGAACCTATCTCAGCAAATGCTACTTGATCGAACTTACTGCTGTCTACAGCAAGAATTTTTTCTTTTGCTCTTGTCAGCATTGTTCGCTTATTATTCGCATGCAGATCATCTGAATCTGTAAGTCCAGCGTTCATATCGATTCCCTTTGCAGAGATAATTGCCTTATCTACATGATAAGATCGAAGCATCCGGTCTGTCTGATAACCTACCAGTGCAAAGGATCCTTCTCTTGACTCTCCTCCGGTAGAGAGAACCTTCCAATCCTGCGCCCCAAAAAGCTCTATGATAATCTCCACAGAGTTTGTGAGCACGGTAAGATTCTTCTTTCCCTGTTCAAGAAGTGTCTTTGCAACATACACTGCCGTGGAACTTGCATCAAGCATGATACTGTCCCCATCTTTGATCTGTTCACTCACCAGTTCCGCAATATGCTGTTTACCAACAATATTGCGATTCTTTCTGATGTTGAACGGAAGCTCGATATTCACATTTTCATTGATCACGGCACCGCCATAGCTTTTTATGGCGAAACCGTCTTGAACCAGTTTATCGAGGTCTCTTCGGATTGTCTCCTCGGAAACCTCGTAAATCTGACTCAGTTCGCTTACTACGACTCTTCTGTCGTTCTGCAGTTTTTCTAATATTTCATTTCTTCTCTCTATCGCAAGCATCTAACTGCCTCCTGTCCTAAGTCCAATATAATGTTACTGGTATTGAACTATAATTCCCTCAGACATTAAAGCAGAGTTCATTATAAGATTGCGTCGCGAATCTGAGCATCCGGATGAGCAATAACGGAAGAGTCAAGGAACATTCCTCTATCTTTGATTGCTTCCTTAGCTTTTTCGATTGCAGCTTCTACAGCAGCCACTTCACCAGTGAGCAGCATGTAGGATTTTCCGCACATACCACGTGCGATACGAAGCTCGATCAAATCAACGATAGCCGTCTTCGCAGCCTCATCAGCAGCTACAATAATTGAAGATGCATCGTATGTCTCCATAATACCAAGAGCGGATACGTCTTCAATATGTGCAGCACCGTAGATTGCCGGGAAGATGGACTCGTGCGGATTACCGAGCACAAAACTGTCGATCAGGTGAAGACCATGCATCTCTTTTGCATTATCCACTGCTGCTTTAACGGCACTTAAGTCACCTGTAATGATCGCGATATATTTGCCCGGACATACTGTCTGTGCTTCGATTATGCTGACTTCAGAAGTCTTTACCATAGCATCAGCTGCGGTAATACCTGCTGAAACAGTCTTATATTCTACCATTCCAATAGCCTTACTCATTGCCTGCACGTCCTTCCTGAGATTCTATGACAATATATTTCTCATTTACTTCTGTAACTAAACCATTCACGGATGCGTGGATTCCAACGCTTAATCCCTTTCCTGGTTCAGCAATCATCTGTCCTTTAGTTACCATGTCGCCTGCTTTCACAATTGCAGAAGCAGGTGCTCCAATATGCTGACTTAACAGAATACGTACTGTCTTAACCGGCACTGCTGATTCATCAAGCGGTGCTTCACGGTTATATCTCGTAAGATCAAGACGCGCCATAAGTCTCTCCATCGGAACTTTTCTGTATTCTCTTTCCGGTCCTACAGGTTTTGCTTCTACTTTCGGAGGACGGATTCCGTTTGCACGAAGACCTCCCTTGTACTCTGCCATAAGACTTCTTGGTGAAAGTCCCTGGAAACAGGAATACATCTCACAAAGTCCGCAGGATGAGCAGAACAACGTATTGATGAAGATGTTCGGCTCCTGTACATCCTTGCATGTTGCTGCAAGCATAAATTTATTTGGCTCAATCGGATGTCCTAACAGATGTCTTGGACATAAGTCTGTACACATTGTACACTGACAACAGCAAGCTGCTGCTCTCTTCATATCGATTGAGTTTTTCTTTAATTTCTTCTGAATGATGTGATGGTCTTTCGGAAGAACAAGGATTGCGTTTGTTGTCTTTGTAACAGGCTGCGCTCCTGTTCCGATATTACCCATCATAGGTCCACCAACGAAGTAAACTGCATCTTTTGTAGTTACACCGCCGGCAAGAGCTACTACTTCTTCCAGTGGTGTTCCGATTGGAACACGAACTGTGATCGGGTGCTCTACCTCAGCTACTACTGATACAAGCTTGTCCTCAACAGGTGTCTTCTCATTCAGTGCTCTGTATACATTGTAAACTGTCTCTACGTTGAATACAGCTACGCCGCTTTCGATTGGAAGTCCGCCCGGTCTTACAACTTTACCTGTTGTCTCATAAATAAGAACAACCTCATCACCTGCCGGATATACTTCATCCAACAGTCCAAGTCTTACTTCCGGATACTGTCCCATAACGGCCTTTACAGCTTCGATCGTTGCTGTGTAAGCTTTCTTAATACCAATGATGACTTCTTTCGCACCGACTGTCTCGCCGATCATATGAAATGTATCAATGATCTCCTTTGCATATTTCTCAAGGAGCTGTCTGTGAAGTCGAAGCAGTGGCTCACACTCTGCACAGTTCAGAATGATTGTCTCTGCACGTTCATCTAATTTAGCATATGTAGGAAAGCCTGCACCACCAGCACCAACGATACCGTTCTGCTGCAATATGCTGCTTAATTCTTTCATATCCATAATTTCACTACTCCAGTCCTAATCCTTCGTCAATAATTCCAACGATTGCAGCATCGATCGGTGCTTCCGGCATACCACTTCCGATTCTCGCAGCACTTCCCTGTACAACCAGAACGTATTCGCCGATTCCTGCGCCGATCTTATCGATTGCAATGATCTGTTTTGCTCCCTGACGCATATGATCTGCCACTTCTACAATCATGAATTTATTTCCGACTAAGTTTTCATTCTTGCGTGTTGATACAACACTGCCAACAACTTTTCCCATTAACATGATACAATCCTCACGGTATCCCCGCTCTTAATCTGCGCTGCATTTGCTTCATCTGTATCGATGTGCATCTCAAGTGTAAAGCTGTCATCTACACGGATCTGTACGTTGTTAAAGATGGTTCCTCTCTCATTATCTGCTTTTACAGATACGATATCACCATCATGAACTCCTGCTGCCATCGCATCTTTCGGAGCCATGTGAATATGTCTCTTCGCAACAATGCATCCCTCGTTCAGATACACCGCACCTTTTGGTCCGATGATCGCGATTGGTGCGCTTCCTGCAATATTTCCTGATTCTCTGATTGGTGCTTTTACACCGAGGCTGATTGCATCTGTTGCAGAAATCTCTACCTGAGTATTCTTTCTGACTGGTCCAAGAACTCTTACATTCTCGATTGCTCTTAATTTAAGACCAACAATTGTAACCTTTTCGTTTGATGCAAACTGTCCACCCATAAGTTCTTTGAACTTTGTAAGATGGTAGCCTTCTCCAAACAGAATCTCGACATGCTCCTGTGTGAGATGGATATGTCTTGCGGACACTCCGATTGGAACGAGAAAACCTTCTCCAGACTGAGCAGCATTCTTTTTCTCTACTGCTTCGAGAACCATTTTTGTAATTAATTCCACATTACTGTTATCCATATTTGTGTCTCCTCGCAAAGTGGATTGCTCCACTTACTTATTTAAGCACTCTCAGGGGATCAGCGCCCGGCGCTTAATCCCCTAAAAGTACCGGCTTTATTTACCTTTGACTATTATTTGATCTGTGGAAGAATCTTCTCAACATCTGTATGCGGTCTTGGGATTACATGTGTAGCTACAAGCTCTCCAAGTCTTCCTGCTGACTCTGCTCCAGACTCAACTGCTGATTTAACTGCTCCAACGTCTCCACGAACCATAACTGTTACAAGACCAGATCCGATCTTCTCTGTTCCAACGAGTGCTACGTTAGCAGCCTTTAACATTGAATCTGCTGCCTCGATAGATGCTACAAGTCCTCTTGTTTCAACCATTCCTAATGCTTCCTGTGACATTCTGCGTTCCTCCTTCTGAACTTCCGGTTTCTTCTGAACCGTTTCTGCCTTTTGCGCCGTCTTTTTTACTCTGCGTACAGTTTTGGCTGGCGCTTTGGCTGTTGTTGTTTCTTTCTTTTTCGTCTGCCATCTGTAGCTGCCTCCTATACAACCTTGTTTACACTTGTGTTAATGATTCTCAAGATCTCCTCGTGAGGACTTGGGATCACTACTGTGCTCACTGGTTTTTTGATTCCATTCTGCTCGGCAGCTTCAATGGCCTGCGCAACTGCGGATACATCACCACGAATTATGATCGTGACAAGTCTTCCACCCAGTTTTTTCTCCCATGTAACGAACTGCACATCAGCAGTCTTGCACATGATATCCACGGCTACCACTGCTGCCGTAACGCTTGGGATTTCAAAGAATCCATACGCTTTTCCCATGAGACTGCTCCTTTTCTAGC
>ENA-OUNH01000274-OUNH01000274.1-human-gut-metagenome-genome-assembly--contig:-NODE-274-length-17758-cov-5.155578_pt1 | contig 17758 bp, 18 predicted proteins | sample MGYA00242806_ERZ504814 | MGnify/ENA primary metagenome ERZ504814 (study PRJEB26092, sample SAMD00036389) | human gut metagenome | host: Homo sapiens | study: EMG produced TPA metagenomics assembly of...
CTGTGCTTGCGTCTTCCCTGGAATGTAGATTCCATTCGCATCCACATAATAGACGCCACCGTCAACCCATTCATTTGTTGCCATTGCTCCACTGGACTTCAAATAATACCAAACATTACCGCTTTGCAGCCATCCGGTTTTCATGTCTCCACCGGCATTCAGATAATACCAGTCTCTACCAATTTTCTGCCAACCAGTCTGCATATAGCCGTTTCCGTCAAAATGGTACCAACTTCCATTAATGTACTGCCACTGGTTTCTTGGATAAGAACCATCTGCATTCTGATACCACCAGCCAGTAGTGTTTTGTTTCCACTGTGCCGGTTCCTGAGCATATGCTACAATCTGCGGATCCAATGTTTGAAGATCTGTGGGTTGAACTACAGGATTTTCGCTTTGCATTTCGTTCTGTACTTCTGTCGCATCTTCTGCTAATACTGCCAATGGTGATTGGACACACATCGCAACACAGGTCAGGATTGAGAGACCATTTTTTAAATACTTTTCATTTCCCTCTCCCTTCATTTTTATTTAATTTAGATTACAAATTTATTATATCAGAATCTATGAAGTACTTGTATTAATTTTTTCTGTAAGCAAATCTCGGCAGTCCGCCTTCTTCCGGTACTTTTACAGAACCCTGGATGAGAGGCAGTGCATAGTCAATGAACTGCTGTCCGATATCGGAACCATTTCCTGTGATCCAGTCTAAAGGAACTGTTTTCTCCTGATTACAGATGAGATTTACATCTTCCGGAGCGTAAGTAATGTGGTAATCCGCATCGTCTGTACGGTGGAAGGCAATCATCATTCCTGTTGTTCCCTTCAGTGCAGTCTGCACACCGAAAGAACCGGAAGCAATCGCTTCTTTCTCGTCTGTCGCAGAGAGCATAGCGGAAGAACAACGCTGGTTGACATTGAGCTCGATGGAGCGAACTTTTACGCCAAGGCGGTCTTTCACGAGGTTTTCCAGATATTTTCCGGAGCCTGTCAGCATTTTATGTCCGAATGTGTCTACGCCTACATCACTTGCAAGCTCGCAGACAAACTTACCGTTTCCGTCATTAATTCCTTCGGAAATGCAGACAACCAGGTTGGAAGTATGCTCGAAAGCTTTCTGAACATCTGCAAGGAACTGTTCCTGATCAAATGCAACTTCCGGAAGATAGATCAGAACCGGATTGTCGCCTTCGAATTTACGGGCAAGGATACTGGCAGCGGCCAGCCATCCGGCATGACGTCCCATGATCTCAACGATTGTAACGGATTTTTTATATCATAAACAGAAGCGTCGATTGCAATCTCACGAACAGTGGATGCTACATATTTGGCAGCACTTCCGAATCCCGGTGTATGGTCTGTCAGGACAAGGTCATTGTCGATTGTCTTAGGGATTCCGATGAAACGGATCTCGCTGTTTACAGTCTCAGCATAGCGGGAAAGCTTGCTTACTGTATCCATGGAATCATTTCCACCGATGTAGAAGAAGTAGCCGATATTGTACTTCTCAAATTTCTCAAAGAGCTGCGGATAGACAGCGTCTGTCAGGTCTTCCGGAAGTTTGTAACGGCAGGAACCAAGATAAGATCCCGGTGTTGTCTTGATCAGTTCAAGCTCACCGTTCACTTCTAAAGGTTTCATATCCATCATATTCTCATTCAGGAAACCTTCGATTCCGTTGATCATTCCATAAATTGTTCCAATGACATCCTCACGGTTCAGTGCTTCGTAAACAACCCCATAAAGGCTGGCATTAATAACTGCGGTTGGTCCGCCGGACTGTCCGACGATTGCATTCTTCTTCATAAAGATTCTCCTTTGGTTTAAGTTGAGATAGTCGATTTCTGTTGTCAATATATTCTAAGAACTCAATAATATATTAATGATTCGTTATTACTATAGCTGAAAAAAAGAAAATTTACAACAATAAGTCGAAAAGATGCTATAATGAGCGTAAAAGAAAAGGAAGCGACGCCGTAGGCGGGCATTTTAAAATGGAGGAAAACCATGAAATATATTTCATTTGCAATTCCATGTTACAATTCAGAAGCATATATGGAAAAGGCAATCAATTCCATTCTTGTTGGGGGCGAGGATGTTGAGATCATTGTAGTGAATGACGGTTCAAAAGACGGAACTCAGGAGATTGCAGAACGATATCAGGAAAAATATCCGACGATCGTAAAAGCAGTTGAGAAGCCGAACGGTGGACACGGAGATGCAGTGAACTGTGGACTGGCTCATGCGACAGGAAAGTATTTTAAGGTTGTAGACAGTGATGACTGGGTAGACGAGGAAGCATTGCTTAAGGTTCTTGATACGATCAAAGGATTTGTAAAAGATGAGTCTGAAGTAGATATGGTCATTGCGAACTATGTATATGAGAAGGTTGGAATGACGCATAAGAAAATCATTCGTTACGATAACGTTCTTCCGGAGAATCAGATTTTTAAATGGGAAGATATCGGACATTTCCGTCTGGATCAGTATATCTTGATGCATTCTGTAATTTACCGTACAGAGATGCTTAAGCTTTGTCAGTTAGAGCTGCCGAAGCACACATTCTATGTGGACAATATTTATGTATATTATCCGTTGCCGCATGTTCGTACACTTTATTACATGAATGTAGATCTTTACAGATATTTCATCGGACGTGAGGATCAGTCAGTCAATGAGAAGGTGATGATCAGCAGAATCGACCAGCAGCTTTTCGTAACGAAGAAAATGATCTCCATGTATGAGCTTCGTCTGATCGGAAGCAAGAAGCTGAGAAAATATATGGTGAATTATCTGGCGATTATGATGACAGTTTCTTCTATTTTATGCATTCGCTCTAAGAAGAAAGAGAATCTCGAGAAGAAGAAAGAACTGTGGGCTTATCTGAAGAAAAAAGACTATAGGACTTATATGAAGATCCGTTATGGAATTCTTGGACAGACGATGAATCTTCCGGGAAGATCAGGAAGAAGAGTGTCTTCACTTGCGTATACGGTTGCAAGAAGACTGATCGGATTTAACTAAATAAGAAAGTTTCTATGAATATTTGGGACAGGTGAATTAATAAACCAGTCATGGCATATACTGATTTGGATGAATTTAGCTTTTAGAAAAGAGTAGAAGATTTGAAGAAAGGAAGTATATGACATGGCTGTTTTATTTTCAGAAAGCAAGACAAAACAAAATCTGATGCGTGCGTTCGCAGGAGAGGGTCAGGCGCGAAACCGTTATACATTTGCGGCGGAGCAGGCACGGAAAGACGGAAAACCTGCAGTTGCAGACATTTTCCTATACACAGCAGATCAGGAGCGGGCACATGCGGGAAGATACTATGAATTGTTAAAAGAAGCATCAGGAACGAATATCTTTATTGATGGAAGTTATCCGGTAGATGAGACGAAGACGCTGGTTCAGCTGTTGCGTGCGGCAGAACATAATGAGCAGGAAGAGGCGAAGGATGTGTATCCGGCATTTGCAGATGTAGCGAAACAGGAAGGATTCTTTGAGGTAGCAGCAACATTTCAGCAGATTGCAGAGATAGAAGCAGCACATAGCCAAAGATTCCGTAAGATTGCAGACAGCCTGGAGAATAACACGTTTTATATGTGCGAAAATACGGATGGAACCAAAAATGGATCTGTACAAATTGCGGTCATATCTACGAAGGGAAAGAAGCACCTGCATTATGTCCGGTATGTAAGCACCCACAGGGATATTTTCTTCCTTGTTTTCTTGATTTGCACATTGGGTTTGAGGTAAAATAAAACCGAAAAAGAATGCAGTAATTACAATAAAGAATGATAAAAGGAAGATAAATGAACTCAAATTTTGAATACTATAAGATTTTTTATTATGTAGCAAAATATGAAAATCTGACCAAGGCGGCAAGTGTGCTTAAGACGAGTCAGCCGGCGGTGACAAGAACAATCCATAATCTGGAAAATGATCTTGGGTGCAGGCTGTTTATCCGAAGCAAAAAGGGAATGCAGATGACGCCGGAAGGGCATACTTTTTATGAATATGTTGCGGCAGGATGTGCACAGTTTTTTAAAGGAGAAAATGATCTTAGCAATCTGATCAGCCTAGAAAATGGAACAATCTATATCAGTGCAACAGAGACGGCTCTTCATTGTTATCTATTCGAGGCAATGGGAGCATTTAATGAGATTTACCCGAATGTTCATTTTAAGGTATTGAATAACAGTACAACCGATTCAGTAAATGCGGTGAAAGAAGGAAAAGTGGATTTTGCTTTCGTATCTACGAATCTGCAGGTAATGAAACCGTTGAAAAGCAGGACCTTACAGAGTTATCAGGAGATTCTGATCGGGGGGAATAAGCACAAGGAACTTAAGGGAAGAGAAGTTTCTTTACAGGAGTTGTCCTCCTATCCATGGATCAGTCTTACAGCAGAGACGCTTACAAGAAAATTTCTGGATAATTATTTTGAAGAACACGGTCTGCAGTTTTCCCCGGATATGGAATTAGCTACAACAGATATGATCTTACCGGCAGTACGGCATAATCTCGGAATCGGATTTATCCCGGAAGAATTTGCACGAGTAGAAATAGAGAGTGGAAATTTGTTTGAAATTCATGTAAAAGAAAAATTGCCGGAAAGAAATGTTATTTTGATCTATGATACAGAGTATCCACAAAGTATTGCATCACAGGCATTTCAGAAATTTTTGAGAAAACGGACAGAATTATAGACGCATATAAAACTAAAAAATCCATGATATCTCGTTGGGTGATGATATCATGGATTTTTCCGTTAATATGTTAGTAAATATAACAGTAAAACAATAAAATGGTTTTGGTATTGGTATATTTTTTGGAGAAAAGTTTTACTGCAGGCCACAGTATCCTGTGGCCGGTAACAATAGCTTAAAATAAATTATTTATGCCACTCCCAGTTTCTGATCTCTTCGAGATCCTGTCCGTATTCGGCAATATACTGTTTGTGTTCTACCAGTTTGTCGTTCATCTTCTGGATGAGGAAAGATCCTTTGTTGCCAAGCTGCGGCAGATGCATGATGGCGTCCTTTACAAGGTTGAAACGGTCAATCTGGTTCTGTACACGCATATCAAATGGTGTAGTGATAGTTCCCTCTTCCTGATAACCGTGAACAGACAGGTTGCGGTTGTGACGCTCATATGTCAGTTCATGGATCAGTGTCGGATATCCGTGGAATGCAAAGATAACCGGCTTATCTGTTGTGAAGATTGCGTCATATTCTCTGTCGCTGAGACCATGCGGGTGTTTATGGTCTGGCTCAAGTTTGAAGAGGTCAACAACGTTGACAACGCGAATCTTAAGTTCTGGCATTTCATCACGGAGAATTGTTACTGCAGCCATAGTTTCAAGTGTTGGTGTATCTCCGCAGCATGCCATTACGAGATCTGGTTCTTCTCCACAGTCGTTGCTTGCCCAATCCCAGATGCCGATTCCCTGTGTACAGTGCTTAACAGCCTGTTCCATAGTGAGCCACTGACAGCTTGGATGTTTAGAAGCTACGATTGCATTGACATAGTTCTTGCTCTTGATGCAGTGATCGAAGCAGGAGAGCAGACAGTTTGTATCCGGTGGGAGATACATGCGGACTACGTCAGCTTTCTTGTTTGCAATATGGTCTAAGAATCCTGGATCCTGATGTGTGTATCCGTTATGATCCTGCTGCCATACATTTGATGTAAGGATAAAGTTCAAGGATGCGATCGGCTGTCTCCAGGAAAGCTGATTACATACTTTCAGCCATTTTGCATGCTGTGCAGCCATGGAGTCTACGATACGGATGAATGCTTCGTAGCTTGCGAAGAATCCATGACGTCCTGTAAGAAGATATCCTTCCAGCCATCCTTCACACATATGCTCGCTGAGCATACTGTCCATGATACGTCCGTTCTGAGCCAGGCAATCATCTGTTGCAAGTAATTCTGCATTCCAGTCACGGTTCTGTTTTTCGAATACTTTGTACAGACGGTTGGACATACTCTCATCTGGTCCGAAGATACGGAAGTTTTTGTTCTCTTTGTTCAGTTCAAAGATATCACGGATATATCCTCCAAGTTCGATCATATCCTGTGCTTTTGTCTTACCAGGCTGAACATCGATTCCGTAAGAACGGAAATCCGGAAGACGAAGATCTTTCAAAAGAAGTCCGCCGTTTGCATGAGGATTTGCACCAAGACGTGCATCTCCCTTTGGAGTTAATTCTGCAAGTTCCGGAATCAGACGTCCGTTTTCATCAAAGAGTTCTTCTGCATGATAGCTTTCAAGCCATTCCTTGAGCTGGTCAAGATGCTCAGGGCTTTCCATAGAAAGCGGTACCTGATGTGCACGGAAAGAACCTTCGATCTGAAGTCCGTCTACAACCTTTGGACCTGTCCATCCCTTTGGTGTACGAAGAACGATCATTGGCCAGAATGGGCGTGTAGCATCATTATTCTCGCGGGCATTTTTCTGGATTGCTTTGATCTCTTCAATAACAGCATCCATAGTCTCGGCCATCTTCTTATGCATTGTCATCGGATCGTCACCTTCAACAAAGTAAGGTTTCCATCCACATCCCTTGAAGAAACTTTCGATTTCTTCATGTGAGATACGAGAGAAGATTGTCGGGTTGCTAATCTTGTATCCGTTCAGGTGAAGGATAGGAAGTACAGCACCGTCTGTAACCGGGTTTAAGAATTTGTTGGACTGCCAGGAAGTTGCAAGTGGTCCTGTCTCAGCCTCACCATCTCCGACAACAACAGTTGCGATCAGGTCAGGGTTGTCAAGAACAGCTCCGAAACCGTGGGCGATAGAATATCCAAGCTCTCCACCTTCGTTGATAGAACCCGGAGTTTCAGGAGCACAGTGGCTAGGTACGCCACAAGGGAAGGAGTAATTGTTTGTAACTATTTTCTTCTATTCCTTCTTCATCCTGGCTGATGTTAGGATATACTTCGCTGTATGATCCTTCCAAGTAAGTGTTAGCAATCAGGAAGTTTCCACCATGTCCCGGACCGGACAGGAGAATCATGTCCAGATCATAACGCTTAATTGCACGGTTGCAGTGTGTATAAATAAAGTTCTGTCCAGGAACAGTTCCCCAGTGTCCTACGATTTCTTTTTAATCTGATCCATCGTAAGTGGCTCTTTTAAGAGCGGATTGTCCAGAAGATATAACTGGCCGGCTGAAAGATAGTTGGCAGCACGCCAGTAGGCATTCATTTTTTCGAGCATTTCCTGAGATAACGGCTGTTTCTCAAGGCACGTTTTTTCTTCGTTCATGTCATACCTCTTTCTTTTACTTTCTTTAGAATGTAATGTTATTTTTTTAACCAAGCACATAGTAGCATACATGAAAAATGGCGTAAAATAGCAATTTTATATCAGAACCATAACAATTTGATATGGATGAAAGAAATCAAAAGATCAGAAAATTGAGAGAATATATATTACATCGGATAAAAAGTATATGGGAAAACACATTTATGTCATGAAAAATGTGATGGCATCACGCTTTTACGTCCTTAAAAATGTTGACACACCCGTTTTTGGATTATAAAATAGAAAGAAAAGGATATAATATAAGATGAAATAAGATAAGGAGGTATGCTATGAAGCGGTTTGCATTGGAAAGACTGAAAGAATGGAAAGAGAAACCGAACAGAAAGCCATTGATTATCCGTGGAGCAAGGCAGGTGGGAAAAACCTGGTTGATGAAAGAATTTGGAAAAACATTCTTTGAAAAAGTTGCTTATGTAAATTTCGACAGTAATACAAGAATGCAGCAGGTGTTTGACGGCGAAATTAATATTGAAAGAATCGTACTTGCAATCAGTGCAGAAACAGGAATATCCGTCAATCCTGAAAATACATTGCTGATCTTTGATGAAGTTCAGGAAGTTCCGAAAGCATTATCCTCTCTAAAATATTTTTGTGAGAATGCTCCGGAATATGCAGTTGTGGCAGCTGGTTCACTTCTCGGTGTTGCTCTCCATAAAGGAACATCATTTCCGGTTGGAAAAGTAGATTTTATGGATCTTTACCCATTGACGTTTCAGGAGTTTTTGTGTGCATTAGGGGAAGAGAGATTTGTAGAAATTCTTCGGGGAAAAGATACGGATATGGTAACGATGTTCAAGTCTAAGTATATCGACCGATTGCGTGAATATTATTTTGTCGGAGGCATGCCGGAAGTAGTACAGACTTATGTGGATACAAAAGATTTTAATCAGGTTCGGGAAATACAGAAAAATCTTTTGAACTATTATCAGCAAGATTTTTCCAAGCATGCGGAGATTTCTTTGGTTCCAAGATTAAACCTTGTGTGGAATTCAATTCCAATGCAATTGGCGAAAGAAAATAAGAAATATATTTATGGTCAGGTAAGAAAAGGTGCAAGAGCAAAGGATTTTGAACTGGCAATACAGTGGCTTCTGGATTGTGGTTTGATTCATAAAGTACACAGGATAGAGAAACCGGCGCTTCCGTTAAAAGCATATATGAATCTTGATATTTTCAAAATATATCTTTTAGATGTAGGACTGTTGATGGCTATGACTGGGCTGAATGCACAGGTGATTATCGATGGGAACCGGATTTTTACAGAATTTAAAGGTGCTTTGACAGAACAGTACATTCTGCAACAGTTGATTGCCGGAGAAAATGTGGAGCCATATTATTATTCTGCTGAAAACTCTAAGGGAGAGATTGATTTTATTTTACAGGGAAACACATCGGTTATTCCATTGGAGGTAAAAGCGGAAGAGAATCTGCGTGCAAAGAGTTTAAAAGCATTTTGTGAGAAATATAAACCGAAATATGCAGTACGGACATCTATGTCAGACTACCGGGAACAGGAGTGGATGACGAATATTCCATTATACAATATTGACAGAATCGGAGAGTATTTGAGACTATAAAAATCGAACATCACAGTGGTGTTCTGAGAGGAGAAAAGAACTTATGAAAAGAGGAAAAAAGATTTTGGCATTCTTGCTGATCATTACAATGCTTCTTCCATTTGTAATGAATATTCCGGCAGAAGCGGCAGAAAAAAAGCAAACAGTTAGATGTTTTGTTTACGCATGACACACACTCTCATTTAAACAGTTTTTCTACAATTGTAGATGGAGAACAGAAAGAAGTCGGCGGATTTGCGAAGCTAAAGACTCTGATTGACGAGAAGAAGAAAGAGAATCCGGATACACTGATACTGGACGGCGGTGATTTTCAATGGGACGCTGATCCAGACCGTTTATGATACCGAAGCAGCGGAACTTAGGATGCTGGGATATCTCGGATGTGATGTGTCAACTTTGGGAAATCATGAATTTGATTATCGTTCCAAGGGACTGGCAGACATGCTGACAGCGGCGAAGGATTCCGGCGAGACGGTACCGAGTCTTGTCGTGTGTAATGTTGATTGGGACAGCATGGAAATGAACGGATTAAGTGAAGGGCAAAAACAGATCCAGTCAGCATTTGAAAACTATGGCGTAAAGGATTATGTGGTTGTTCAGAAAGGTGATGTAAAAATCGCTGTAGTGGGCGTGTTTGGAGTAGATGCCCTGAAATGTGCACCGACCTGTGAATTATTATTTAAAGATCCGGTCGAGTCAGTTAAGAAAACGGTAGAAGAGATCAAAAAGAATGAAACGGTAGATATGATCGCCTGTGTGTCTCACAGCGGAACCTGGGAGGACGAGAAAAATCAGAAGATGAGATCCTTGCAAAAGAAGTACCGGATCTTGATCTGATCATCAGCGGACATACACATACCGAGTTAAAAGAGCCTATTCAGCACGGAAATACCTACATTGTATCCTGTGGAGAATACGCAAGAAATCTTGGATCACTTTCCATGACACAGAAACAGGATGGTCGTTGGGAGATGACTTCCTACGAGTTGATTCCTGTATCTGAAGATATTGAGCCGGATCAGGCGACACAAGAGCGGATCGATGCGCTGATGGATAAAGTAGATACTAATTACCTGACGAATTTCGGATATACAAGAGATGAAGTTCTTGCCGAGAATGATGTCGAATTCAACAGTCTCGAAGAAATGGAGACGAAGCATGAAGAACTGAATCTTGGAGATATTATGTCTGATTCGTATATCTATTCTGTAGAGCATTCAGAAGACTATAATGGAACGCCGGTGGATGTAGCTGTTGTTCCAAGCGGCTGTGTGCGCGACACATATACGAAAGGAAATATCACTGTAGAAGATGTATATAATTCATTTTCACTTGGAATAGGAAAAGACGGACTGGCAGGATATCCGCTGATTAATGTTTATCTGACTGGTAAAGAATTGAAACTGGCAGCAGAAGTAGATGCTTCGGTTTCCGATTTTATGACAACTGCAAGATTATATTGCAGCGGGCTGAATTTCACATTCAATCCGCATCGAATGATCTTGAATAAAGTAACAGACTGTTATCTGACAAGAGAAGATGGAGAGCGAATCGAGATCCAGGATGACCAGTTATACCGAGTTGTGACAGATCTTTATACGGGACAGATGCTTGGCTCTGTAATGGAAATGTCTTATGGTCTGTTGAAGATCGAGCCGAAGGATAAGGATGGTAATCCGATCGAGAATCTGGAAGATCAGGCAATCATGGAAGGCGATAAGGAGCTGAAAGCATGGGATGCGATTGCAAGATATATGAAGTCTTTTGATGATACAGATGGCAACGGCATTTCAAATGTGCCGGAGTATTATGAGACGACACATGGACGTAAAGTTGTAGATGAAAGCAGAAATGTGATCGATCTCGTGAAGAATCCGAATAAGTTTTCAGTGATGATCGTTGGTATCGTTCTGGTTCTTATTCTGATCATTATTCTGTTGGTAGTATTGATTCGAAAGTTAATCAAGAAGAGACGAAGAAAGAAAAAATAGAAGATTGAATTTATAGGAGCAGCGGCTGAAAATGGAAGTTTCGGCCGCTGCTTTTCTTAAAGCAAAACATTAATTCAGTCTTTTGATAAAAGATAATGGTGTCATGTGATATTTGGCTTTAAAGGCTCTGTGAAAATAAGAAAGATTATGAAAGCCAACGGAGAGTGAGACTTCCAGGATGGAAGTTTCTCCATGTTCAAATAATTCCACTGCTTTTTCGAGCCGGACATTATTAATATATTGGATACAGGTCATGTTCATATGCTTTTTGAAAAAACGCATAAAATGATATTCACTGAAATAGCAAAGCTCTGCGAGTTCGGAAATTGTGAGAGGCTCGGCATAGTGGAGATCGATATAATCGAGTACATTTTTCAGCTTATCTGAAGAAGCAGAAATAGTTGCAGACTCTGTGGTGCTATATTGAAGTAGGAGAAACAGTGCCTGCAATAGGACTGATTTCAGGGCAATTTCATATCCAAATGTTTGTTCTGTATAGAGTGAAGCCATTTTTATAAAGCATTCATGAAGAGAATGATGTGCAGGGTGTGTGGATGAAATATGATAAGGCAAGGTCAATTCATGATTTATCATAGGTGTAAGATAACGGGTGGAGCATATATCTGTTGCATTTCCCCCTAAAAAGTTAACATGAAACACATAGGTTTCTGAGCAGAAATCATCAGTTGCATTCAGGCGGATTGAATGTAAAAGCAGTGGTGGAATGAATAACAGATCACCTTCATTTACTTCATAGTCAACTAAATCAATTTGATAAATACAGGAACCTTTTGTTATCAAAGTGAGTTCCGCTTCTTCGTGCCAGTGAGTCATAATGACCGGGGAATTTAAGTTAAGTTCTGTAATATATTTTTGGATCGGAAAGAATACTTCTCCATGTTTTGTATTTTCTTTTTGCTCTAATATGAGTGAATGTGGAACGTTCATACGAGTCCCCTCCTAAAATAGCAGTATTGTGTTATACAATGAAAAAATAATGCAAGAATTTATGCAAATATAATCATATAATAGCAGTATAATACAGGCGATGGGATCTGGCAATACGAAAGCTTATGGGATCGTGACGCCATATTATGTGGAAGATAAAATGATGTGAAAGAGGTTGATAATATGGAAAAAAGTGGTGGCATGACAAGGTAGCATATCAGATATATCCAAAGAGTTTTCTTGATACAAATGGAGATGGAATCGGAGATTTGAAAGGTATCATATCGAAACTGGATTATTTAAAAAAGCTTGGAATTGATATTATATGGTTATCACCAATCTATAAATCACCATTTGTAGATCAGGGCTATGACATTGCAGATTATTATGCAATCGCAGAAGAATTTGGAACGATGGAAGAATTTGATGAATTGCTGGCGGAAGCGAAAAAGCGAGACATGCATATTATCATGGATCTGGTAATTAATCATTGTTCTGACAAACATGAATGGTTTCAGAAAGCATTAGCGGATCCGGAAGGAGAATATGCAGATTACTTCTATTTCCGAGAAGGAAAGAATGGAAATCCACCGAGTAATTATCGTTCTTATTTTGGCGGAAGCTGCTGGGAACCGGTGCCGGGAACTGATAAATATTATTTTCATATGTTCGCAAAGGAACAGCCGGATCTGAACTGGGAGAATCCGAAATTAAGACAGAAACTCTATGATATGATCAACTGGTGGCTGGAAAAGGGACTTTCCGGTTTTCGAATCGATGCGATCATTAATATCAAGAAAGATCTGAAATTTCCTGATTTTGAACCGGATGGGGCAGATGGCATGGCCGGTTGCTGGAAAATGGTTGAAAGTGTAGATGGTGTTGGAGAACTTCTGGAAGACTTAAAGAAAAATACATTCCAAAATACGATGCATTTACAGTGGGAGAGGTCTTCAATATGAAAGCGGATGAATTACCGGAATTTATTGGAGAAAACGGACATTTCTCAACAATATTTGACTTTAGTGCACATTGTCTCAGTGATGGAGAACATGGATGGTATGATGCTCCGAAGATGGAATTTTCTAAATGGAGAAAAGCAATCTTCCAGTCTCAGATGGAAACACAGAAGTATGGATTTAAAGCAAATATTATAGAGAATCATGACGAACCGAGAGGTGTGTCAAGATTTCTTCCGGCTTATGCCCAGACATCGGCGGGAACGAAGATGCTTGGTACGGTTAATCTTCTTCTCAGAGGAATTCCTTTCATTTATCAGGGACAGGAAATAGGCATGAAAAATGCGAAGTGGAACAGCATTGACGAATTCGATGATATCAGTACAAAAGACCAGTATCAGATTGCCCGTGAAGCTGGATTATCTGACCGGGAAGCAATGGAAGCTTGTAATCGGATGAGCCGTGACAATGCGAGAACACCAATGCAATGGACAAGCGGGGAGAATGCCGGGTTTACAAAAGGAACGGCATGGTTAAAGATAAATCCTGATTACAAAGAGATCAATGTCGAAGATCAGGAAAACAATCCGGATTCTGTTCTGAATTATTATCGAAAGTTAGTAGCACTGCGCAAATCAGATGAATTTAAAAATGTATTTACTTATGGAGAATTCATTCCGGAATATGAAGAAATGGATGATATCCTGGCATTTTATAGAACAGACGCAGCGACAAGTATTCTTGTCGTGGCTAATTTTGGAACAGACGCAGCAAGCATTGAATTGAAGGGGAATGTGAAAAGAGTATTAATGTCGAACCAGAAGAACGAGACAGTAGATTATACAAAGAACAGACTGAATCTGAAAAGCTGTGAGGTAGTTGTCTTAGAGATGAAAATGGAATAATCTGCTAAATTACTTCATAAAACATAGAAATAAGAGATGAAGTAAGGTGCAGCCTTCGTGAGCCAGAAAATAGAAAATCAATTGAATCTTGCATTAAGTATCACAGAAGAAGAACGTCAGAAAAGCGAGAGTCTGGATATCGGGTATGATCTGGAAGAAAAAGAATGGGAATTGATTGTGAAGTATTCCGGGACGTTAGAGCGAGTAAGAACACGAGCTGTTTATGTGACGGAACTGACAGGTGGATATGCCATTATCCAAATAAAAGAAAGTCAGATAAAAGAACTGGCAGCATTTCCGGAAGTAGAATTTATAGAAAAACCAAAAAGTTTATATTTTCAAGTAGAGAATGGAAGGCGTGTGTCCTGTATTGATGAAGTACAGGCTACGCCTTCTTTTTCTTCAATTGGGCAAGAGGGGGAGAGGATAATCAGCAGAAAAAACAGTCGTTTCCACTGCTGGGAAAGGGCGTATTGATCGGAATTGTAGACAGTGGGATTGATTATGAAAATCCTGATTTTAGAAATACAGATGGAATGACAAGAATTCTTGCTTTATGGGATCAGACGATACAAAACGGTAAACCGCCGGAAGGATATCATATCGGAACAGAGTTCACTTCAGAACAGATAAATGAAGCACTACGCATGGAAGTCAAGGAAGAAAGGTATCGCATAGTACCAAGCCGTGATACCAGTGGACATGGAACAGCAGTAGCCGGGATTGCGGCTGGAAATGGAAGAGGTAGTAAGAATGGAAAATATCGAGGAGCTGCACCCGAAGCAGGGCTGCTGATTGTAAAGATGGGGGGAGCAGGGGAAACAGGATTCCCAAGAACTACCCAGCTGATGCGAGGTGTGGATTATATCGTAAGAAAAGCGGAAGAGTTAAAAAAGCCGGTGGCGATCAATATCAGTTTTGGGAATACATATGGTTCCCATGATGGAACAAGTCTTTTGGAAAGATATTTGAATACAGTATCTGAACGTTGGAAGAATGTGATTTGTGTAGGAAGCGGAAATGAAGGAACGACAGCGGGACATGCGGCAGGTGAATATAGAAAAGGAGTGATGACAGAAGTTCAACTTGCAGTACAGCAGAGGGAGAAGTCATTCAGTCTGCAAATTTGGAAATCCTATGTCGATGAAGTCACAATTACAATTGTCGATCCATCCGGAAATCATTCCGGCAGACTGGAAGAAAAAGAAGGAACACAAAGAATACAGATTGGTGAAACAGAACTCCTGGTTTACTATGGAGAGCCAAAACCATATAGTGTTCGTCAGGAAATTTATATTAGTTTTCTACCACGAAATGAATTTGTCACAGCCGGAGTGTGGAAAATACAGATGATGCCAGGACAGGTTGTGGATAAGTTGTGGCAAATGTGGCTTCCGGTACAGAATGCACTTAATATCGGTACGGCATTTCTAAAGCCAGACAGTTCCACAACACTTACGATACCTTCTACTGCATCGCTTGTTATTACTGTGGCAGCGTATAATGCATTGACCTTTTCTTATGCAGACTTCTCCGGACGAGGACCGACACAGATATATGAGGGGGAAAATGCGAACAAACCTGATCTGGCCGCTCCGGGTGTGAGGGTAATGGCTCCGGTAGCAGGCGGAGGATATGCAGAGTTCACAGGAACTTCATTTGCAACGCCATTTGTTACAGGAAGCGCGGCACTTTTGATGGAGTGGGGGATTGTGAAAGGGAATGATCCGTATCTGTATGGAGAGAAAGTGAAAGCATATTTGCGGAGAGGGGCGAGACGGATTCCGGGGTATGAGAGGTGGCCGAATGGGGAGTTGGGGTATGGAGCACTTTGCATAGCAAAAAGTTTAGAAGTTGATTTGAAAAAATGAAAAATTTTACAACTACTATTAGAAGTGGGATGATATAATAAGTACAATGAAATTAGTTGATGATAATTTAGAAATAATGAGGGCTCTGGAATTATTATGGCAGATTCACTTTGTGATGTGCTGGTAAAGCCAGAACTTCTGGCGCAGATCCGGGAAGAATTTCAGGTTGCAAAAATAAAAGTATCTGAGTACATTTGGAATTGATTCTTCTGAAAAATGTGCTAGAATAAAGAAAAGACGAATATTAGATACCAGAGATTTGAGCAAGGTAGATGAAACGACAGGCAGTCGTTTTATTTGCCTTGCTTTTTTTGTGTGATAAAGGAGAGGAATGGATATGTTTGATGTTGTTATTATTGGTGCAGGAGTGACAGGCAGCGCGATTGCCAGAGAGGTTTCCAGATATAAGTTGAATACGTGTGTGATTGAAAAGGAAGAGGATGTCTGTAATGAGACATCCAAGGCAAACAGTGCGATCATCCATGCGGGATTTGATGCAGTTCCGGGAACGATGAAGGCAAAGTTAAATGTGATGGGAAATGCGATGATGGACAGAATCGCAGAAGAGCTTGACATTCCGTTTAAGAGAAACGGCTCTTTGGTCGTATGTACGAAAGAGCAGGATCCGGAAGGACTTCAGGTTTTAGTGGAGAGAGGTAAGAAAAATGGAGTTCCTGGACTTCAGATTTTAGACAGAGAGGCGCTGATCGAGAAAGAGCCGAACCTGGCAGATGATGTGACATGTGCACTGTGGGCTCCAACCGGAGGAATCGTTTGTCCATTCCATATGACAATGGGATATGCGGAAAATGCATACGAGAACGGTGTTCGGTTTTTCCTGAATACAAAAGTTGAAAAACTGGAAAAGACAGGAGAAGGATTTAGAGTTCAGGTTCATCACGCGGATACCGGTGTTGATGAGACAATCGAGACAAAACTTATTATTAATGCAGCAGGAGTTTATGCTGATGAGATCAATAATCAGCTTTCAGACAGAAAGCTTCATATCACAGCCCGTAAAGGGGAATACATGCTTTTGGATAAGACAGTTGGAGATTATGTGAAGAGTACAATCTTCCAGCTTCCGTCGAAAATGGGAAAGGGAGTACTGGTCACACCGACAGTTCACGGCAATCTGCTTGTAGGTCCTACAGCAGTAAATGTAGAAGATAAAGGTGCTGTAAACACGACAATGGATGGTCTGGATCAGATCGCAAGAGTTTCCTCTCATAGCGTTAAGAATGTTCCGCTTCGTCAGGTGATTGCTTCCTTTGCAGGTCTTCGTGCACACGAGGATGGAGATGACTTTGTAATTGGTGAATCAGCGGATGTAAAAGGACTGATCAATGCAGCAGGCATTGAATCTCCGGGACTTTCTTCAGCACCGGCAATCGGTGTTACGGTTGCAGAACTTGTAAGAGACCTTTTGAATGCAGAAGAAAAGTCTGATTTTAATCCGGTGAGACATGGGATTTTAGATCCGGATACGCTTTCTCTGGAAGAGAGAAATCAGCTGATCAAAGAAAATCCGGCTTATGGAAATATTATCTGCCGCTGTGAGATGATCACAGAAGGAGAAATCCTGGATGCAATTCACCGTCCGCTTGGTGCACACTCTCTGGATGGAGTGAAGCGCCGGACAAGAGCCGGCATGGGGCGTTGCCAATCAGGCTTCTGTTCCACGAAGGTTATGGAGATTTTGGAAAGAGAAGTCCCAATGCGGGTAGATCAGATTGGAAAAAACGGCGTTGGATCGGAATTTATCGTAGGTGAAAATAAAGAACTGGGGGATGAGTAAAATGAAAACATATGATTTGATCATAATCGGCGGAGGTCCAGCAGGACTTGCGGCAGCAGTCGCAGCGAAAGATAATGGGATAGATAATATTATGATTTTAGAAAGAGATAAAAGCCTCGGAGGCATTTTGCAGCAGTGCATCCATAATGGATTCGGTCTGCATACATTTAAAGAAGAACTGACAGGACCGGAGTACGCAGCACGTTTTATTGAGCAGGTAGAAGAACGTGGTATTGAATATAAATTAAATACAATGGTCATGGACATTTCACCGGAAAAGGTAGTAACAGCCACAAATCGTGAGGACGGGATTCTGCTTCTTCACGCAAAATGCAATTATCCTGGCAATGGGATGCAGAGAGCGTTCCAGAGG
>ENA-OUNH01000275-OUNH01000275.1-human-gut-metagenome-genome-assembly--contig:-NODE-275-length-17710-cov-5.326793_pt1 | contig 17710 bp, 19 predicted proteins | sample MGYA00242806_ERZ504814 | MGnify/ENA primary metagenome ERZ504814 (study PRJEB26092, sample SAMD00036389) | human gut metagenome | host: Homo sapiens | study: EMG produced TPA metagenomics assembly of...
AATTTTGACACCAATGGAAAAACATGAAATTTACTTGCAAGCTGCATAAAAACTGCCAGCAGATAAATTTCTGCTGGTAGGAAAAATTTATATTTTTTCAATTGTCTACTTGACGGGGAGCAGTTCAGGCTGTCGACAGCCCCTTACTTTTATTATTCCCCGCTGATCGGCGAACCGCAATATTCACACTCGCCCACGGCTCCTCTTTGAATTTTGTTGATACCACCACATCCCTTACATTTTACAGTAACAAGTTCTGCATCTGTCTGTTTGACCGTCTTTGTAAAAGAGGGGTTACCAATCTTCTGACTCATCTGATCCTTTCGAACAAATAACTTTGCCTTGTTATCCACATAAGCATCGTTAAAATATTTCTTTTTACACAATTTTTCAAGATTTCGACGTACTTTATCCTCCGGCTGGTTAAGAATCGCTGCCATATCCGGGATAAATCCATCATTCGAAGTTTCTGCAATCTCTTTATATTCTCGATAAAGCTTTTGCAGACGGAGTGTCTGGATTCCGAGCACAATCAAGATCACCCCGAAAATTCCAAGAACAATGCACATAATCAATCCTGAAATTTCCATATCCGCTGCATATGCCGGATTAGAGAACCATTCTTCCACACAGATTGCTGCAACCAGAAGGAAAATGTTCCTCCGATAATCCCCACAACTGACAGAATCTTTTTCATGATCAACATTTTATATTTCCTCCCCATCTAATCGTTTTCCACATTCCGGACAGAAACGTAGATTCCCTTCCAGCACAGTTCCACACTGTGAACAGTGTCTCTCTTTGCTTATAAGACGGCTTCCACACTCGGAACAGAACTTTGCATCCGCCAGAACTTCGCTCCCACACTGCGGGCAGAATTTTGATTTTCTATATCCGCCACGCAAATCTATATTCTGTGCCATAGAAGAAAACTGGTTCCCCATCTCTCTTCCAACGCCGAATCCCATTCCAAGTCCCATTCCGGTTCCATCACAGAACCTGCATCTGCATTCCCGTGACTGACCGCATTTTCCAATGTATCAAAGGATCTCTCCTGTTGATAATTGTAGCCTATAATCTCCATCTCGGCACGCTTGGATAAAGCCTCCTTGAGTTTTCCCACAGACGGATCATCTTCCGGTGTACTGATTTCATTTACATAAAATGAAGTCAGTCCCAGTCCATACTCTTCCATTATCGGACAGATTGTCTCCTTCATATATTGTGAAATTTCATCTATGTACGCATTCATCTCAAGAATACTGATCTTTCTGTGAAGCAGATATGAAGAAATCGTATCCTTTATCTTCGTCACATACAAACTTCTGAAATACTTCGTTACAGTCTCTGCGTCAAAAACATTCATGGTTGTCACAAGTTTTGTCAGAAACTTCACCGAATCTGTTACATGAATTCCAAACGCTCCATTCGAGCGTATCGGAATAAATATTCCATACTTTGGATCCTGGATCTGAATCGGTGTTGGCGTTCCCCACTTAATATCCAGGTAATATCCTTTATTAATATACCATACTTCTGCCTTGAACGGAGATTTCCCGCCAAACGGAAGATTAATAATCTTATTCAGAATCGGAATATTCTTTGTATCCAACGTATGCGTTCCGGGTCCGAACACATCTGCCACACTTCCACCTTTTACAAGCACGGCTTCCTGTGACTGATTAACTACCAGCTGCGACCATGTTCCAAGCTCTTCACCTGGATATTTCCATGCGAAGACATCCGGCCTTCCATTATATTTTATAACATCCATTACTCCCATCTTAAAGTCCCCCACTTTTTCTGATTTATAGCGTCTCACTGACAGATTCCGTCTGCGTCATACTACAGATACATTTATCATAGCTTTCCTGTCGAGAAGTGTCAACCACTATAAAAAGGGTAGGATGTCAAAAACTTTCCATTTCAGAATGTCCATCTAACCATAAATCAATCTGTTTTAATACAGAAGAAAAGTCCGGCTTATCAAGCCCCGGCTCAGGATAATAATTAATCCATAAATTTCGAAGAAATTCATTTTGGTCAAATGACCTTGTCAAGTCTACAGTTCTTTCAGAACCTCTCCGGTATCTTCATTCATGCAGACAGACTTTCTCCTTATTTCTTCCGGTGCATATGCTTCCCCCGGTTCAGACACACATAAAATGCATGTTGAAATTTGTTTGTCATCTGCCAGAACGGATATTTTATAATCCCAGGAGTATTATATCCTACACCTAATTCAAGGAACACTATTTTCTGCTTTTTATGTTCCTGTATAAATCTCTCGTACCGTTCTGCTGCCTGGTGCCATCCGTCACTTCAACAAATGTCTGATCCGATCTGAGATTCATACTCATCGGTTTGCCACAGTGTGGGCAATATGGAATCAGACCCGTTGGAACCGTAAGCTTTATTTCTCCATCTTCCGGTTTTTGCAGTTCCCCGTCTTTAATCTGGAATCCCTGACTCAGCACCATTTTTTTATAGTCTCTTCATTGTCATAGACTTCCTTATGGCAAGGTTCACTACATTGAAACAGACCATAATCTCCCTGTGTATAAAAAATTCTATTTTTATCAAAGCCGGCTTTTTGGAAACAATGATCCACATTTGTCGTCAGTACAAAATAATCCTTCTCTTTCACCAGATCATACAAGTTCTGATATACCGGTTTTGGCGCATCCATATATAGATTGATATAGATATATCTGCTCCAATATGCCAGTGTTCCTCTAAAGTTGCATAGGGATAGAAGCCACCTGAATACATATCCGAAAATCCATATTTCTTTCTGAAATCGGAAAAATATTTTTCAAATCTTTCTCCATCATACACAAAACCGGCTGATGTGGAAAGTCCTGCACCAGCTCCTATGATAACAGCATCTGCCTGACTGATTTTTTCTTTTATCTGCAATATCTTATCCGAGTAACTGTTTGTAGAGTCGTTCATCTTCCTCTTTAAAAACATTAAATATCACCTTTATCTTTGATTTTGTCTTTTCTTTATATTGCTTTACTGTATGTACTGCAAGCTCAGCAGCTCTTTTATTTGGAAACATAAATACACCGGTTGAAATGCAACAAAAAGCAATACTCTTTACTTCATTTTCATCAGCTATCCTAAGACACGATTCATAGCAGGATATCAGTAAACGTTCATGTTCCTTTTTCAGCTTTCCCTGCACGATCGGACCAACTGTATGAATCACATAATCACAAGGCAGATTAAACGCCGGAGTAATCTTTGCCTGCCCTGTCGGTTCTTCATGCCTCTGTTTTATCATCATATGATTGCAATAGTTTCGAAGCTGAATTCCTGCATAGGTATGAATACAATTATCAATACAATTATGGCAAGGCTGATAGCAGCCTGTCATACCGCTGTTGGCTGCATTTACGATTGCTCCCACCTTAAGTCTTGTAATATCCCCCTTCCAGATATAAAGATCAGGCTGTGCCTCCCTGATATCTGCCAATGTGACAATACCATTCTTCTCATTTTCTTCTGAAAGGTACGCATCCTGAATCTGCAAAAATGCAGGATCAATTTCCCCCGGCATTCTTATATTCATAAGCGATCTGAGCAGCATTTTCTGCTCGCCTGCATCTGATGGGATCTGCATGTTCTCATACTCTGGTCGCTCTTTTAACAATCCTTTGATTAAATATCTTCTTCTGTCATTCTGATTCATTTCCTGATCACCGCTTTCACCGGACAGTTTTCATAACAGTTTCCACAGTGCAGACAGTGCTCCTGCCGGATGACAAAAGGTGTTCCCTTCTCAATACATTTCTGTGGACAATGTTTCATACATTTCCCGCAGCCGATACAGGATTCCGTTATGTAATATCCCTTTTCTTTTACATTTACATTTCCCAGAATATATGTCTCCCGGAAAATTGGATTTGCGCCAAGATTAAAATATTCAACTTCCGCCTTATCAATACAGAAAATAATACCGATTTCTCTTGTATCTCCCGGATATACATTCGCGAGATATGGCTGTTCTTCAAAAATGATATCCCTCCATTTTTTCTGTTCATTCTCTGCTACTGCGTAAGCCTTTCCGGACAAACGAATCATTTCTTTGTATTTGGTATAGGCAAGAATCTGAACCCTGCCATCTTCCATTTCTTGAAGGGATCAGCCAGAAAGTTCTCACCGACAGTTTGCGCTCCATGGAAAATGATGGTCTCATTATTCGCACAGTTTACCCGGAAGTACCACCAAGAGTTGAGTACAGTCTCAGCGAACTTGGACTTACTCTGAAACCTATTCTCGACTCAATGCTCGAATGGGGGAACGCCTATAAAAAATGTAGGAAGAATTTTTAATGGCTCGAATATAAAAAAACTCCTTCCTTGTACATAAAAATATCTTTCACATATACAAAAGAAGGAGACACAAAAACAGTCTCTATTATGAATTTTTTTATTTATCTGTACTCAACAATGTCTGCGACTGGTTTCCGTGGTCTTTTAGCTGGGGTTTCATTTGCAAATCCAATAGCGACAATTCCTGTCAACTGGCTGTCTGTTTCAATGAAGTCTATAAGTTCATTATATGCAAAACACGTATTTGCAATCCATAATGTACCTAATCCATAATTTGTCGCAGTCAATATCATGTTTTCAATAGCAGCGCCTATCGATAGCGAATCACAAATTTCCACAATACGTTTTTCATCTTCAATACTATCAAATGGAGTTTTCTGATTTGTATTAAGCACTGCTATAAGGCATGGTGCTTCTTCCATAACTCTAACAGTATTCTCAGCATCCGGTATAGCAAATGCCCATTCTGGCATAAGTTTATGAGTGATTTTTTCTAACTTTATTCCCTGGTGCATAACATCAACCAGCTTAGACTTTTCTTCACCTTGATATACAATAAATTTCCAAGGCTGTCTGTTTTTGGCAGATGGAGCAAGAGTCGCACTGTAAATTATATCTTCAATTATTTCCTTACTGATCTCATGTCTTTTATATTTTCTTATACTCCTTCTGTTCTCAATTTCTTTAATCATAGATCTTACCTCTCACAATTTTCCTCTTTCTTGATGAATTCGAGATTAAGTTACACATCCAACAACTCGATTAACTTATCAAGAAATGCCTCTTCCCCCCATGTATTAATTTTGAAAAATACAGCTTGGCTTCCTCCCGCTGTAATTGCGGAAAGTTGAACTGGATCTTTGTCATTTTGAAAAAGTGTAATATTAAGACTCACTCTGTTTCCTCCAGCATAACTGTAACGCTCAAAAACACGAACGCTGCAACGCGCAGTTCCACTTCGAAAGTCACTGGCATCTTCTAGCGTTGCTGACATACTGCCATTTATTATTCCGTCTTCAATTTTGGAAAGTAACTGATCAAAATCTTCATTTATATATCTTTCTATTTTTGCCATGCACAACACCTTCCTCTCAACTATCTACACTGAAATCTGGATCACTATTTAATTCCTGGAACATTTTTCTGCATCGATTGCCAATACAAACATCAGAACATCCAACGCATTTCCTGGATTCTGTACATCGATGATATAAGTATCTGTCATATGAAACAGTTCTTTACTAACCCGTGCAATTGAATAACCGCTTCGATCAAGAATACTATAATCCCATTCCATAATGGTTCCATCAATATGCCATCCATTGTAATCAATATTATAATGCGGCGTCAGGAACGAGAATTCTTTGCTCAGACATCCGATATAACTGCCATTTTTATAAATTTCGAATTTAGGAAGGAAGGTAAGAACTTTCTCAACAACCATTCCTACTTCATTTCCATAGGCATCATAAATTATAAGTTTATGCCCCCAGGCCAACTGGCCTTTTACTACATAAACAGTGTTGCCTGCTTCATCATAGATATCGTAGCTGTCAAACCATGAAAACAACCTTTGTTTAAACAATAGCTTCATAACTTTTCACCACTCTCTCCAACAAATATAATAGTTTCTTTATAAGTACCATAATACCATGCCAGAACACATAAAAAATATACTAAATTTCATTTTTCACATTGGAACCTGTTTTTTATCTGTCCGACTGTTGTATATATGGAGGAATCTTCATACAACTATCGGATTTTGATATGGCTAAAATGCAGTGGCTACAGAATAAAATTTTTTTAAAAGTGATAATACATGCATGATAAAAGGTGCCGCAAAGCGACACCCTTAAATATGTACTGATATTTATTTTTAGTCCAAACTATTCCTCATCCAAAATTGTATCAAGAGCGATAAGTTCTCCCTGTTCAAGTGGTTGAATAATAAACGGTGAATGACTTACACTTCTTTAAATTTCGAATGCTTGGACAATGCCATTGTCACTGCAAATCCAACAACAAGTGAGATCAGAATTCCGATCATATAATTCAGCATTCCGCCGGACTTGATGCATACGAATCCGATGATTCCTGCTGCTCCCGGGGAGATATTCTGAACATTTGTCAGTGTCACATAAGCACATCCTACAGCAGAACCGAACATTGCTGCATAAAATGGATATTTCATCTTCAAGTTGACTCCGAACATTGCTGGTTCTGTAATACCAAGCAGTGCTGAGATACCGGAAGAAACTGCGATGCTCTTCATCTTCTTATCCTTTGCACAGAACATTGCTGCCAGTGTTGCTCCACCCTGAGCCACATTGTTGCATGCTGCGATTGCAAAGAGGAAAGATCCGCCTGCTGCAATCAGCTGGATATCAACCGGGAGAAGACTGTGGTGCATTCCCGTCATTGTTAATGGTGCATAGATAAATCCGAAAATAAATCCACCGACAACACCTAATGTATCATGGAGCCACAGAACACCATTTGTAATCCAGTCTCCGGCTGTACGCATCACTCCACCTACCACTGTAAATGTAAGGAATGCTGTTACGAGTACGGAAAGTGCAGGTGTCAGGAGATTGTCCAGATATTCCGGAACTACTTTGTGAAGTTTCTTCTCGATAAATGCAAGGATTGCTGCCGCTGCAAGTACCGGAAGTACAGTTCCCTGATATCCAACCTTCTCAATTGTCAGCGCTCCGATATGCCATACCGGAACCGTTCCCTCTGTAATGGCTGTACCATAAGAATATGCATTCAGAAGATCACCGGATACCATGATCATTCCCATAACTGCTCCAAGATAAGGATTGCCACCGAACATCTTTGTTGCTGAGAACCCTACAAGGATTGGCAGGAATGCATATGCTGCACTTGCAAATGTGTTGATCATAGATGCAAGATCTGCAATATTCGGATATGCTTCAACAAGTGACTTTCCTGAGACAAAAAGTCCTTCTGCTGTCAGAACATTGTTCAGACCCATCAGAAGACCACTGGCAACCAGTGCCGGAATAATCGGTACGAATACATCCGCCAGCATCTTTACCAGTTTCTGTAATGGATTCATCTTCTGGTCAGCAGCCTTTTTCACTTCATTTTTTGTACTTTCTTTGATGTCTGCATACTGAATAAAATATTTGTATACTTCATCTACTGTACCGCTTCCAATGATGATCTGGAACTGACCGCCTGTGGAAAATTGTCCTTTGACAAGCTCTGTCTTGAGAATTCCATCTACATCTGCTTTGCTCTCATCTTTTAATACCAGACGTAATCTGGTTGCGCAGTGAGCCGCGCTGATTACATTTTCTTTTCCGCCTACCAGACGCAGAAGTTCACTTGCTGCATTCTGGTAACTATGCTCTTTACTCATTCTAACTCCTCCTGTAATTTCATTTCTTTTCTATCCAATCAGGATCTTCTTAGTACCATCGTTGTACTTGAAAAGTCCTGTCTGATTCTTGGTATTCGGATTCCTGCATACATCAGTTCATCCCCGCCATACTCCTGCCCGGTCTCACAATCTATGTAAACTGCATCCGGATCCAGTCCTTTTAATCGGATCACTGGAACCCTGTAGGCTGAGCGCGCAAGGATCTGCACGTGGGTGAAGATAACTTCCATTCCATCTTCTGAAACAATATTCCAGGCACTTTGATTCTCCTGAAATGAATCCGCCAGCCGGTAATAAGTTCCGAACTGTACGGTTCTTCGTCTCCTTTTATATTCTGCAATCTGCTCTCTGACTTCTTTCTTCTCTTCTTTTAAAAGCTTCTTCAAATCCAGTTCATATCCAAGATTGCCTGCTGTCGCCACGGCAAATCTTGTAGCAAGCGGTGTGGTCCGTCCGACCTGATGATTCGGACATGCTGACACATGCGCTCCCATTGTAACTGTCGGAAACAGAAAGCTTGTTCCATGCTGGATTTTCAGCCTGCAGACCGCATCTGTATTATCGCTGGTCCATGTCTGTGGCATGTAATAAAGCATTCCTGCATCGAATCTGCCACCTCCACTGGAACAGCTTTCAAACAACACCTGTGGAAAACGTTCTGTCAATGTCTCCATTACCTGATAAAGTCCAAGCACGTAGCGGTGTGAAAGTTCATTCTGATTTTTCCTGTCAAGATAAGCACTTCCAAGATCTGTCAGATGCCGGTTCATATCCCATTTCACATAACTGATATTTCCCGGTACCAACACCTTACTGACTGCTTCGATCAGATATTCGCAAACTGCCGGATTCGACAGATCCAGTACCAGCTGATGTCGGCTGAGTATTGGTTCGTAAAGCGGACTTCGGATCACCCAGTCTGGATGCTCCCTGTAAAGGTCACTTTCCCTTGAAATCATCTCCGGTTCAAACCAGATTCCGAAATCAATCCCCTTCTGTTTCACCTTTTCGGCAAGACTCTGCAGTCCATCCGGAAATTTCTTCTTATCTTCCGTCCAGTCCCCCAAGGAAGTCGTATCTGTATTTCTTCCCTTGAACCAGCCATCATCCATCACCAGAAGTTCGATTCCAAGCTCCGCTGCTTCTTCCGCCAACGTCAGCATTTTCTCTTCATTGATCTCAAAATACATACCTTCCCAGCTATTCAATAGAACTGGCCGTTCCCGGTCTCTGTACCATCCCCGGCAGACGCGCGTTCTGTATAACTTATGAAATGTATTCGACATTCCGGAAAGTCCATTTACACTATAGACCAGTACAGCCTCCGGTGTGCAAAAGCTTGTTCCCGGTGCAAGCTGCCATCCAAACTGATACGGATTAATTCCAAGCTGTACCCTGATTGTTCCATACTGTCCACACTGAACACATCCATAGAAGTTTCCACTGTAAATCAGGTTTACTCCAAGCACTTCCCCTTGCTCTTCCGTAGTCCCGGGACTTAACAATCCGATAAATGGGGTTGCCTGTGGGCTGCTCGTTCCACGACTGCTTTCAATCGTGACTGAATCCGCACACAATGGACGTCGATACACGTTTTTCTCTTCTGTATGTGCACCGGATAATGTCAGTACGTCATATTCCTGTGTTGGAAGATCCATGTTCATGCTTAAGAATCGACAGATTTCTATCGGTTCTGTTCCGTCATTGATCCATTTTGCGAATCGTGTGACCACTGCATCTTCATAGATGGTGTAATATAACAGAATTCTCTGATTTCTCACCTTATCCTGAAGCGTAATCTCCAGTGTCATTGCCTCGGTGTCCGCATCAGTATAGACATGTGGCAGGCCATCCGGAGCGATCTTTCCACTCAGAATGCGATAGCCATTATAGAAAAATCTTGCGTTTTTATCTCCATTTCTATCTTCTAGTTCGTAAGCTGGACTTCGGAAGTCCCCCTGTCCGGACTCCGGAAATTCCCTCAACTGTGTATCTAGAGAAAATGTCCTGTCTTCCGCTATCGGATTCGCACAGAATCCACGGTCGTAATAATAATCCTTGATGCCGCTGTGCCATCTCTTTATTCTTTTTCCGTAGTAACAATGCTTTAAATATCGTTGTTTTTCTACTTGAATCACATAACTGATCTTATCGTTGTATAGATGAAAAACCTGCTGTTCTTCCTCAAAACTGATCTGCATTCTATTCCTCCACTCTCTCATTCTGCTTCATTTCATCGCTTGACTAAATGCATTATAACTTCCATCTCTTTTCACTTTCAATGGTAATGCAGATTAGTGAATGGTAATTTCTTGCTATTTTTTATTGATTGCTATATTATAATATCGGATATAAAACCAAACTAAGATTTCTACAGATTGTTTCGTGTGGCGCCCCGCAATCTTCATTTATTTTGAAAGGAGTACTTTTTATGACAAACACAAAATCATCTGCCCAACCGCCTTTTGATTCCGTCGGTTTTCATATAACCTCTGCGCTTCCCCTCCAGACACTTCGTGGAATCGGCATGCATCACATCACTTCCCATGACTATCATTGGGATAACCGAGTCCGCAAAAACTCTTATGTATTACTTCAGTACACGATTTCAGGAAAAGGAAGTTTCCAGACACCAAACCATACCTATCCTCAACAGGCGGGTGATCTCTTCCTTGTTCAAGTACCCGGAGACAGCCAATACTCATTACCCGATGATTCGGAATGCTGGGATGTTCTTTATCTAGAATTTTCCTCCGAGTGTCTCCCTCTTCTCTACCACATTCATCAATCCTGTGGACCTGCTTTCCACCTGGAAGCATCCAGTACTTTACCTGAACAGATGAAACAGCTCTATGCTGATGCGATTTCCAATCAGTTAGCATCGGTATTTGATAATTCCAAAGCGGCCTACGCTTTTCTTTTAGATCTGGCAGATTATGCATTGGAACACCCGGCACTTTCTTCACCTCGTGTTACACTGGCCAAGAATTATCTAGATTCCAATTATTACAACACGGATCTGAACCTTGACGAAGTCGCTGATGCCGTCGGGCTGTCCAAGTATCATCTTTGCAGAGAATTCAACCATCTCTATGGAATCTCGCCCGGAAAATATCTGGCGAATCTGCGTCTTCAGAAATCCTGTGCGCTTCTTTTACAGAGCGCCAGCACACAATTGCCGAAATCGCCTCCATGGTCGGATTTTCAAATGATAATTATTTTTGTAAGGTCTTTCGAAAAGCTTTCGGAACTACACCAACTCAATATCGGCTTCAAAATCAGAACTATGATCTTGTCCGCGTTCTCCATGATTCGCATCCCAGGATTCCATCTGATAAATAACCGCCTCATATGGTCTGAGTTCTGTAATTTTTTCCGCGGCAGGCGTATCTGCATAATTACTAAGCATGACCTGCCCGGCTCTCTTACACTGTAACTTTCTTGTCTTCTCATGAAAATTACAGACAATCAGCCATTTTTCCTCCTCCAGCGTTCTTGTATAGATATAAAGGTCTTCATCCTCCGGGAACAGCAGTTGATAAGTTCCGTATACCATAACTTCATGTTCTTTCCGAAGCTGAATCAATTTCTGATAATGATAGAAAACGGACTCCGGATCCGCTAATGCCTGTTCTACATTGATTTCCTTATAATTTGGATTGACTCTGTACCATGGAATTCCTTCTGTAAATCCTGCATTCTTTTCAGCATTCCACTGCATCGGTGTCCTTGCATTATCCCTCGCCTTCGCCCGGATTGCATACATGGTCTCTTCCTCTGTGAATCCCGCTTTCAGGCGTTCTTGATAAATGTTCTGTGTCTCAATATCAGGGAATTCATCAATCGTCTGAAATGGAACATTCGTCATTCCAATCTCTTCCCCCTGATAGATATACGGTGTCCCCTTCATTCCATGAAGCAGTGTCGCAAGCATTTTTGCAGACAGGACACGATAGTCTCCGTCATTTCCCCAACGGGAAACGATTCTTGGGAGATCATGATTATTCCAAAATAAACTGTTCCATCCATGACCTTCTAACTCTGTCTGCCATTTGCTGAAAACACACTTCAGATCCGGCAGATAAAGTGGTTTCAAATCCCATCTTTGTCCGCCCGGTTTCTTATCCAGCTGAATCTGTTCAAACTGGAAGATCATACTAAGTTCTTTTCTTGCCGGATCAGTATATAATCTTCCGATCTCCGGGGTCGCCCCCCAGCACTCACCAACCGTCATGCTGTCCCTGTGACCAAAGGTCGCTTCGTTCATCTCTTGCAGGTATTTATGAAGCCTCGGCCCATTCTCTTTGATCTTCTGATCCGGTATCTTTCCAATCAGATCAATCACATCCATACGGAAACCTGCAATCCCCTGATCCAGCCACCAGTTCATCATGTCATAAATTTTCTGCCGCAGCTTCGGATTCTCCCAGTTCAGATCTGGCTGTTTCTTGCTGTAAAAATGCAGATAATACTCATCCGTCTCCGGCGAATACTCCCATGCACTTCCACCGAAATTTGACATCAGATCATTCGGTGGCTGTCCATCTTCACCTTTCCTCCAGACGTAGTAGTCCCGATATGGATTATCCAGGCTTTTCTTTGCTTCTATGAACCATGGATGTTCATCTGATGTATGGTTCACTACCAGATCCATAATGATTTTAATATCATTATCTTGACATTTTTGTATCAATATCTTCATATCTTCCATTGTTCCAAACTCCGGGTAAACCGTACGGTAATCAGAGATATCATATCCATTGTCATCCTGCGGCGACTGATAGATTGGACAGATCCAGAGTACATTAACTCCCAGTTTTTTCAGATATTCAATTTTCCCTGTAATTCCTGGAATATCCCCCATTCCATCCCCATTGCTGTCCGCAAAACTCCGAGGATATATCTGATAAACGACACTGCTCTGCCACCATTTCTTCTCCATCTTATGTCCCCTTCTTGCTTTTTTTATTCGAACCAAGTATAATACAAAAAATAAAAAGATACTTTCATTATTTTATCAAAAAATAACACAATATTATGCACCAGTTCAGCCATGCGGCTGTATAAGGACAGACTATCGTTATAAGCTCGCTTATATAAAATAATCTGTTCTTATGCAGACATAGGGCAGACGCCCCTAAGCGAGGATTCGTCACGCAGTGTCGAATTCGAGCTGCATGGCTGAACTGTTTCACTATAAGAAAGGAGATCACTCATGTCACGTTCCTTAAAAGAGACAAATTTTCACGGAACCCCTATGTTTCCCTTACAGATTTATTCTCATAAAGATAAGAACGGTTTCTATTCCGTTACTGCCCACTGGCATGAGGAACTGGAATTTCTCTATATTGAGGAAGGAACTATGCGCGGAATCATTTCCGGAACCCCTTATGAAATGAAAGCCGGTGAATTCTATTTCATCAACTCTGGTGAACTGCATGAACTAAGCGCACACAACCATTCCCTGCATCATGCAATCGTTTTCGATCCTCAATTACTTAATTTTGATTTGTATGATGCCTGTCAGCACAATTTCATCCAGCCAATCACACAGAAGAAACTACTCTTTCCAAACAACATCTCCAATGCCCTCAGTCCGAAAGAACGAGAAAGTCTCCGACAGCTTTTTCTTGAATTGATCTGTAATTACCACTACCCAGAACAATGTGCACTTCTCAAAATTAAGATCTGTCTTCTACAGATTTTGGAACTCTGTTTCCGCACAGAAATTCTTATACAGAACCAGACTACCGGAAAGCAGCTCTCCTCCATGAATCAGCTGAAGGAAGTGCTTGATTTTATCCGGTCACATTACGCCGAAGAAATTACATTAAAAGAACTTGCTGACATTGCCTGCATGAGCCCGACCTATTTCTGCAGATATTTCCATCAGGAGATGGGAAAAACACCGTTCGCCTTCCTGAATGAATACCGCATCAAAAAAGCTGCTATCCTTTTGGATGACAGCTCACTGTCTGTTTCTGATATTGCCATTAACTGTGGATTTGACAACATCAGCTATTTCATTCGTAAGTTCAAAGAATACCAGGGAATCACCCCAAAAAAATACAGAAGCCGGAAGATGCCAGAATAATATTTCTTTATTTGAGAAAAATTCAGCAAACAAGTAGCAAGTACAACATTATAGGGATCTTTAAAAGACAAAGATGACCCAGTAAGTAGATGTAATTAAAGAAATATTATGATATCATGTGAATAACAATCGGAATTGATAAAGGAGCATCTGCATGAAACGATTATTATGTTCGCACTTTTCAAGTGTAGGAAATTTGATAAAAAAAGAAATCGAAAAAAAGGACTAATTTTTATGAACAATGTAAAAGAGAGAATCAAAATATTTTCAGGAGCGCAGCTTAAATACATCGCTTTTCTATCCATGCTTATCGATCACACAAACAAAGCGTTAATCTATCCGAATTTGGATGGAGGAGCATTGAATCGGTTGAGTGACTTTTTTGATATTTTAGGAAGAATTGCATTTCCAATATTCATCTTCCTTCTCGTGGAAGGCTATTTCCACACAAAGAATAAATGGAAGTATTTAATTACACTTCTTGTATTTGGAGTGATATCAGAAATTCCTTTTGATATGTGTACAACAGCTACATTTTTTGAAGTCAACTGGAACAATATTATGTTTACGTTAACCTTGGTGCTTGCCATGATCTGGCTGATCGATGTACTCAAGGAAAAGATGGCAGCATTGCCGAAAGCTTTATGGTATTTCGTATCATTTCTCATTGTGACAGTACTGTGCTTTGCTGCAATGAATCTGGGATTAGATTATGAACACCATGCTGTGCTAATCGGATATTTCTATTATATTTTTCATGACCGACAGGCACTTGCGATTCCATTTTCCTATCTTTCTATGTTTAAAGAACCGTGGGCTTTGCTTGGATTTGGCCTGACACTTACTTATAATGGAAAACGTGGAAAACAAAATAAGTGGTTTAATTATCTTTTTATCCAGTACATTTGCTGATTTTAGGAATTATAAGAATGTGTCTTAAGATTTGAATATGAAATATTTTTGCTTACAACATTGAACCCATCGACTATAATTCTCGAAATCTGAGAATTATCTTCTTACAATCCCTTATGTACAATGTTTATTCTCCTTCAAGCATGTTGTACCGAATTTCGGTACGCTACAAACTTTAAGGTGTTAAATCTTTTACTTTTTTAGGATTCTTTTTCTCTACTGGTACGATAAATCCTTCCTACTCATCCATTTCCATCTTGAAATGGATGAATTTTCTTAAATTTCGCATGAAATTCAGCAATATCTTCAATTGAATGATTTGCCTTTTTATTATAGATATGGTTAAACATCGTAAAATGCCCCGTCATTTCTTCTATATCTTTTGTACGGAAGATTGTACCATCAGCTACGATTGTTCCCGTTTCAAAGATGGACGCAGTCTGTTTTTCAGTTAAAGTGCTTCCCTCAATTTTCTTTGCGTATAAGCATAAATACAACTTCGATCATTCTTCTCAGATTCTATCATAAATCTTTGTAACTCATGAAGATCTCCTCTAACCAAACAAAGGTACTAATTCAAAACTATAAGATGCGTTACTTTTTACAAGGAGCTTGTGAACAGTAATACCTGTTATTGTATCTATCTACAAACATACCTTTCCACTCTTGAAATCCAATATTTTCTAGTATAAAATATTCTCGTTAAATTCTTGACGAATAGCAATATAACAACGGCAGCTATCCCCTATCAGAGATTTCACCTACCACCCGGGAGTGACTGTGTTACCATTCACAGCAGGAGAGCTGCCGAATTACAAAAGAATAAGGAGTTATATCATGGACAATCATTTTAACACTCCCGCAGAAGTCATTGATCTAAGTATCAAGGCCTGCGAGAACAAAACCCGGCTTCCCCTTGGAAAAATGATTCTGCTCGGCATCATGGCCGGCGCGTTTATCGCTTTCGGCGGTGCTACAAGCAGCACGGCAGCACACGCAGTAGAAAATGTTGGCGTAGCAAGAGCTCTTGCCGGATGTATCTTCCCTGTCGGACTGATGCTCATCGTATTTCTCGGCGGCGAACTTTTCACCGGAAACTGTCTGATCATCATGGATGTATTTGACAAGCGTGTCACATGGGGCGGATTATTCCGAGATCTTTTCATCGTATTTTTCAGTAACCTGGTCGGTGCTCTTTGCGTGGATCTGCTCATTGTATACAGTGGAAACCTAAACTACTCAGGTGGGCTTCTCGGTGCTTATACAATCAAAGTTGCTGTTGGAAAGATCGCAATTTCACCACTGCAGGGAATCACTTCCGGAATCTTATGTAACATCCTGGTATGTCTTGCAGTACTGATGGCTACTTCCGCAAGAGATATTGCAGGTAAGGTCTGGGCAATCTTCTTCCCGATCTGCGCCTTCGTAGTCGGCGGATTCGAACACTGCGTTGCCAATATGTTCTATATCCCGGCTGGTATCCTTGCTTCACTTAATCCGGCTTACGTTGCGAAAGCAGAAGAAGCTTACGGAATTACAGCTGAACAGATTGCAACACTGACACCACTTCACAGCCTTGCAAACTTTATTCCGGTTACACTTGGAAATATGCTCGGTGGTATGATCTTTGTCGGACTTCCGCTGTATCTGATTTATAAAAAGAACTGGGAAAATAAATAAGGACTATTTTAAAGAAAAACTCATGTGAATTTCTTCTAACGAACTCACATGAGTTTTTTCTATCTCTGAGATTGTTGACGTAGGTGCTCAAAAAAAGAACCTGAAACAAATCAGTTTCAGGTTCTTCAGAGGCGCAGACCGGATTTGAACCGGTGAATCAGGGTGTTGCAGACCCCGGAAAAAAACCTCGGAACCCTCTAAAACTCTAAGGTTTTCCAAACTGTCCACCTTATATCCACCCTAATTTTCATGTTGCTTTCATGCCATATCAGGTATTTTACTGTGCCAAATCTATGCCACTTAGCACCCCTATGGGCATATTATATACATTTTAGTATCTTTCGTCTACAATTATTTTACTACAACTACAATATTATATGGAGGTTTATCGTGAATTATCAATTAGAATTAAAACAAATTGTGGATTTTCCACGCTGCCGGATTTACCGGGAATTTATACAAACCCTTATGAAAGACAGAAGCATCCGTACCAACGGAGGTTCCTGTCTTTTTTATTTTCTCATTTTATGTTCTTATGCAAATTACAGCTCCTCTTATCGGAACATCGAACACCTTACTTACAAAGTTGTTCCTGGCGAATGGATCTGTTCTCTTAAAGAACTACAGATTCACTTCCGCCAAAAATTCCAGCACCAGGTCATATCCATACTGGATACCCTGGTTGAGCAAAACCTTTTAACCTACTCACTGCACGAAAAAAATAAGATTATCCAATACAAGATCAAAGACTGGCCAAAAGATAATACTGCCCTTTCCTATAATTACCCATGCAAAAAAGACATCGGGTTTTCTTTTTCCAATCGCAGATGTTCATAAACTAATCGGACTGGGAAAATGTTCAGAAATGGATGCTCTTTTGGATCTTTGGATTCATGCAGTCTATAATGATCCATCTGTGCAAAGGCTCTGATGCCGGTCCAGTAGTATATTTTCGCAATCAGACTGGAAATCCCTTGTTCAGTTATCAGGAACTTGCCAGACGTTGGAAACAGTCGAAATCTTCTGTATCCCGTCTGCTTAAAAAAACTTGAAGATACCGACATGATCACACTGATTTCCTATTCCGGGAAACATGGTAGCATGGTATATCTGCGTAATTATCTGTCCGTTTATGTTTAAATATCAGTGATGTCATGATTGATAAGGAGGAAATTGCCATGAAAATGCAACTGCCAATACATATAACCGAAGATACCTTGCCTGACAAAAAACAATTCTTGAATGCGTTTCAGAATCTATTACTGACGAACAAAA
>ENA-OUNH01000277-OUNH01000277.1-human-gut-metagenome-genome-assembly--contig:-NODE-277-length-17703-cov-4.816454_pt1 | contig 17703 bp, 20 predicted proteins | sample MGYA00242806_ERZ504814 | MGnify/ENA primary metagenome ERZ504814 (study PRJEB26092, sample SAMD00036389) | human gut metagenome | host: Homo sapiens | study: EMG produced TPA metagenomics assembly of...
GTAGTACCAATTTCTGAATGGAGTGTTTGTGTTTGGTCGTATTTAATTTCTGATTCGTCTAATCCGTTCTGCCACGGCATTCACTAGAAATAATAATTCCTCCTGCTAACCGCCAATTGTATTAAAAATAAATCTGATATTTGAAATGTTCCTAATCTTAAAAACAACTGCAACAGCTCAATTGTCAGAGATGACAGAAACGCTATTTGGATACTTTTTAATATGATTTTCCCTATATACACTTTCTTACCAAATATTTTTTCTTCAAAATTCCAAAACATTAATACTATATACGGCATAAGCAGGAAAAAATTTTCTATACACTCTGATGTTAAAATGCGCTGGCCTGTCACTGTATTATATCTGTATATTCCCCATACTCCCCACACATCACATAATGGATTCATCCACATATCTCGGTTGATCAATGTCTTAAATAATACCATGGTAATATAGAAAAACAATATATATTTTTTACGAAATTCTCTATCTCTTTTAAAATGATCGATCCATGTCCGGATAGCTGCTTTCCATCCCTTGCCTGCTCCTTCTGGACATTTTACATACAAATAAAAGAACATTGTCATTATTGATAACAAAATTGCAAACCAAAACGGCTGATAGATCGATGTTAGAATGTCTATTGTGATTTTTCCTATGATAGTCTTCATTCTTGTGCCTTCTCCTGTTCTATGTATATTGTATCAGTTTATACACATTGATGCATGACACCAATGTGGTCATAAAATAAAGCGGTTGCTGATCTTATTCTTGACAAGCAAGATCAGTAATGATAATCTAGTATTAGAAAAGGTGCTACCTATGACGGTTCACCTGATTATGTTATTGATTAAAAATAACCGCTTAACTTCTCAGGTTTGGGCGGTTATTTTTCTGTCTTGGCATCATGCTTTCCACGATTATAACCAAGACCATTATAATTCAATTCTCGATCATCGTATGGCACAATTCCATCATTCTGCAGCCTCAAATAATCTATATATTAAACACTTATTTAATTCTTGATATCTGCACGTAGAAAATTGTAAAGTTTTTACTTTTAAGCTCTTTATAAGGTCTGTGGGCACTTAAGTTCTTTTATATTGGTTCCTTACTTAATTCCACATGAGACCTTAACATCACTCTAAAGATACACTCATATAAATCATCATAATTCTTCTCTATATCTGCTTTTTCTAATGCCTCAACATATCTCTGTTTTTCTTCTACCTTAATATAAATAGGAGTTAATCCAGCACGAACCAATTGAACATTCATAAATGCTCTAGCAGTTCTTCCATTACCTTCTGGAAACGGATGAATAACTGTTATTCTATGATGTATTCGAACAACATGCTTAATATGATCACTTGGTCTTATTCCATCTTTGTCATTAAAAAACGATTTGATTTCTAGATCTACTTTTGCCAATTCATTAAATATATCATGATAATCCACAGCTTCAAACTTTGCCCCTGAAATTACCACATTATTCTGTCGTGGATTCCCTCCAAATTCTGGATGTGGATAATATGCGAACAAATCCCTATTCAACTTAAAAGAATCATAAACATTCAATGAACTCCTAACTGGAACCTCAAAAATGTCTTGATACATTAAGTAGTGCCCTGCTACTGATAAATATGCTTCATTTTCTTCACTACAGTATTGGCTATTTTGTAAATTATTACGCAAATCTGTTACTATTTCTGACGCTTCCTCTATCGAAACATTTAACCCTTCCATCCTACTATCATTATAAATATACGTATTTTCAAATACATTTTTTGCGTAATCATTAGGTGCAAATTTCAACTGTTCTGCATAATTATCAATTAAATCCGAATAAAGATTCTCATATGACATTCCATATTCTTTCCTTTTTTTATCTGGATGATATCTTCTAATTCTCTTTTTCAACTCTTTATTTTCAATATCACCCTCCACTGCATGTATTTTATACGCTATTCTTCTAACACATGCTTCAAAACTCACACCGAAATAGTCAGCAATTTTTAGTATATCATCAAAACTAACATTTCCATTGATATCTTTATACTCATTCACTTTTATCTTCAACTCACCCATTGGCATTAATAAAGCGGAAGCAAATGCATCCGCAAAATATTCAGATGCGTTTTTCTTTCCAATAGGACAGGCAACCTGTTTATCTGCATCTCTAAAATGATGACATAACTCATGTGCAGCAGTAAATCTTTGCCTTGTGATTGGTCTCTTTGCACTAATACCAACTATAGATATATCTTCCTGTGACTGAGCGGGTATATATACTCCCTCAAGTTTATTAAAATTGCATATCTTAAACTCGACCCCTTCATCCTTCAACATTTTAAATGGATTCAATGGGTATTTTATTTTCGAATTAGCAAAATAGGCGGCCAGATATGCGGCCGCCATACTTTCTGCATCTCTGTAATTTTTTGCATTTGATTTAAAACTAACCATTTAACTCCTCTGCATTTTCATCTGCTCTTTGAACTTAATCAAATTCATAATTTCTGCCTGATCACTTTCATCTAACTTTTCGAAACTTCTTGCAAACACAGTAGCTGGCTGACTCATCTTATTTTCGGTTAATAAAGCATCTGCTGTAACACCAAATAATTCACTCAATCTTGCAACATCTTCTGCTGTAATCTTTCTTTTACCATTTTCCATTTGAGTATATGTTGCTCGATTTATTTTCAAAAAATTGGCAACATACTCTTGTGAAAGATGAAGTTGATTTCTAAACTTCTTAATTCTCTCATTAATCGCCATCATAGTACTTCCTCCTTAATATGCCAGCTAACATATTATAATATAAAAAGTTAGATTTCGCAACAATTCTTTGTTAGTTTTTCTAACATTTTTACAAAATATCGTACCTCTTGTGCTTAATCTTAAAAAAATTTATAATCCGGTTTTTCATGCAAACTTGTGAAGCAACTAAACTTGGTTGAGTTTTTATGTGATACATGGATCACAGGGCCCTGATAGATCTGCTGATGCATCCGGTCATATAATAAAGATAAATAGCGTTCACTGCTTTTGATCACCCAGCTGGACATTGTCTGTCTTGAAATATGAATATCATTCCTTTTAAATTCCTGTTCCAGACGATACAAAGGCATCGCATTCACATATTTAAAGTTCAGGACTGCCGCTAACAGAGATGGCGTTACGATACTGTTTTTTAAGATTTCAGAAGGTCGTTCTGCACTTATGATCTTATCTTCATTTTTTGCACTATAATAAGCGACATGATGCTCGATCACTTCGAAAGTTGCTGGATGAAAATCCAGTTTTTTATAAATCCTGTCTGGAAGTCTCCGATATCCATTTGGGAACAGCTCAGAAAGCTGTTTTTCAGAAAGTTCATGATATTCTTCCCGGACTGGAAGTCCTGACAGATCTTCATGACGTTTTCCTTTCGGTCTTTTTTTACGTTTATATGCAGGAATGACTTCTTCGATCAATGGTTCTTCTGCACAGTCTGTTTCTATCGTAACTTCAGCTTCGTTAAAACACAGAGTCAACTGATCATAGTCAAATTTCTCCGTTTTCTGAGCAAAACGATCTGTTCGTGACATGGTAAGCTGTTCATAGATCAGGTCAAACTTTCGGTTCAGTTCTTCTAACTGTGTTGTCTGTTTTTGCAGCTGTTCCTGTTGAGAAAGAAACAGTTCGATGATCTGTTTCTTTGTAAATCTGTTTAATTGTCCCTCGTTAAATATGATCTCTTTCATAAGACTACACTATCATAGAACATAAACGCATGTAAAGAGATATGAGACAACTTTTTAAATCCGTGGATAAAGTCATTTTGACAGGAATACTTTATCCACAGAATGTTCAGACGAAACGTGGATGATCTATTTTCTGAATACATTTTTTAGGCTTGATCGTCAGACCTTCCATCAACCATCGAAACTGCTGGGATGTAAGCTTACATACTTCTTCCTGACTTCTGGGCCATTGGAATTTACTGGCTTTTTGTTCTAACCGTTTATAACAGAGTAAAAATCCATCACCTTCCCATATAAGTGCCTTGATCCGGTCTGTTTTACGTCCACAGAACATAAACAGAGTTCCAGGCTGAAAAGGATCCATCCCATAGGTTTGAGAAATGATGTTTGAAAGAGAATCGATTCCTTTTCTTAGATCTGTATAACCACACACAATATAAACAGCCTGAAGATCTTTTGCATCATTCAGCATTTTTCAGGTTCCTCAGCACACAGAAAAGAAGTTGTTCGTCCGTATTTTCATAGATACGAATGCGAAGATCATCCTGAAAGATATCAAGGAAAGAATCTGTGGTTTGAAGTTTTGATGGATTTTTTGTACACCCTGATCTTCATGAAACAGTTCTTTGGGTACGATTGCTAGATTTTCCTGATGTTTTTCTTCAGATACTTGATCGAGATAAGCTTCTTTTACCTTTCTGACTCTGTAATAATATCCAGCTGCAGAAATCCCATAATTCTCTTTACACCATTCATCCAGAGGGATCTGTTGAGGTCGTCCTTTGGATTCCTGCATCATATGAAACCATTCCTGCAATTGAACCTGTTGCGTGACTAAAGTTGTTTTTGACATAAACTATATCGCCTCCTAAAAAAATCAAGAATGTTAAGACTCAAACTTTTTTACAAGTCAAAAAAGTTAAGGCTTAACATTTTTGACCCCTGTTTAAAATCTTTAGTTAATTATCTCAGATTACTTTAGGATTTTGTAGAGAACACTGATTTACCGTTTACGGTATGTTTTCACGTAATATAAAAGATGGAAGTATCTCCTATTAATTCAGAAGCTACTTCCATCCTCTAGTTCTTACTAATAATCCTCATTCTGACCGTATCCACTCTATTAAATCTTGTATCCTTTGTCGTATAAAACAATTATTCCATTTTTGTTTCTGTATGTTCTCTTTAATTCTTTTTTCCTATTTCTTGGTATGTCTTTTATTTCATAGCTTTCATGTTTAATTTCAGTTGTTTTTATATCTTCATAACTAATATATATATATTTGTTTGCTTTGTTTTTCTTAGGATGATTACCACATAATATCGTATTCTCATCTACTCTCTCATAAATATATATTTTTCTGTTATTATATAAAATATAATTTGTTGATACTCTTTTAAGTTTATTGAAATCACATAGTACAATTATTGATAAGATGGCTGCACTTGCCATAATACCACAACTAATAATTGAAAAATGGTATTGTTGTAATTTCTCATGCATCACATATGTTATTATTGGTGTTATTGAAAATATACCCATTAACATAAATAATGTATGTCTTTCAAAATATATATCACTAAGTTTTTCTATTCCATCTATCTCTTCAATATATTTTTTCATTGATGAACTTTTTCTGTAAAAATAAATACTTGCACAAAACACTATAAATGCTATCACTTTTAATTTATCTATATTATTTTATCATCACCTAACAAAACATTCATTATCGTAAATATAACTATTATAACACTACTCCTAATAGCTGTATATTTTTCCTTATCTTTTGGATTTCTCAATGTTTCCTTTATAGATGGATCATTAACAGATTTTAATGCTGAACCACAAAACATACATATTCCTAACACCAAAATTCCAATCTGTATATCACTTTTAATACCATTTTCCCATATAGCCTGTATTATTTGTATTATTTCTTTCAAACGTATCTCTCCCTCTTATTATTTTATTATCTTTCGTAAGCGATTAATCTTAGGGTGTTGCTAGAATAATAGAATGCTAGTACTTTACTACATTTTTCTAGCAAACATTCTTTGCACTCCTTCATTCCACGATGCTAGTTTTTCTAATTCTTTCTGGACAGTTCTTGCATTGTGATTTCTTAATGTCCCTGGGAGCTTAAGTTTCACCTGGACATTTTGAGATATCACAAACACTTAAGGACATGCTCTAGGATCTTAACTGTTATTCAATGTGGTCAAGTTTTCTCCGTTTAAGTTGTTTAATTTACCATTTAAAAATTTCTTTAGCATCTTCTATACAACGAACTGCATGTATATATTCATTATCTACATTCTTATCATCTGGCAATCTAATAATCGGATTGTTGAAACAATAACATTTGCCTTTAGACATTTTATAGCACAAATAATTAGTTACATATTTTAAAATCAATTTTGTCTTTTCTGAACAATTCTGTATCTGTGAATCATCATCAAAAATCAAATCATCTATAGGTACCTTTATTGTTACTTCATAACTTTTTCTTCTTTTCAAATATTCTTGATTTCTTAATGTCCCTGGGAACTTAAGTAGAAAAAACAATTGTAAATGAAGTGGCTCTCTTTACGCCGGACAGATGGGGCAATTAGAACCAGATTATTCATCTTTCTTTTTCTTATAAAATTATTCTATATAATTGATTTTTAATATCTTCTAATGATAAGATTTCTCTTTTGTACCTTTTAATCTCTATATCATATAATAATTTTTCGTAATTATTTTCTTGTTGATATCTATCACGAACTATATCTTTAATCTTTGAAGAATATTCCATATCATATGTACTTTGTAATATCATTCCTCTTAAAATATTTAGATCAATATATGGATTTTCCTCTAAAACAATATCTAACATATTGTTTTCTTTTGCTTTTTTGTATACATCATCATACCACATGTCTTTCTTGATATCATAAACTATAGAATCTATATTATAAAACACTGTTCGTGTTAGATTCTTTAAGTAGTCATTTTCTTGACATTGTACTACATTCTCTCTATATGCCCACGTTTGTTCTATTCTCCATACATCAACAACCAAATTTGTACATATCATTTTATAACCATCAAAAGAATTTTTTTGTGCTTGATATTTTAGACAAATTTCATTAAATTTATCTATCTCTTTTGTATTAATTACAATATCTATATCCCTTAAGTTCTTAATATCTCCTGCATCTAGAAATTCTCTTAATACACCACCTATTAAATAAATTTCTCCTATTTCATATAATTCCTTAAATAATTGTTCTGCTGGAGGATGATAATTCAAATAATTTTCTATACATTTCAATATTAATGTTTTTTTCATAAAGAACCTCTTTCTATTGATATGGCAATTTTATTCCCATTAATTCTTGATATAAATTCATTGCATATGAATCTGTCATTCCAGAAACAAAATCCACAACTAAATGAATCTTCTCATAATCAGACAATTCTTCCCATTTTCTGTTTTTCATCCATAGGATCATCTTTAGACTCATAATTATAATCTTGTTTTGCAATATATATGTAATTAGATGAAATAATATTGGCAATTTTTCCTTCATATTGCTTTGTATCTTCATAATTACAATCTTTTCTCAATACTGCAGGTACCAATATATCTAATAAGCCTGTTATAACCTTATGACCTGCTAACTCTAAGGCTAATACTTCTCTACACCCAAAACAATTACGTCCCGTTATGCCTTTCAATTCACCAATAAATGATTTCATATTAGAATCTCTCTCTAATAAAGCAACAGTTCCATAGTCTCCAGACATTATACATTCATATTTGTTTAAAAATTCTTCCTTTGCCTTATTAATTAAATATCCTTGGATAGTATTACGAAAATATCTCGCCTTAGCATTTAATTGATCATTTTTACTCATTTTTTCATTAATCTGTCCAAAATATTTATCGCAAGATATAAAAAAATTTTTTTGTTGGCTCTCATATCTTTTTTTCAATCTTTCATACTCTGTATCTATATCAATATACCCTTTTTTTACTCCATCTTCTATGTCATCTCCAATATATGTTATATCATCCGCCGCTTCCATTAAATAAACTGCTGGATGTCGAATCCCTTTCTCTAATCCTGTAGCATTATACATATTTTCAATTATTTTTTCTTCTGATTCATAATAACCATATCTCTTTTTTCATCGTTAGCTGCCCAAGGATATTTTATAATTCCTGCTAATGTGGCATATGTAAAATTAGCACCATATCTGTCATTCATTGCTTGCAATTTTGTCAAAATTCTAATATTCTGAACATTTCCATCGAAATGTTCAAATTCTCTCATTTGTTCCTTTGTTATATCAATTTCTGGTTTTCTTTCTGGTTTTTTCTTTTTTAGACGCAACCAATGGTGCAAATTCAAAATTCGGAGGGGTTTTTCTTCCTGTTTTTGTTCTTTCTTTAGTCCTTTTTCTATAAAATATTTTTCAAACCATTTCCCTATAGCTTTTTCACCATAATGACCAAATGGAGGATTTCCTAAATCATGTACCAGCCCCGTTGTCTGTAATAATGCTTCTAATTTTTCAGTATCTTCTCTCTCAAATTTATGTCCTTTCTCTAATTCTCTCCCAACCTGTTTTCCTAAAGATCGTGCAATCGCTGAAACTTCTATTGAATGAGTTAATCTTGTTCTTGTAAAATCATTTTCCTGCAATGGAAATACCTGTGCCTTATCTTGTAATCTTCTCACAGATGATGAACCTACAATTCTATCATAGTCACATTCAAATGCATTTCTTATTTCATAACTTAATTTAGTTTTTCGTTCCCTATCTTCTGAAAAAAGTTTCTCCCACTGTAATTTTGTTTTATTCATAACAGCCCCTCCTCGGTAGTATGCTTGCTTATACATTAATTGATTCTGTTATAATATGATATCAATGCCATCTCCGAATGTCAAAGAAATTGTGATTGTTTATCAATAATTATTATTTTATTACACAATATGGACAATGCAATATTAGTATATTACATTGTCCATATTCTACTCCCAAAGCATCTCCGCATAAACCCCATCAGCGATCAACTCCCTAAAAGCGTCCTGCACAGTTTCTTTATCTTCCTTATATGTAACTCCAAACCAACGATCCTGTGTCTCCAACACCTTCACGTTCGCTCTTTCTTCTTTCAAAAGCTTGTCCACGATGTTCGGTAACAGATACTCGCTCTTTAAATCTCCTTCTTCCACATTCTCAAGGAAATCTTTGAAATCCTCTGCTAAGAAATCTAAAAATTCTGGATATCCTGCCCACATGTTCATGGATACTTTATCTTCTGGACTGATCCATTCCTGTACTTCTTCGCTGTCGCATTTGATCTGTCCGTCTTCTCCCATTTCGATTCCTGTTGTCTCATGTACCTGGCTTAATAAACCATTCTCATCAACAACACTGACTCCTCTGGTCACTGTTCCATTGTCACTTAATGTGTTCTTTAAAATGAATCCGCCCATTCCCATGGTAAATTCTCTTCCAAGGTCTTCTCCAGATACTAAGAAATCATGCAGTTTCACAAATGCTTCTTTTCCGTAATAGTCATCTGCATTAATGATCACAAATGGTTCTTTCACTACATCTTTGCAACATAAGACTGCCTGACCTGTTCCCCATGGTTTTGTTCTTCCTTCTGATACTTCAAAACCTTCTGGCAGATCATCAAGCTCCTGAAATACATATTCAACATCAATCTGTTCTTTGATCCTGTTTCCGATGATTTCTTCGAACTCCTTGAAAATGTCTTTGCGGATAATAAAGACTACTTTATTAAATCCTGCTTCTTTTGCATCATGAATGGAATAATCCAGGATGATCTCTCCATTTGGTCCCATCTGGGCTAACTGTTTGATTCCTTCTCCAAATCTAGAGCCAATTCCAGCTGCCATGATAATTAATGTTGTATTCATTCGTATTTTCTCCCCTTTACAATATAAAAGTCCTTTTTTATAAAAAGTGAACCTATTTTTCAAATTTTTTCGTATTTTTTATTCAATATAACTATTCACTTTATAGACTGATTTCTTAAGGTCCCTGGGAGCTTAAGTTCTTCTACAACATTTCATTTGCATTTGCACTCCGGTGTTAGCAAAATTTTCAGTAATAAATATGTCTTTGTTATTGTTTTTGTGCAATTTGTAGTACCAATTTTTGAGAGGGGTGTTTGTGTTTGGTCGTATTTAATTTCTGATTCGTCTCATCCGTAAAGGACCCAGGAATGCTTAAGTAAGAATTTAATTTGATGGCACTAATCCAAAATTATAATCTGGGATCAAAAACGTACATGTACTCAATACCCATATAAATCCTGTCTCTTCATCTTTACTTGCTTCATTCTGAACATTTAATATTTGTGTTAAATCAATCCTCTCGAATTTCTCTTGAAGTTCCTCTTGCTCATCCATTTCTTGATTTTGAATTTTATCAGCCTTACATATATTATGACAAATAATTTGTTGAAAAACTTCTCGAATATATTGCCAATAATTTTTATTCTTATCTACATATCCAATCTTTTTAATCCAATGTGCAAATTGATATTTTAGAGTTGTTTCTTCCCTTTTGTTTCCAATTATATGTAATATATCCTCTAATTCTTCTTCCACATTATTGCTAGAAATCTCTAATATCGCATTACAACTCTTTTCTCTTTCTTCCTCATCATTTAGCTGATAATATTTTTCCAATACATCATCAATTTTATGACGAAAATTAATTGTTTCTGCAATACCACTTTCTTCTTTTACCAGTTTTTTATATTTACTACCTGGTTGTAATGCCACTGGAACTTTACGATTCATATAATCTGCATCATGTAAGTATTTCAAATGCAAACAGGATTCTATCATCGGATAATTCAAATATAATTTTCCCATATCTGTTGAATCCTTAAAACAATTCTGCATTTGTAGAATCTTCTCTATTGAAAATTCTGGATCATGTCTTTCATAATCAAATACAATAATAATATTGGTAAAATCTTCTTTGTAACAAATCTTATCTGGATATTTTTTTCTACTAATTATAAGAGGAAGATCTATATCCATAATTTCCTGCATCTCTTCCTCTGCCCAATCATCTCCATATGCTTTTACAATATCATTATATAATTCATAAATATTTGTCTCATAAATCCAAACGTCATCTATGTCAATATTCAATTCTGGAAAAGCTTTAAAAATAAGTCTATATAATTCTTTTTCATAGTTTCCTTCTACAATCAGTAAGCTTCGACTTCTCCGTCTTGCTGGTACTGTGTAATCACTCATATTTCTCAAACTCCCCACTAATATACATCTTTTCAAGGTTATGACCTTCTCTTAATTCACGTTGTGTTGCATTACAAAGAGCTGTTAATGTCCCTTTTCTTGATAAAATAAATAGACAATCGGGTCTCATAATTCTATTTGTCATTAAATTTGTATTATGTGATGTCATAATTATTTGGCATTTTGGATATCTTTGTTTAAAAAAGCGTATCACATTTTCTGCCATTTCATAATGGTAAAAAGCATCAAATTCATCTAAGTATATTAATGATGCATCTGTTGCTCTTGAAATCAATCTGCGATAAATTTCAACTAATGCTCTTGTACCACTTGATGCAGTTTCATAAAAAGGAACTAATTTATCATGTGCAAAATACAACTCCATTTGTCCATCTGGCAATTTTTGAAATTTCAATTTACACTGAATTCCCATTGCGTTCAAAAAATCTTCTAAGTCCTGCAGTCCTTTTGTACTCTCTAGTTGTTCATAAAATCTTTGATTTACTCCTCTGCCCAAAATACCATTAGCTATCGAACTACTCACAGTAACTATCATCATTTTTCTTATATAATTAGATAATTTAATTAATACTGAATCATTTTTTAACGCCACATTATTAATTAACCATCTTAAAAATGGTAATTTAGATTCACTAATTTCATCATTCTCAGCACTTTCCAAAGATTGTTTATAAAGTTCAATATTTGCGGTTTCCGTATTAATATAATCTAAATTATCAAAATTATATATCTTTTTATCAAAATCACATTCAAAATACAATTATCATTTATAACTAATTTTTCATAACTTAATTCTTGATTTGAATTTTTCGAATATCTATAACATACTTCTGTACTTCCAAATTGAAATTCGTAATCAAACACTGCTACTTTTTCATTAGAGTCTGCATTAAGCATAATCCCATTTCTTTGATATCTTATTGAGCTACTAATAGTATATCCTATATCAAGCAATGCCCGTCCTAAATTTGTCTTACCAGTTGCATTTCGTCCATAAATAAGCATTTTAGAAATTATTCCATCTGATAGACAATCTGTATTGAACTGATAACCTGCTATATCTTTAAAATCTATGGTAATTTCATCTTTAAAATTTTTATAATTTTTCAATCTAAATTTTTTAAGCATATACTTTACCACCCTCTCAAAACTATTAATCGTAAACTTATAATTACAGTATAACCAATTAAAAAATTTTTACAATATTATTCCGTAATTTTTTTACGGTATACTTTCATCAATATAAAAAATGGAAACATTTTCTGTTAATTCAAAAGATGTTTCCATTCTCTATGATTACAAATTTCTATTCTATATATTAAATTTGTATTTTGTTCGGAATATTTTTAATAATTGTGTTTAATGTTGCAATTTATTTTGTAGATTGATTTCTTAATGTCCCTGGGAACTTAAGTTCTCCAGAGAATTACAATTATCGTAATAGATATAATTGTAATTACCATTATAAATATCTATACGACCTTAGTTTTTCTTCATTATTCAATATAATTTAGGTGGTTTTCCCTTATTTTCTACTACTTTCCTAACATATCCCTCCCATTTCTGAATTATTTGTATCCATTCTCTGGATTTAAAGTATTTATCTAAATCACACGTTAAATCAAATTCTGGCATATACATCCCAAGAACACCTTTTTCTAATATTCCTTCTGCAATAACACCTTTCTCTCTCAATATTAAAACGGGTAATCCTAATTGGAAAGCCATAGCTGGTTCAATCTGACAATATGGACTTGTTAACCATGCATTAGACATATCATATTGTTCTTCATTAATATCACTTCCCGGTTTTCCAATTCCTTGTTTAATCAAACTTCTCCTAAATGCTATTGTCACCATTCCATTTGATTCTAACATCAATCTTCTTATTGCCGTCAATGGTGCATCCATATCATAATCTGTTACTCCCAATGTTCGTGGTTCCAATTGTCTTTCTCGTAGATAATCAATTACTCTTCCAATAAACTCTTCTTGTCTTTTTAAATATGGCCTTGGATAGCTTAAAAATATAGAATGACTCATTTATAATTTCCCCCTAAAAAAATTGTTATATACAGTTTCAATAATTTACTTTATATATAAGTGTTTTAGTTTTCAAACTGATTTCTTAATGCCTGCAAAATCTTAAGTTTAAACATTGCCAATACAATCAGATCCACAAACATGAATTTATATTGGCTAAATATTTTCTACCTACTCCCAAAGCATCTCCGCATAAACCCCATCAGAAATCAACTCTCTAAAAGCGTCCTGCACAGTTTCTTTATCTTCCTTATATGTAACTCCAAACCAACGATCCTGTGTCTCCAACACCTTTCACGTTTTGCTCTTTCTTCTTTCAAAAGTTTGTCCACGATATTCGGTAACAGATATTCACTCTTTAAATCTCCTTCTTCCACATTCGCAAGAAAATCTTTGAAATCCTCTGCTAAGAAATCTAAAAATTCTGGATATCCTGCCCACATATTCATGGATACTTTATCTTCTGGACTGATCCATTCCTGTACTTCTTCACTGTCGCATTTGATCTGTCCATCTTCTCCCATTACGATTCCTGTTGTCTCATGTACCTGGCTTAATAAACCATTCTCATCGACAACACTGACTCCTCTGGTCACTGTTCCATTGTCGCTTAATGTGTTCTTTAAAATGAATCCGCCCATTCCCATGGTAAATTCTCTTCCAAGGTCTTCTCCGGATACTAAGAAATCATGTAATTTCACAAATGCTTCTTTTCCATAATAATCATCTGCATTGATGATCACAAATGGTTCTTTCACTACATCTTTACAGCATAAGACTGCCTGACCTGTTCCCCATGGTTTTGTTCTTCCTTCTGGTACTTCAAAACCTTCTGGCAGATCATCAAGCTCCTGAAATACATATTCTACATCGATCTGTTCTTTGATCCTGTTTCCGATGATCTCTTCGAACTCCTTGAAAATATCTTTGCGGATAATAAAGACTACTTTGTTAAATCCTGCTTCTTTTGCATCATGAATGGAATAATCCATGATAATTTCTCCATTTGGTCCCATCTGGGCTAACTGTTTGATTCCTTCTCCAAATCTAGAACCAATTCCAGCTGCCATGATAATTAATGTTGTATTCATTCGTATTCTCTCCCCTTCATAATATAGAAGTTCTCTTTTTACAAAAAAGGAAACTTAATTTTTCAAATTTTTTCGTATTTTTCATTCAATACAATAATTTACTTTATAGACTGATTTCTTAATGTCCCAGGGCACTTAAGTTTACACATAATTAATCTAAAGGACATACTTCTCTTCCCCAAGAAACTGGTTCTTTGATTACTTTTCCAACACTCGATCCACCAAAAATTGAATGCTCTGGAACATTTTTATTAATAGTTGTATAAGCTGTTATTAAACTATCTTTTCCAACCGTCACGCCTTTCTGTACAATAATATTTGATGTTAGCCAAACATGATCTTCTATAGTAACAGGTTCTGGTGGATTGCATGCACTTCCATCTCTATTATATAAAGTATGAAAATCACTGTCATATACATACATCTTCCAATCATTACATCTTCTCCAAAATTAATATTTTTATGTGCAATTATCACATTCCCCCATTAGCTGAAAAATATCCTGTATTAAATACTGCATCAGGTTTAATTTCCACTACTGTATTATAAAACAAATCTGCTCCATTACTACAATTCCATACTGCCCCATCATTCATCCTCAAATATGTTTCTGCTTTTGATCCCTTAAGTTTATTAATTCCAATTTCTAAATCCTTATCTCCTGAAAGAATTATTTTGGCATTTCCTTGCAAATCTAGAATGGCATTTTTATGAGGTACTATATGAGAAGAAGAAGTTCTTACAACTTTTTTTGCAAAAATAATTATAATAAACATATTTAAACACATCTACATCTGATTTAATTACTAACTTAGCTATGTTTTTGCATTTTCTCAAAATTTTTCTCAATTGATCTTTAATTTTATCAATAGTTGATTTTTTGATACACTCTCCAACACTATAACTAAATGAATGTTCCTTTAATAAATCAAAAAACTTGTCTTGTTTTGAAGTTCTAATTGGATTCTTCAATAATGCAGGATTCCCTAGAAGAACATCATCTAACTTATGTTCTTTATATTGAAAAGCATTCTTACACAAATCAAAAAGCATATTTCCTTTTTGAGTATTTAAAAGCATAACCGAAATTCCTTTAAATAAATCTGTCTTAGTCGGATTTTTATTCCCCAAAAATCTCCAATAGTAATATCTGCATTTACTCTCGGAAGAACCTTGTATTTACATTTATAACAGGATTCTCTTGTATAAAGATCATTAAAATAAATCCCTTTACCACCAATCTTCATTCTTATCTTTTATAGATTCCTCACCATTCTCAAATCGTACTTTTGAAGCCAAACTTTCCCATCCATTTTTTTATTTTTAAGATGTACCTCAACTACTTTAGATTGATAAATTGTTTCTAATTCTTCTATGTATGCTTTAAAAGCCTTTGGAGAATTTATACTTCTACAAATAAAATCCATACAATACAAATTCTCATTTTCATTCCCTAAAAATGATTTTATAGCCGCTATTTGGCAAGGTGTTCCGCAGAATAAAACTTTTTTCCCTTTTTCTAATTCTTTTTTAACTTGTTTATATATTCCTGCCGTATCCGATTGAAAATATTTTGAACCTTTAATTTGTAATAATTCTTGTTTATTTTTGGCAATTATATGTTCTGCTGATTTCCAATCTTCTCTATATCTACTTCCAGCTACAACTCCTCCATTATCTAAAAATTTCTCCGCAATTTCCCAAAAAGCTCCTCCTGATGTACTAGTTATTCTCACCTCATCATTCTTACTCCAGACAGAATATACTTTAGGTTGTTTATCATTTAATGGAATATTTTTAGTGATGGACATTTTTTCTCACATAACCCACATTCTACACACAATTTTTTATCTACTTTAGGATACCAAAATCCTTGCTCGTCAGTCTCAAACGAAATTGCTTCTTTCCCACATACATCTGCACACATTTTACATCCTGTACATTCGTATTTTTTTAAATTATCTATCATTATTTTATCCTCTATTTTAATCTTTAATTAATTTGTACCCAATAATTTGCTATAATCTATCCCATTCACAATTATCTGAATCATATCTTGTTCGTGCATTAATATTCATACTATCAATTATTTTCATTTGTTCATCTGATAATTTAAAATCAAAAACATTTATATTATCTTTAAAATGATTAAATGTAGATGTATTAAAAATAGGAATAATTCCATTTTGTATATGCCATCTCAACATAATTTGAGAAAGACTTTTACCAGTTTCTATACATACTTGTTCCATTCTTCTACTTGCTTTTAATCGAAAATCTAAACGTGCTGTACTAGAATATGCCATAATTTGAATATTATTTTCTTCACAATACTTTCTAAGTTCAAGTTCAGATAATAAAGGATGTAATTCAACTTCATCCACCATTGGCATAATCTCTGCAATTTTTTTAATTTCTTCTAAATGATGAATTTTACAATTACTTACTCCTATTGCCTTAACTAATCCTTCTTTATAAAGTTCTTCTAGTTGTTTCCAATAATCTAAATATTTTCCATCAACTGGCCAATGCAATAAATATACATCTATATAATCAACTCCCAGTTGCTCCATACTTTGCTTTAAAATATCTCTCGCTGATATATCTTGTAATTGCGCCGCATTATTTAATTTCGTGCAAACATAATAACTGTCTCTTTTTTTCCCTTTTAATACATCTTGAAGCATTCTTTCTGATCCTCCATATGCTCTTGAAGTATCGAAAAAATTGCACCCATATTCTAAAGAATGCACAAAACATTCTTTAATTCCCTTATCTCTTTTAATTTTTCTAGTATCTTTTCTTAAAATAGTTCTAATTATAAATTTAATTTTTGTTTAGTTTTATCAGAAAATGATGACCTATAATCCACAATATCGGTTCCAAAGCATATACTTGGGATTTTATATCCATTCGATAATACTTTATATTCCATTTTTATTGTCCTTTCTTTAACATTTTTTTTTACCAATTTTATCGATTCCTTAAATTCTTCCTTTTTTCTGTAACACAAAATTTCTATTGAAACTGGAATTATAATACTTATTATCCCTTTAAATACAAGTTCAAATATTCCTACAAATGTTATTTTCCTACATATAATAGTAGTTATTGTAGTTGCTAGTATTGCAACTAATATATACATTGATAAATCTTTTAAATAAACTTTTAGCGATTCATTATATAAAAATTTAAATAAATTATGAATCAGCCATGGCATAGAAATAAATATATAACTAAATACCGTTGAAAGTATAATTCCATAAAGTCCAATAACTTGAACAAGTACAATGTTCATTATTAAATTAGCACATGCACCTATTAACGGTCTAAATCTATCAGAATGCCATAAACCTGCTGCATCCTTAACTGTAGCCCATACCATTGCAAGCTCAAGGCAATAAAACAAAATGCAAAAATAAAATAACAAAAACTAAAACTAAAGCATAAAATTTTTTTCCGACCCATAATTTCATAAAAAGGTTGGTAAAAGTCCT
>ENA-OUNH01000281-OUNH01000281.1-human-gut-metagenome-genome-assembly--contig:-NODE-281-length-17479-cov-7.140387_pt1 | contig 17479 bp, 33 predicted proteins | sample MGYA00242806_ERZ504814 | MGnify/ENA primary metagenome ERZ504814 (study PRJEB26092, sample SAMD00036389) | human gut metagenome | host: Homo sapiens | study: EMG produced TPA metagenomics assembly of...
ATTTTAATGGTTTTAATTTAGTTCTTCCAACACCGCCATGGTAACAACGTGATTCCATTGCCATTGCAAGGTCATTTGCTCTTCGGATCGCTGCTACAAACAGTGGTACTATAATCGGAACCATGCTTTTTACTCGTTTTAAGAGACCTCCGGATTCAAAGTCGATTCCTCTGGCTGTCTGGGCTTTCATGATCTTTTCTAATTCTTCTGTTAAGATTGGAATAAATCTTAGTGCGATTGACATCATCATAGCAATCTCATGTACTGGTACTCCGACTTTATTTAAAAATCCCAGTGATTTGTCTAGTCCGTCTGTCAGTTCATTTGGTGTTGTTGTAAATGTCAGTAAAGACGTTCCTAATACCAGCATGATCAGACGGCTTCCCAGATAAATAGTTGTCCTGATCCCTTCTGCAGAAATTGATATGATCCAGAACTGGATCACTGGTTTTCCTGGAATAAATAACATATTGATCATTACAGAGAATAATAAGATCACTGCAATTGCTTTTAATCCTCTTAAAATATATTTTACAGGTACCTTTGAAATCTTGATCGTTATGATCAAAAATAATAGTGACATCACATAAGTTGCAGGTGCTTTATGCATAAATAATGTAATGACGTAGATCAAGACTGCAAATAATTTCACTCTCGGATCAAGTCTGTGGATCAGAGAGTCTTCTTTATAATATTGTCCAATTGTTATATCCTTGAGCATTTTATTTTCCTCTCAGTCCTTTTAGTCCTTCTAAAATTGCTTCTTTTGTTTCTTCTAATGTCAATAAATCCCTCTGGATTGGGAACCCTCTGTCTGCGAGTTCTTCACATACTTGACGATAAAACGGTACAGCAAGCCCTGCTTCTTCTAGTTCTTTCTTGTGAGAGAATACTTCTTTTTTATCTCCTTCATACATGACCTGTCCACCATTCATAACGATCACACACTGTGCATAATCTGCAACATCTTCCATACTGTGTGATACCAGAATGATCGTAATCTTCTTTTCTTCATGAAGTTTCTTTAACAGATTTAAGATCTGATCTTTTCCGACCGGATCAAGTCCTGCTGTTGGTTCATCCAAAATGAAATATTCTGGCTCCATTGCAAGAATCCCTGCGATTGCTACTCTTCGCTTCTGTCCGCCAGATAATTCAAATGGCGATTTTTGATATAATTTCTCTGGTAATCCAACATCTTTTAAACATTTGACAGCAATCTCTGTTGCTTCTTCTTTTGTCTTTCCAAAGTTCATTGGACCAAAACATACATCATCTAAAATCGTTGTCTCAAATAGCTGATGTTCTGGATACTGGAAACATATACCGACTTTTCCACGTAATTCTCGTAATGGGTATCCTTCTGAATATATATCTTCATCATCGAAATATATTGTTCCAGACGTTGGTTTGATCAATCCATTTAGATGCTGGATCAATGTTGATTTTCCAGAACCTGTGTGTCCGATCACTGCAATGAATTCTTCTTTTTTATTTCTAAGTTTATATCTTTTAATGCGTAATTCTTCTTGCTAGAATTATCTTCATATGCGTAACTTACATGTTCTAAACGAATTGACATAATTCCTCCACCAGCTCTTCCTTTGTTGTTATCGTATCTGACAAGTTAACACCTTCTTTTTTAGTTCCCATGCAAGTTCTGTTGCGTACGGAACTTCCAGACCTAATGTTTTCATCTCATCAACTCTTGAAAAGATCTCTTTTGGTTTTCCATCCATGACAATCTTTCCTTGATCCATCACGATGATACGATCTGCTAAGATTACTTCTTCCATATGATGTGTTACCATAAGGATCGTAATATTCTTTTCTTTATTCAATGCTTTCACAAGAGATAAAACATGTCTGCGGCCTTCTGGATCTAGCATGGCTGTTGGTTCGTCTAATACGATACATTCTGGTTCCATTGCCATGATCCCTGCGATCGCTACTCTCTGTTTCTGTCCGCCAGAAAGATGATTGGGACTTGCTTCTTTATATGCGATCATTCCCACACCTGTAAGAGCCGCTGTGATCCTTGTCCAGATATCTTTGGAAGCTATTCCGAGGTTTTCTGGACCGAAGGCTGTGTCTTCTTCTACCGTTGTTCCTACGATCTGGTTATCTGGATTCTGAAATACGATTCCTGCACTCTGTCTGACTTTTAAGAGGGTACTTTCATCTTTTGTATCCATTCCTTTGATATATACTGTGCCTTCTGTCGGCATCAAAAGTCCATTGATGTGCTTCGCAAGCGATGATTTTCCGGAACCATTCTTTCCAAGGATTGCTACAAATTCACCTTTCTCAACATTGATATCAATATGATCGATTGCTGCAATCTCTTGCTTGTCTTCTTCTGTATCTCCATAGGTCACATATTTGTGAACTAAGTCTTTTATTTTCAATATGGACATAATATTCTCCTATCTGATCCGTAATAAGGATAGTATACTATTTCCCATAAAAAAGAAAAGTCTTATCCCAGTTGTTCCGGAATAAGACCTCTTTGTTGTTGTCGATTTGGAATTTAAATAATATAGTCAGTATTGAACTGTTGATTAAACTAATTCAAGTACTACTTTTAATGCTGCATCACCTTTACGCTGAGCAATCTTAACGATTCTTGTGTAACCACCGTTACGTTCAGCATATTTTGGTGCATACTCGTCGAATAACTTAGCTGTTAAATCAACTTTCTTTGTATTAGCTTTCTTACCAGCTGCTTCTGTAGGAACTTCTGTTACAGGATATAATACCTTTAACATCTGTCTTCTTGCATGTAAGCGGGACGGTAAATCTTTTTTGATTTCTTTCTGAACTGTTTCATAAACAGTAACTTTCTTACCATCTACAACTTCTTTCACGCGTTTTCCGTTTTCATCTTTCTTAGCAACTTTAGCGTCAACTGTAACTGTTTCAAAGTTGTCTTTTTCTTTTACAGCTAAAGCGATCAGTTTCTCAGCTACCTTGCGGATTTCTTTTGCTTTTGCTTCAGTTGTAACGATTTTTCCATGATGTAACAGATTTGTTACTTCTGCACGGATCAATGCTTTTCTCTGGGAAGCTGTTCTTCCTAATTTTCTGTATTTTGCCATTATAATGACCTCCTGTGTTTTTTCGCCTTGCTTACTTATGCCTTCAGCCTAGGCGGGTCTGGTTTCTATTCTTCTCCTGAACTTAGGGATAATCCTAATTCACTTAACTTAGCTAAAACTTCTTCTAATGATTTACGTCCTAAGTTACGGACTTTCATCATATCTTCTGAAGTCTTATTAGTTAATTCTTCTACTGTATTGATGCCAGCTCTCTTTAAGCAATTGTATGAACGAACAGATAATTCTAATTCATCAATGCTCATTTCAAGAACTTTTTCTTTCTCGTCATCTTCTTTTTCTACCATAACTTCTGCTGTCTTGGCATTCTCAGAAAGATCTACAAATAAGTTTAAGTGCTCGCATAATACTTTCGCTGCTAAACTTACAGACTCATCTGGTGTTAGTGTTCCGTTTGTGAATACATCTAATGTTAATTTGTCATAATCTGTGATCTGACCTACACGAGTATTCTCAACCTTTAAGTTTACACGCTCAACTGGTGTGTAAATCGCATCAACTGCAATCTCATCGATTGCTTTTCCTTCTTTGTCTGCTTTGTCTGCGCCTACATATCCGCGTCCGTTTGTGATTGTAAGCTCCATATCCAGTTTGCTACTGTCATCACTTAATGTTGCGATCACAAGCTCTGGATTTAAGATTTCGATATCACTGTCCGCTTTAATATCTCCGGCAGTTACTACACCCTTTCCTGAAAACTCAATATAAGCCTGCTTTGTTTCAGCGGATGAGCTGTTGTTTTTAATTGCCAGAGATTTGATATTCATGATGATCTCAGGTACATCTTCTTTAACCCCTGGGATGGAACTGAACTCATGCAGAACACCTTTGATCTTTACTGAACTTACTGCTGCACCTGGCAGAGAAGAAAGCATGATACGTCTTAAGGAATTACCTAAAGTTGTACCATAACCTCTTTCCAAAGGTTCCACAACAAAGCGTCCAAAACGGTTATCTTCTGAAATCTCATTAATCTCAATATTTGGTTTTTCAAATTCAAACATACGTGCCCTCCTTTTGGCTTAGGTTTAACTTGAGGGTTATTATTTAGAATATAACTCGACGATTAATGTTTCGTTAACTGGTACGTCGATCTCATCTCTTGATGGAAGTTCTTTTACAGTTCCTGTAAAGTTATCATGATCTGCTTCTAACCATGAAGGAATCATTCTTCCTTCTGTTACTTCTAAGATCTCTTTGTATCTTGGAGATGTTCTATGTTTTTCTTTGATTTCGATAACGTCCCCAGCTTTAACCTGGTAAGAAGGAATGTTAACCTGTTTTCCATTAACTAATACATGTTTATGGTCAACGATCTGTCTGCATTCTTTTCTTGTTCTTCCGTATCCTAAACGGAATAATACGTTATCTAAACGAAGCTCTAATAATGTCATCAGGTTTGTACCAGTCTGACCTTTCATTCTTTCTGCTTTTGCATAGTAGTTACGGAAAGGTTTTTCTAATACACCATAGATGAATTTAGCTTTCTGTTTTTCGCAAAGCTGAAGTCCGTATTCACTTTTCTTTCTGTTTGCTCTATTTAAACTTCTGTTTGATTTTTTATCAATTCCTAAAAAGACAGGATCTAAACCTAAGGATCTACATCTCTTTAAGACTGGAGTTCTATCTACTGCCATCTTTAATTATCCTCCTAAATTAGACTCTTCTACGTTTTGGTGGGCGACATCCATTATGTGGAACAGGTGTTACATCGCTGATGCTTGTAACTTCTAATCCTGCTGCTGATAAAGCACGGATTGCTGCTTCTCTTCCTGATCCTGGACCTTTAACCATTACATCTACTGATTTTAATCCATGCACTAATGCTGCTTTTGTTGCAGTTTCAGCTGCCATCTGAGCTGCATATGGTGTAGATTTTTTGGATCCTCTGAATCCTAATCCACCTGCACTTGCCCAAGAAAGAGCATTTCCCTGTGCATCTGTTAATGTAACGATTGTATTATTAAAAGATGACTGAATATGTGCCTGTCCGTGCTGTACATTCTTCTTTACACGTTTTTTTGCACTTTTCTTTGTAACTTTAGCCATAATTACGTATACCTTTCTTTCTTCATTTCAATTCCAAAAAGATTGCCTATACTGCAAATCTTATGCTATTCCTGACTGTCCATACAGCCGGGTGTGTCATAACACTACAAATTTAGTGTTTATTATTTCTTCTTGTTAGCTACTGTTTTCTTAGGACCTTTACGTGTTCTTGCGTTAGTCTTTGTTTTCTGTCCACGGCAAGGAAGTCCCTGTCTATGACGTTTTCCTCTGTAGCATCCAATTTCTTTTAATCTCTTAATGTTAAGAGCGATTTCTCTTCTTAAATCACCTTCTACAACCTGTGTATCGTTGATAACTGCACTGATTCTTTTAACTTCATCATCAGTTAAGTCGCGTACACGAGTATCAGGATCAACATTTGCCTCTGCCAAAATACGTTTTGCGCTTGAAAGACCGATTCCATAAATATAAGTAAGACCAATCTCTACACGCTTTTCTCTTGGTAAATCAACACCTGAAATACGAGCCATGTTTTTCTTTCCTCCAAAATAAATAATTACTTGTCTATTAAGGGCAATCCATATATCCGCAGTACGGTGAAATGATATATATGTCTCTTCCTCAAATTATCTTTCTATCTATAAATAATCAGTATGAGCGTACCTGTACTCACACTGCAGCCGCCTAAATTATGCGAGTGTATCTCTACACATCACAAAATACACCTCTAAACTGTTCTTGCAGTAAATAGGTGAATACACAACAAACCAAGGGTTATTGCGATATTCTTATCGAACGTCGTAATTATCCCTGTCTCTGTTTGTGTTTTGGATTCTCACAGATTACTCTGACAGATCCTTTTCTCTTGATAACCTTGCATTTTTCGCAAATTGGTTTTACAGATGCTCTAACCTTCACTTGAATATCTCCTTTCAAAAAACGTTCGGGTATAATTATATCATCATATTCTGAATATTTCAAGACTTTTTCTAAATTTATTTATCTTTCCAAATAATTTATTTGTCTCTCCAAATAATTCTTCCTTTTGATAAATCATATGGTGATAATGCCAGTGTTACTTTGTCACCTGGTAAAATCTTGATGTAATTCATTCTAAGCTTTCCACTGATGTGAGCTAAAATTACGTGTCCACCTTCGATTTCTACCTTGAACATAGCGTTTGGTAACTTTTCTAACACTACTCCTTCAACTTCAATTGCTTCTGATTTTGCCATTTTATTCCTCCTATTCAGACAAAGTCAATATTTCACAACCATCTTCTGTGATGACGATCGTGTTTTCATAATGTGCAGCCAGACTTCCATCTTCAGTAACAACTGTCCAGTCATCGTCCAGCCAGACAACATCATAACTACCTTCATTTACCATTGGTTCAATGGCAAGCGTCATTCCTGGTCTTAATTTCATTCCTTTTCTTCTCTGTTTGAAGTTCGGAATCTGTGGATCTTCATGAAGATGTGTTCCAATTCCATGTCCCACTAAATCTCTGACTACAGAATAACCATTACTTTCTACATATTTCTGAATTGCTTCAGATATGTCAAACAAATGATTTCCTGGAACTGCAAGTTTGATTCCTTCAAAGAAACTTTGCTTTGTTACTTCGATCAGTCTCTTTGCTTCTTCGGAAATATTTCCGACCGCATGTGTTCTTGCTGCATCGGAATGATATCCTTCATGGATCAGTCCTGCATCCAGACTTACAATGTCTCCATCCTGTAAAATCCGGTCTTTGCTTGGAATACCATGTACGACTTCGTCATTGACAGATACACAGATGGATGCCGGATATCCATTATAGTTTAAGAAGTTTGGTACACATCCAAGATCTCTGATCGCTTTCTCTCCAAACTGGTCGATCTCTAATGTAGAAATTCCTGGTTTTACAAAATCAGCTAACTTGTTGTGAACCTCTTCTAACATTTTACCGGCTTCTCGCATAAGTTCGATTTCTTTTTTGATTTGATCGTAACTGCCATGGTCTGCCTCTTATCCTAAAATAGATTTAATTTCTTCAAAAACAACTTTGATATCCTGTGTTCCATCGATCTCGTGTAAGCTTCCTGCTTCTTTATAGTGTGCGATCAGTGGAGCTGTCTGTTCATGATAAACATCCAGACGTTTTTTTACAGTTTCTGCTTTGTCGTCATCGCGAAGAATTAATTCTCCACCACATACGTCGCAGCAGTTTTCTTTCTTTGGAGGATTATACTGAACATGGAAGATTGCTCCACAGTCTTTGCAGGATCTTCTTCCTGACATTCTGTTGATGATATTTTCATCTGGAACTTCGATATCAATTGCAAATTCAATCTTCTCACCGTCTTTTGCAAGTGCTTCATCTAATGCATTTGCTTGTGGAATCGTTCTTGGAAATCCATCTAAAATATACCCTTTTTCACAATCATCTTTGTGGATACGATCAACAACAAGATCGCATACAAGTTCGTCTGGAACTAACAGTCCTTTGTCCATGTATTCCTGTGCTTTCTTTCCAAGCTCTGTTCCTTCTTTAATATTTGCTCTGAAAATATCACCTGTTGAGATGTGTGGAATATCGTACGCCTGTGCAATCTGTTTTGCCTGAGTACCTTTTCCAGCACCTGGAGCTCCTAACATAATAATTTTCATGACAAATCCTCCTTTTGTCTCTCTTTTATTTTTAGTTACCATACAATTTGTTTCCATACCATCGTTTTTAATGCCATTGGACTTTTGTGCTTATATAAAAACATTCCATATAAGCACAAAAAGCTGTAGTTGTCACTACAGCTTTTCTTATAGTTACTCACTCAAAAAACCAGAATAGTTCTGTACTAACAACTGTGACTGGATCTGCTTGATCGTCTCAAGGATAACACCTACTACGATGATGATAGATGTTCCTCCAAATGAAACGCTTGCTCCAAATACTCCATTAAAGAAGAATGGAACAACTGCCACGATCGTTAGTCCTGCAGCACCTATAAATATAATATATTTTAATATTTTATTCAAATAATCTACTGTAGGTTTTCCCGGTCGGATTCCTGGGATAAATCCACCCTGTTTCTTCATATTGTTTGAAATCTCTAATGGATTAAATGTAATCGATGTATAGAAATAAGCAAACAGTACTACTAAAACAATATAGATCAATAAACCGATCGATCTTTTTGGATGGGATGCATCAAACCAGGTAGATGAGTTCAAACTTGTTAATGCTTTTCCAATGAATCCGTTATTCTCGTATTTTAAGACATTCTGCAGCATGATTGGGAACTGCATAATGGATGATGCAAAGATAATTGGGATTACACCTGCTGTGTTAACTTTCAGCGGAATCTTACTCTGCTGTCCACCAACAAGTTTTCTTCCCTGCATCTTCTTAGAATACTGTACTGGGATATGTCTTTCCGCATCTGATAAAACGATAACGAATACGACAACTGCCAGAACAACTCCTACGATCACACATCCTGCGATCAGAGCTGGTCCGATCTGTTTTCCCTTCATAAACTGATTATAAAGAGAAGTAAAATCTCCCGGCATTCCGGATACAATGTTTACGAGCAGGATAATGGAAATACCATTTCCAATTCCACTCTCTGTAATACGTTCTCCAAGCCACATAACCAGAACTGCACCTGCGGTTAAAGCAATGATCATTGTAACAATGGTAAACGTTGTATAATCGGTACCTAATGCACCTTGATTGGCAAATCCGATCGCAAGTCCTGCGCCTTCGATGATCGCAAGTACAACCGTTACATATCTTGTAATCTTTGCCATTCTTTTTCTTCCGTCTTCTCCATCTTTCTGCATCTCTTCAAGAGCTGGAATAACAATCGTCATCAGCTGCATGATGATGGAAGATGTGATATACGGAGTTACACTTAATGCAAATACTGACATCTGCATGAAGGAGCCTCCGGTAAAAGAGTTCAATAGGCTGAACGAATCGCCTAATGTACTCTTTAAATAGGCACTGATCTGTGCACTATCGATTTCCGGAATTGGTAGTTGTGATCCAAAACGTACAACAATAAGAATTAGTGTCGTAAATAATAGCTTCTTTCTTAATTGCTTGTTTTTAAAAGCGCTGACAACAGCGTTTGACATACTAGATCACCTCAGCTTTTCCTCCAAGTGCTTCGATCTTCTCTTTAGCACTAGCACTAAATGCATTTGCTTTTACATTTAATTTCTTTGTTAATTCACCGTTTCCTAAGATTTTAACTCCATCTCTAGGATTTTTAACGATTCCTGCTTCGATTAAAGCTTCTACAGATACTTCTGCTCCGTCTTCAAATCTTTCTAAAGCTGAAAGGTTGATACCAACGATTTCCTTAGAGTTTCTGCATTTGAAACCTCTCTTAGGAATACGTCTGTATAAAGGCATCTGTCCACCTTCGAATCCAGGTCTTACTCCACCACCTGAACGAGCTTTCTGTCCTTTATGTCCTTTACCTGCAGTTTTTCCATTTCCTGAACCATGTCCACGACCTCTTCTGAAAGCGTCGCTATGTTTAGATCCTTCTGCAGGGCGTAAGTTTGATAATTCCATTCCGTTACACCTCCTTGCCGAATATTATTAGATTTCTTCTACTTTAACTAAATGTTTCACCTGGTGAATCATTCCACGTGTTGCTGCGTTATCAGGCAGCTCAACTGTTTTGTGAAGTTTTTTAAGACCTAATGCTTCAACAGTTTTTTGTGCTTTGGAATTGCACCAATTGTAGATTTTACTAATGTGATTTTTAATTTATCTGCCATTTCAAAATTCCTCCTATCCTAAGAGCTCTTCTACTGATTTTCCACGTAGTTTTGCTACCTGCTCTGGAGTTTTTAAGTTCTTTAATCCTTCGATTGTTGCTAATACAACGTTCTGTTTGTTGTTAGAACCTAAAGATTTTGAACGGATGTTTTTATATCCTGCAAGTTCCAGAACGATACGGGAAGGTCCACCAGCGATGATACCAGTACCTTCTGGAGATGTTTTTAATAATACAGATGCTCCACCGAAGTTTCCTGTAAAGTCGTGTGGTGTTGTTCCTTTTTCATCGATTGGTACTTCAACAAGGCTCTTCATAGCTGCTTCTTTTCCTTTGCGGATCGCTTCTGGAATTTCGGCTGCTTTTCCTAATCCAGCACCAACATGACCATTTTTATCCCCTACTACAACCAGTGCTGCAAATCTCATGTTACGTCCACCTTTTACTACTTTAGTAACACGTTTGATGGATACAACTCTTTCTTCCAGCTCTAACTGACTAGGGTCAATAAGTGTATGCTTCATTTGACTTCCTCCTATTAGAATTTCAGACCAGCTTCACGAGCTGCATCTGCTAATGCTTCAATTTTACCATGATAAATAAATCCGCCTCTGTCAAAGACAACTTCTGTGATACCTTTTGCTAAAGCTCTTTCAGCGATTACTTTACCTAAGTAGCTAGCTGCGGCAACATCATTTGTTTTTTCCAGTTCTGCCTTTACGTCTTTCTGAGTTGTTGAAGCAGATACTAATGTATTTCCAACAGTGTCGTCAATAATCTGAGCGTACATATGATCATTACTTCTAAATACACTTAAGCGAGGTCTTTCGCTTGTTCCATTGATTCGATTACGAAGCTTGTAGTGTTTTTTCGCACGAATCTTGCTTCTTGATTCTTTTCTAATCATCCTATATCACTCCTTTATTTAGCCCCAGTTTTTCCAACTTTACGTCTGATAACTTCATCAGCATACTTAATACCTTTACCTTTGTAAGGTTCTGGTTTTCTAAGTTCTCTAATTTCAGCTGCGTACTGTCCAACTTTTTCTTTGTCGATACCTTTAACGATAATAATGTTCTGTCCGTCCATCTCTGTTTCGATTCCTTCTGGATCAGTCATAACTACCGGATGAGAGAAACCAAGGTTGAAAGTGATTTCTTTTCCTTTTTCTGTGCTCTGTAACCAACACCGTTGATTTCAAGCTTCTTTTCGTATCCTTCAGATACACCTGTGATCATGTTTGCGATCAAAGATCTTGTAAGACCATGTAAAGATTTCATTTTCTTTAAGTCATTTGGTCTTGTTACGACAACCTGATTATCTTCCTGTTTGATTGTCATTTCTACTGGTAAACATTTTCTAATGTTCCTTTAGGACCTTTTACAGTCACTTTGTTTCCTTCTTCAATCTTTACCTCTACTCCTGCAGGGATATCGATTGGTAATCTACCTATACGAGACATAGGTTACCTCCTTAAATTGTCGGAAGGGACAAGGGTGTGTCCCTTCTGTTTTCAGAATAGTGAATGCTGGTTAATGTACAGTAAATCTTACCATACAAAAGCTAACACTTCTCCACCCACGTTCTGTTTTCTTGCTTCTTTATCTGTTAACAGTCCTTTGTTTGTAGAGATGATCGCAATACCAAGTCCTCCTAATACTTTAGGAAGCTCTTCAGCCCCTGCGTATACTCTAAGCCCTGGTTTAGAGATTCTCTTAAGTCCTGTAATGATTTTTTCATTTTTATCAGCACCATATTTTAATGTGATTACGATTGTGCTGAAAGAACCTTCTTCTTTGATGTCATATGCTTTGATAAAACCTTCTTTTAATAAGATTTCTGCAATCGCTGTCTTCATCTTAGAAGCAGGAATTTCTACTGTATCATGTTTCGCAGTATTTGCATTACGGATTCTTGTAAGCATATCTGCAATAGGATCGCTCATTGTCATTTTCGTGTTCCTCCTTCCTTAATCTTACCAGCTTGCCTTCTTGACACCTGGAATCTGTCCTTTATATGCTAATTCACGGAAGCAAACTCTGCAGATACCATATTTTCTTAAATATGCATGTGGACGTCCGCAGATTCTGCAACGGCTATATTCTCTTGTTGAGAATTTTGCTTTTCTTTTCTGTTTTGCAACCATTGACTTCTTAGCCATGGGAACCCTCCTAACTATTTCTTAAACGGCATACCAAATAAAGTTAATAATTCACGAGCTTCTTCATCAGTGTTCGCTGTTGTAACGAAGATGATGTCCATTCCTCTTACTTTGTCTACTTTATCGTATTCGATTTCTGGGAAAATTAACTGTTCTTTAATACCTAATGCATAGTTACCTCTTCCATCGAAAGAGTTCTGGTTAACTCCTCTGAAGTCACGTACTCGAGGTAATGCTAAGTTAATTAAACGATCAGCGAATTCATACATTCTTTCACCACGTAATGTAACTTTGCATCCGATAGGCATACCTTCTCTTAATTTGAAGTTCGCAACAGATTTCTTTGCTCTTGTTACGACTGCTTTCTGTCCAGCGATCTTTTCAAGATCAGCTACTGCAGATTCTAAAACTTTTTTATTTCTTTTGCTTCACCAACACCCATGTTGATTACGATCTTCTCGAGTTTTGGTACCTGCATAATATTGCTGTATTCGAATTTCTTCATCATAGCATCTTTGATCTGATTGCTATACTGTTCATGTAATCTACTCACTTGCGTAAACCTCCTCTCTTAATTAGTCAATGACTTCGCCTGTTGCACGTGCAACACGAACTTTTTTACCGTCAACTACTTTATATCCAATTTTTGTTGTTTTTCCATTGTGCACTAACATTACATTGGAAACATCCATTGGGCCTTCCTGGCTTACGATACCACCCTGCTGGTTTGCAGGACTAGGTTTAGTATGCTTTGTGATCATGTTGGCACCTTCAACTGTTACAGTACCTTTTTTATGATCAACAGCAATTACTTTTCCTTCTTTGTCTTTATCTTTACCAGCGATAACTTTAACTAGATCGCCTTTTTTAATTTTAATTGCTGACACAGTGTTTCCTCCTTATAATACTTCTGGTGCTAATGAAACAATCTTCATGAATTTCTTGTCTCTAAGCTCTCTTGCCACTGGTCCGAAGATACGAGTTCCTCTTGGATTCATATCATCTTTAATAATTACAGCAGCATTTTCGTCAAATTTGATATAAGAACCATCTTTACGACGGGCACCTTTCTTTGTACGAACAACAACTGCTCTGACTACGTCACCTTTTTTTACAACGCCGCCTGGTGTTGCATCTTTGACTGTAGCAACAATAACATCACCGATGTTAGCATATCTTCTTGTAGATCCTCCTAACACACGAATGCAAAGGATTTCTTTTGCTCCTGTGTTGTCGGCTACTCTAAGTCTTGACTCCTGCTGAATCATGCCTTTATTCTCCTTTCCAACCAAGCAAAATTATTTTGCTTTTTCGATAATTTCAACAAGTCTCCATCTCTTATCTTTTGAAAGAGGTCTTGTCTCCATAACCTTTACTCTATCTCCAATGTTACATTCGTTATTTTCGTCATGAGCTTTTAATTTGTAAGTTCTTTTAACGATCTTTTTATATAAAGGATGTTTTACGTTGTCTTCGATTGCAACTACGATTGTTTTATCCATTTTATCACTAACGACTTTCCCTACACGGGTTTTTCTTAAATTTCTTTCCACAACAAATTCCTCCTTTCGAAATGATTACTAAGCGTTTGCTTTTGCTGTAATTGCACCCTGAATACGTGCAATATTTCTTCTAACTTCTTTAATTCTGCTTGTATTCTCAAGTTGGTTTGTTGCATTCTGGAATCTTAAGTTGAATAATTCCTTTTTCGCAGCTACTAGCTCATTATTTAATTCGTCTACTGACTTATTATTTAATTCTTTTACAAAATCTTTAGTTTTCACTGTTGTCACCGCCTTCTAAAGCTTCACGAGAAACAATCTTACACTTGATTGGTAATTTGTGTACTGCAAGACGTAATGCTTCTTTTGCAATTTCTTCGCTTACACCAGAAATTTCGAACATTACACGTCCTGGTTTTACAACTGCTACCCAATATTCTAAGTTACCTTTACCTTTACCCATTCGAGTTTCAGCTGGCTGAGCTGTTACTGGTTTGTCAGGGAAAATTTTGATCCAAACTTTACCACCACGTTTGATGTAACGAGTCATAGCAACACGGGCTGCTTCGATCTGATTTGCTGTGATCCATGCTGGCTCTGTAGCTACAATACCGTACTCACCGTAAGTGATCTTATTACCGCGTAATGCTTTTCCGCGCATGCTTCCACGGAACTGTTTACGACGTTTTACTCTTTTTGGCATTAACATTATTTATTTCCCCCTTCCTTTTTTGATGGAAGTACTTCACCATGGTAAATCCATGTTTTTACTCCGACTTTACCATATGTTGTATCTGCTTCTGCAAATCCGTAATCAATGTTAGCACGAAGTGTCTGTAGAGGAATTGTTCCCTCGCTGTAGAATTCTGTACGTGCCATATCTGCTCCACCTAAACGTCCAGAAACGGATGTTTTGATTCCAAGAGCTCCAGATCTCATTGTACGCTGCATGCAAGATTTCATTGCACGTCTGAAAGAAATACGATTTTCAAGCTGCTGTGCAATATTCTCTGCAACTAACTGAGCATCTTTGTCTGGTCTTTTTACTTCTTTAACATCGATCAGTAATTTTTGTCTGTCATTTTCTGAAGATCTTTTTTCAGTTCTTCGATGGAAGATCCACCTTTACCGATTACTACTCCAGGTTTTGCTGTATATACGATTAATTTTACTCTGTCGGAAGCTCTTTCGATCTCGATCTTAGAAATTCCAGCATTGTATAATCTTTTCTTTACATATTTTCTGATTTTATCGTCTTCTACAAGGTTATCTGCAAAAGCGTCTTCTGCATACCATCTAGAATCCCAATCTTTAATAATTCCGACTCTCAGACCATGAGGATTAACTTTCTGTCCCATGTTTGCCTCCTTCTATCTATCTTTCATCAAGCACTAATGTGATGTGGCTCATTCTATGTTCGATTCTGTAAGCTCTACCCTGTGCTCTAGGTTTAATTCTCTTCATTGTAGGTCCTTTATTTGCATAACATTCTGCAATGTAAAGGTTTTCTGGGTCCATTCCGTTATTGTTTTCTGCATTAGCGATTGCAGATTTTAATAATTTTTCAATTAATGTTGAAGCATATCTTGGATTGTAAAGTAAAATTCCAAGTGCTGTTTCTACGTCTTTTCCTCTGATCGCATCTAATACAAAAGCTGCTTTTGTTGTAGAAACTCTAGCGTTTCTTAATGTAGCTTTTGGTCTAGTATCTTTATTTGCATTTCTCTCTTTTTTGTACTGAGATCTGCTATATTTCTTTGCCATTTATATGGAACCTCCTTCCAAAATTAATTATTTCATTCCGGTTTTCTTTTCCGTTTTCTTATGTCCACGGAAAGTTCTTGTTGCTACAAACTCTCCAAGTTTGTGTCCAACCATATCTTCTGTAACGTATACCGGTACATGTTTTCTTCCATCATGAACAGCGATTGTGTGTCCTACGAATGATGGGAAGATTGTAGAACGACGAGACCATGTTTTGATAACACTCTTGTCTCCTGCTTCGTTCATAGCGTCTACTTTGTTCAGTAAACTCTTATCTGCAAATGGTCCTTTTTTAAGTGAACGAGCCATAAGTTACCTCCTTGTACTATTTAACAGTTTTACCATCTCTTCTTCTTACGATCATCTTGTTAGATTGTTTGTTTTTCTTACGTGTCTTCAATCCAAGTGCTGGTTTACCCCATGGTGTGCATGGTCCTGGTCTACCGATTCCAGTCTTACCTTCACCACCACCGTGTGGATGGTCATTAGGGTTCATAACAGAACCACGGACTGTAGGACGGATTCCCATGTTACGTTTACGTCCAGCTTTACCAATGTTCACAAGATCATGTTCGATGTTTCCAACCTGACCAATAGTAGCGCGGCATACTACAGGCACCATTCTCATCTCACCAGATGGTAAACGAAGTGTTGCGTATTTTCCTTCTTTTGCCATTAACTGTGCTGAGTTTCCTGCGGAACGAACTAACTGTCCACCTTTTCCAGGATGCATCTCGATGTTATGGATTTCTGTACCTACCGGAATGTTTGCCAATGGAAGGCAGTTTCCTACTTTAATTTCAGCTTCTGGTCCATTCATAACAGTTGTTCCAACTGCTAATTTGTTTGGAGCGATAATATATCTTTTTTCACCGTCTGCATAAACTAACAGAGCGATGTTAGCTGTTCTATTTGGATCGTATTCGATTGCAGCAACTGTTGCTGGAATACCATCTTTATCATTTCTCTTAAAGTCAATAAGTCTGTATTTTCTTCTAGATCCACCTCCGCGGTGTCTTACAGTAATTTTACCCTGATTGTTACGACCAGCGTTCTTCTTTAAAGAAACTACCAGAGATTTTTCTGGTGTAGATTTTGTGATAACATCAAAATCAAGTCCAGTCATATGTCTTCTAGAAGGTGTATATGGGTTATATGATTTAATTCCCATGTCAGTCTCCTTTCAAATCTGATTTAATATCACGCTTTTGTTGCGTATAGTTTCAAGTCCTTATCTTAGTCGAACTAAGTGATTAATTCCTATAGTCCTTCGAAGATTTCGATATCTGCACTTTCTTCAGTAAGCTGTACAATAGCTTTCTTTGTCTTTGCAGTTTTTCCAAAAGTCATTCCACGTCTCTTTGTTTTTCCATCATTGTTCATTGTGTTGACTTTTGCTACTTTTGTTCCTTCGAACATTTTTTCCACTGCTTCTTTGATCTGATTCTTAGTAGCAGATGGATGAACTAAAAAAGTATATTTCTTTTCAGCCATTGCGTTCATACTTTTTTCTGTTACAACTGGCTTTAAGATAACGTCATAATATTTAATATCTGCCATTATGCATATACCTCCTCGATATTTGCAACTGCTTCCTTAGAAACAACTACAGTGTCATATTTTAAAATGTCATATACATTGATTGTGCTTGTTAAAGCAGTTTTAACTCCTGGAAGGTTTCTTGCAGATAATACTAAGTTATCATTTTTAGATCCCATAACCACTAATGCTTTCTTAGCACCAACGCTGTCAAGCATTGCTTTTACGTTCTTAGTTTTGATCTCGTCGAATTTGAATTCGTCGATCACTACGAATTTGTCTGCCTGTACTCTAGATGTTAATGCAGATTTTAAAGCAATACGTCTTTCTTTTTTGTTTAATTTCTTTGTGTACTCTCTTGGTGTTGGAGCAAATACAACTCCTCCGCCTTTCCACTGTGGAGCTCGGATAGATCCCTGTCTTGCATGACCTGTTCCTTTCTGTCTCCAAGGTTTTCTTCCACCACCGCGAACTTCAGAACGTGTTTTTGCTTTCTGTGTTCCCTGACGGTTATTTGCTAACTGGCTTACTACTGCCAGATGTACTAAATGTTCATTTTATTTCAACGCCAAAGATGTTGTCATTTAATTCTAATTTTCTCAACTTTCTTTG
>ENA-OUNH01000284-OUNH01000284.1-human-gut-metagenome-genome-assembly--contig:-NODE-284-length-17392-cov-3.218071_pt1 | contig 17392 bp, 18 predicted proteins | sample MGYA00242806_ERZ504814 | MGnify/ENA primary metagenome ERZ504814 (study PRJEB26092, sample SAMD00036389) | human gut metagenome | host: Homo sapiens | study: EMG produced TPA metagenomics assembly of...
AGCGATCTTCAAATGAAAGGGTAAGCGGTTTTGCTTTAGCCATGATATACGTCCTCCATATTTTTATGGAAATAGTATACCATAGAAATGAATATGAGTCCATTTATTTAATTTACGTTTCACTAGAATACACGACTTGCGCCATACTTTTGCAGTGCATTCATTAGAACAATCCATTGAGCATGGTCTGGATCCGTATTGCTCATTGCCTGCACTGAGTACATATATGGGACATAAAGGTGTTGAATCAACTGAATACTATCTGCGCCTGACAAAACATTATTTTATAAATGTTCTTCATTACACGCAGGCACAGGCTGATGTCATTTTTCCGGAGGTATAAACATGAACACATCATTAACAGCACTTATTACGACTTTTTTACAAAGTATCTTATAAATACAGCTGGGTATTCAGAAAATACTATAAAATCTTATCGGGATACATTTGTTTATTATTCCTATACGCTGACGAACATAAACTATGTCCAAGAGGCCGCATTAACATCTCTATTTTCAACCGAGAAAATATTACAGGTTTTCTTGATTGGTTGGAAACCAGTCGGAATGTCAGTGTTTCAACCAGAAACCAACGGTTGGCTGCTTTAAAATCGTTTTGCAGATACGCCTCATCAAACACGGTCGAACATCTTGAGATATTCCAACAGGTTTTGGATATCAAGCCAAAGAAAGGTGTGTCAAAAACGGTAGACTATCTGAGCGTTGATGCTATAACACTATTATTAAAACAGCCCAATCCCAATACGCCTAACGGCATCAGGGATCTGGCTTTATTATCACTTTTATATGAATCTGGATGTCGGGTACAGGAACTCATAGACCTAAAAACAGGCAATATATCTTTTAAATCTCCTGCAACTGTTACCGTAACAGGAAAAGGCAGCAAGGTTCGTATTATTCCACTTAGTTCGAATGCTGCTTCTATTATCACCAGATATGCTAAAATATGTCAGGTATTCAAGCCAGAGCAAACCTTATTCACTAACTACCGTAAAGAACCACTGACACGTTCTGGGGTAGCGTATATCCTGCGGAAATATGTAGAGAAAGCAAAACAAAAAGAACCAGCATTGTTTGGCAATACGGATATACATCCTCATGTTTTGAGGCATTCTAAAGCGATGCATCTTCTTGAGGGTGGTGTGAATCTCATTTATATCAGAGATTTTTTAGGGCATTCATCTGTTACAACTACAGAAATTTATGCAAAATCAAACCCAGAGATTAAACGAAAATTTTTAGAAGAAGCAGCACTAAATATCGATTCAAAGATTGTCCAATACTCTGAAGAAGAAAAACACTCTCTTTTAGAGTGGCTAAAAAACAATATCTAAAAATTATGTAGAGTTTAAATCGTGGGAGAGCCTTCATTTAACAGGCTCTCCCCACGTCCTTTACATAATATAATACTTTTCATAAGATGAAACCCGGGTTCAGGTACTGAATGAACCGGAGCGTAATCCTGAAACGGATTCCTGGATGTGGCTCTTCCGCAGTGGAGAAGATGGACTTCCACCGATCCTGCTCTATCATTATACAGAGACAAGGGCAAAGTTCCATGCAGCATCTTTCCTACAGGGGTTCAGCGGATATCTGGAGACTGATGGATATCAGGGTTATAATAATCTGCCGGATATCAAGCGCTGCTCTTGCTAGGCACATGTGAAACGTTACTTCACAGATGCCATACCGAAAGGGAAAGAGTATGATTACAGCCTTCCGGCAGTGCCGGGAGTACAGTTCTGTTGCAAGCTGTTTGATTGTGAGCGGTACTCAAAAGCAAAAAATCACACTGCGGAGCAGAGAAAACAATTTCGTCTTGAAAAGGAGAAGCCGATACTGGAGGCATTCTGGAATTGGCTGGATCAACAGCGCCCAAACAAGGGAACCCGTTTGGCGAAAGCGGTGAACTATGCCCAAAATCGGAAAGACACCCTGATGACCTATCTGGAAGACGGTCATTGCAGTTTATCCAATAATCTTAGCGAGAATGCAATCAGACCATTCACTGTTGGCCGGAAGAACTGGCTGTTCAGCGCCAGTCCTAAAGGAGCCACCGCTAGTGCTATTGTGTATACAATGGTTGAGATGGCAAAAGCGAATGATCTGAATACCTATAAATATCTGACATATCTCTTATCACAACGGCCAAACGATAAAATGTCAGATGAACAGCTGGAACAGCTTGCTCCATGGAGCGAGACTGCGAAAATGAACTGTCAAAACTAAAATAGAGTAAAACGCTTGCATCTATCATTTTGGTGCAAGCGTAATTCATGAGTAACGTAGCAATATTTTGCGCTTACTTTCAAGATGCTCTATCTGGCAATGATGGATGCTACAAAAAATGGACCGGAAAGACTTGGGACTGGGGTCTGACACTGGATCAGTTATGCATCTATTTTGGGGATTGGATTCAGCCAGAGGATATCGATTAAGCACAGATTCAATCGCATATCAAGGGTAAATAAACGCCCGATTTTCTCGGGCGCCCTTGACATGCAATAGAGAATCCATGCTACTAAATAAACAACAGGCTGAACAGCAAAGTATGCCATTCAGCAGCCCATTACATTATATTTTTGTATTCTATAAACCTATGATTTTATCATCAATCTGAGAGGTTTACACAGAATAATTTACACTACTTCTCCGATTACATAAAATCCGGATTCCTTTCATATAAATATCTTTCATCAATACTTTAGAAATTAACTCACCAACTTTTTTCTTTGTAAATCATACTGCTGTTTTATTCGTTTCTTATACTCACCTTTCTTCGCTTGCATTTGTAATCGATTTTCACCAGAAATCTTAAACTGAACTTCAGTAATCAAATCAAGTAATACGTCATCCATATGCGGATTATTACCAAAATACCACATGCTATAGTAAATACCTAATTTTGCTAATATTAATTTCAAAAAATCTTTAGAATCTTCATCGCTTATATAATTCATTAGAAAAGTTTTTATGTTTCCATTTCCAATATCACATAGCAAAAAGGATAACATGAATCTGGTAAATTTTTTATCTTTATTATTTTGTATTAATTCATGAATTACTATATCTAATTTTGGTGTACCAACATTATCGACTATACAAAATTGAATCGCAATCGGAAGAACTACTTTCAGCAAATCTAAAGTATTTTGTTTAATATTCTCGTATTCTTCATCTGTTAAATCCGGATGCTTTTCTTTTATTTCTGGTGGTAACTCTTCCTTTCTCTTCGTTGACAAATATGATGAGAATTCATTTATCATTAAACCGAACTGAAAATTCATTCCAAGCATATAATTCTCAAGATGTATCTTTTTTTGATCTTTATCCTCAGTCTCCGCATTTTTTATTACATTTCCATATATTAAAAGTAAATCCATAAACGATTCACTGTCCTCTACAGTATCGATTTTTGTTATTTCCATAGGATATGCATCCTTCTTAGTAGTAGTAATTATTTCTTCCATTTCATCTACTTCCTCTATCGAACGACGACTCTCTGTTATTGATTTCCTAAACGCTGTTTTGTCCAATGGAAATTCAATATCAATACTTAGTTTTTCTATTTCATCTAGTAAATCCATATTTTTCAAGATAATTTCTGTGATTTCGTCATTCAGTCCGTTCAGTAATCCTGAGCAATCCTGTACTATACCAGAATAAAATGATATTTCATGAGAAAAATTTACTCTATTTTCTTTAGCCGTCATCAATTCATATAAAGATTTGTCTACTACTGCATAAGATGCAAGACAATACTCCATTATACTTGTATTGCTAAAAAATACATAATCTCCATTAATACACAATATATTCTTTTCGAAAAAAATAACATCAAATTTCGACTGCGACTTTTTGAAACCTTTTTTGTTATGATACTCATCAACTATTTTGTCAAATTCCTCTACTGTAAAATAGTATTCATCCTTTTTGCACATTGCATATGCTAAGTAGCCCAAAAAATGTTGCTTAACATCATAATCATATTCACTTCTCTGAAAACCTTCAATTGAAAATTTATCTAAGACTGTTTCTAAATAAGTTCGCATGACTTTTCCTTCATTAATAGGGACAAAATTCCTATCGTTATCCCATATTGTCATAAAAACTGCAATATTAAAAGGCGTCATTGCAAAATTAATATTATTACAATACGTTACAATTTTTTGCGTCATTTTCATTTGCATCAAAACCATCCTTACCTTCTCCCCATTTTGTAACCATTTCTCTAACCTGACGTTTACCAAATACTTCTAAATATACTGGTTTACATTCTACACCTAAATCAGGGAGTTCTTTCAAGGTATAAGTCTGATAAAATTTTTCTTCTGCCGAAAATACAAATCTATTTTGCGGAAATGCCTTTGTAAAACTATGCATCCATCTAATATGATCAGCACTTGAAATATTAACATTATCAAATAAGCATAATGCCTTCCCATTTGATAAAATGTTTCGAACCTGCTCTTTTGTAATTGGCACTTCATCTGACATATTATTAAAAATAAAGTTTTGACATGCAGTCAAAATTCTATCCTGTCCTTTACCCAGCTTTAACATATCAATATATATTGGTATTTTTTCGCTCTCACTCCGTGTATGCCATATACCAAATCTTTGTAATACTGTTGTTTTTCCGCATTCCTTTTTCCCAATCATTAAAATGTTCTCAGGGATTTCCATTAATTCACTCAGTAAAATAGGCTGTTCTTTTTTATCTTCCTTACGTTTAATTTCGCTCCGCTCATATTCTGATTTTTCAAATATTATGGGATCCACAAAAAAATCTCCAACTTTCTCCGGAGAATAGCTATCAATATTCTTCAACATAGCATATTTTTCTGTAGCCTCCTGATAATATTCACGTAATTGCAATTTTAAATCAAACTCCACTGCCTTGGCTTCATCATATGCTGTAAGCTGATATTGTACTTTCCCATTTTCATTTAATCGCAAAGCACGATCAAAGTCTTCTCTCGGAGATTTTAAATACTCCCTTGAATAAATACAACATGTATTTAATTCCATATCAATATCCAAAATAGAATATCCGGAATAATAATCATCAATTGGATACAATTTCCCAGAAGTATTATATATTGTTTTATACCTTTGAGTACATATTTGCTTATCCTGCAAATCATGTACGTGTCCATTTAAAACCAAATCAAAGGAATTTAATTTTCTCTCAACATTAGTCATCTCCAATTCCGATAGCCAATCAAGCGGATGATGCATTAAACATATTTTCAAATCTGCATCTTTAATATTATTATAAAGGACTCCTACTTGATGTTCTCCTACTAGCAAGTGTCCTCGCTCTTTCCAACCTGCCCCAGTGGATCTCCACGCAGAATCTAACCCTGCAATTCCCACATTAATACCATTAATATTTTTTATTAACGAGTATCCCAAATTCCATGTTTCTGCACCTTTTACATAATTTTTATACATATAATCATAAAAATACTGTAATCGCCTTTTATATTCATCTTCCATTTCAAATATAGTTTCATTTATATCTTTTAAAGAAGATAGTGCTACCAAACCATTTTCCGTCATTTTTGCAATTTTCGTTTATCAACCTCATGATTTCCAGGGATAAGTATGAATTCTTCTGTTGTTAATCCAGTTGCACTTAATAAAGGTTTGATAAAGTGCTCTTCTGCTAACGTGATTTGATTTTCATTTTCTAGGGCCCATTCACCTCTCCCAATCAAATCCCCAGCAAAACATATCAAATCAATTTGTATATCATTTTCTGATTCTACCTTCTTAATATCCTTAAGTAATTTTTCAACAATAATGTCTACTTCCGTTATTGATGAAGCATCTATATGTATATCTGAAACATGTAATATGCCAAGCTTTTTCATCATAAGCACCCTTTCCTTATTAGCACTTCTTTTACTGTATATAGAGATTCTTGTCTAATAGTATTATAAAAAATCAAGATTTAAATTTTTCACTATTACATTAACTTATTTACATTATACAATTACAAATATTCTTCTGCAATCATTCCTCTTATCTTAGTTTCATTGCAATTTTTTAGGGTCAACTATAACCCAAAATCTTCCTGCATAGAATTAATTACAGTCTCAAAACCCTTGTAAACAAAGGCTTTACAGCTCAGCTTCAACTATTCAAACTCTTCCCAAGGGAAGTATCATCAAATCAAAAATGCTGATTTTTATGCGGCATTCCACCGCATCTATTTCATCAAATGTTACTCTTTTCATATCGTTTTCAAAAACTTTAGTAGCAAATTAGTTGCAATAATTCAATATTGTATCTACAAAATCCATGGCAGATATAATCTACTTTTACTACTAAAAACGAATAATCCAATGTGGCTTGCGGGTGCTTAACTGTGCCTGCTGACGCACCCACTATGAAAGGAGCTTTTCTATGAGCAATCAACACAAACATCCAACTATAAGTTTTAGAATCAGCGATGCTGAACGCAAGCAAATCGAAACCCGCATTCTTGCCAGTGGTATGATGAAGAAAGATTACTTTGTTCGATCTTGCATCTATAACCGCATCTGCGTTGTCGGCAAGAAAGAAACTATATATCCTCTTGTGCAGACTGTTAATGCACTGTATCTGCAATTACTTGAAATGCAGAAATCATTTACCAAATGCTGTGAACACCAAGCTGTAAACAATCTTCCTACAAGCGATGAAATCAAGGAACTGCAGACCGACTATAACAATATGCTTACAGCCATCATTGATCTGCTTGATGGTGCTAAGTATCTGTGGGAAGGAAAACACCATGAAACAAAATAATCTTCGTTACCTGTTTGGCATGTATGAACCTGATACAGATTCCGTTATTGTTAATGCCATAAATGATACATATACCGACACACCTCTTACTATCAGTTGTAAAAAATGCAATTCAGCCGTCTTGCTCGATACCCCTGATGATATCGCATATCTATATCGGCTGGCACAGGAAAATCCTCTGATGTATGCTGAATTAGCTTGCAAGCCCAATGGATTACAGGCATATGTGGATGCAATGAATGAATTCAATTAATTTTCCCTAGTTGAGGAAGCATTTTATTGGAGTTAGTCTCATCTATGTCTCACCAGTATCGTAATGATTTGAGACTGGTGAGACTATGTTTAAATTCCAATATTTATTTGAATTACAATTTCTTCTTCACCTTCTCCAATTCATCCAACAATGCTGATTTTCTTGGATATTTCTGCTTCAATTCCTCAATTAAAGACTTAGCGGTATCATTACCCTTCCATTTTATAAGCTGTGCAATATTTTTCGTTATCTTCTTATATTCTCGTCTATCCTTTGCCTGAGCACAGCTTTCACTTATTTCCTTATAACACAACTTATATATCTGCTCCGGATATTCCTTCACCAAATATTTTCCATAATAAAACAAATCATACGGATTCTCCATTACATCTTCAAGTAATCTCTTCTTTTCATTTTCTGAAATAAGAACACTGCGGTAGCAAACAGTTCGCTTGCTATCCTTTAATTCATCCAATAGACTCTCGTAATTCTCATTCCATGCACCACACTCTTTGTAAATCTGTTTCAAAACACCCCAGAACTTTTCATTTCCCATTAATAACAGCTTTTTGCCTGTGCGATTTGCTTTTCCCTGTTGTTTGCTGTCTTATATATGTCATATAGCATGTTATTCCAATCTTCCGGATCACCACTACGATAATGCCATGTATTTTCTGCATTTGCCTTCTCTAAACAAAGCTTCTCTGCTTCATCATAATTCTTCTCTTCCATAGCATCCTTAATCGCTATAATACGAAGTTCATTTATCAGAATATTCTGATATAACTCCTTCTGCGTATTCTCTTTGCCATATAAATGTCTATGTAAAAGATATCTTACAATAAAATCTTCTTTTTTCGTGTATTCTGGAAATAATCCTCCCGCGAAATTTCCAACAAAGTATCCAAAACCTTTTCAAGTTTCTTTGCACTCTTTTCATCACACAGACAAATCCCACTTTTCAGCAGGTTATAACGCCAGTCAGTCCAACCATCAAACACACTCTTTTTGCCTCTTTTATAATTAATGCAAGTGCTTGATTCCGCATTTGTTTGTCTTTTTTTTCGATTTCTTTTGTGCATTTGTCTATCAGTTCGTATGTACACATGATAACATCTGTAAGCATTCCCGAACTACTATCCGCATGAGATGCTAACTTAACGCCAGATACCAAAATGTATGAAGCTGCCTCAAGTGCAACCATATAGCCACGCTTTTCTAAGGTCTCAGCACACATATCAAGGCAGTCATGCATATCCATACAAATATTATCACAGCTGCTCCAACCAATGTATCCCCGATGGGTGTTACATTTAATTGATGCCGCAATTGTGTTTTTCACTATTGGTATAATATCTTCTGTGGGTATCATAGCAGCCCCTTTCTTTTATTCTACAATATCAATCTTATGTCTTTCACACCATTGCCTTGCGATTTTTTCATAAGCTTCATCACGATATTGGTACCAATGTTTCTCCAGATTTAAGTCATACAATTTATCCTTAAATCTTCTAAAAGAACCTCTTCCCTGAATTGTCCTTGCCAATACATCTTGATTCTTTCCCTCTGGAAGTTCGTATATAAACTCTTCCATTATTCGATACTCGTTGATATCGTATTGTCCCGGTAATGGTATATAATCCTCGACAAATCCCTCTTTAATATCTTCGAAGAGTTCTGGATTGACCTCACCATCCGCCATTCCATCAAAAATCATCAGAACTTTTTCATTGTGGGTATCATAATAATATTCTGTTTCCATATTGGCAAATTCCATTGTCTCAATTATGTCTTCTAATTTTACTTTCATCTTTTATCCTTTTTCGACTTTCCGTCTTAATTTTCCACTTTCAATAATTTTACTACATTAGAAATATTTATTTCATTATTTGTATCGAGATAGCACGAAATAATCTGCATTCTTGTTCTTTCCAATTCGGACATTATCTCATTTTCTTCAAAATCTTGAGGAACATCATAGTTCAGGTTCAGCATTACTACAGTAAACTCCCAAATGACGTTTATCTTCTTTTATTTGCTTTTCAAACTCCCTAAATTCTCTGATGCAGACTTTGTATCCTACTTCCAAAATTACACATACTCTACTGAGACATTCTATATAATTTCCCTGCCGATCTGATAATCTCTAAAAAGAATTTCTAATTCCCATTACTTATTATTTACTCTGTTTATGATTTCACATTCCATTATATATCAAATAAATTAAGTTTACTATTTATAACACTTTCTACATCTTCCTGATTCATCAACCACATAGAAACATCCTCTATCTTCTTAGTTTCAACCCCCGTAAGATACTTTATCTCACTCAGAGTAAGTCCTTTCTGAATAAGTTTTGATACGCCCTTTAGTGCAATTGTTGTTGTATTTATGTTATTAACTTCTTCTAATTTTTCTTGTATCGTAGCCAGTGCCGAACTAGAGGTAATCTTATTTCCCTTTGTATTCAAAAAGAAGTATTCTCTATTAGGATATCTATGTACCATATTATATTGTCTAATATCAGATGCCATTGACTTATCCACACTTAGATTAATCACATTATCTTTGTTTCTAATTGTAATAATTCCATCAATGTCATTTACATCATCCTTTTTTAAGTTTACTAATAAGTTTAGTTTAAATCCATATTTTAAGAGAAGGTTGCATAATATCTTTTGACCGAATTTATAAAAATCACTCTTTTTTAGATTATTGCAAATTTTTATTATCTCAATTTCAATCTTATCATCTATCGGACAATATATTTCTTGCTTTAATTTTGTATTGAGACATTTTTCAATATCTTCAATCATTTCATTGTTCCTACATCCACCTTCAAGTGCGCTACATTCTATCCCACCCATCTTTTTATATAGTTTTTATAGAACAAATCGATTGCAGACAAAAATCTATTAACTGCCTCTTTTCTATGTGCCTTTGCGCTAGAATTATAATATGACGCACATGCGCACACTATATCCTGCCTTAATAATTTATTATTAAACAAATCCTTAAGATCACAATCTCCATATATATCACAGTAATTTAAAAAAGCTTGATAACATTGCCAATAATTTTCTCCCTTGCCGCTAACCTTCAGACTTTCAAAATGTGTTTTTAATGCTATAGATAGAAATTGATTCATTTTATCTTCTCCAATCGATAAATCATATAAATTCATTAATCATTTTAGTCTCAACTCAGTCTCATAATCTCACTTTAAAAATGAGACTAAGTTGAGACTGACTTGAGACTAAATTTTTCCAACACGCTAAAAGTCCCAATTTTATCACGTTTTTAGATTTTCTTCAGTCTCATCAAGTATCAAAATTCATGAGACTTTATTGAGACTAACTTGAGACTGTCTCATTGCAATGTCCATGTTGAAGTCTTTTTATCGTAAACGGCACCTGTTACTTTCTTAATTTTCGCATAATCTCTAAACACTGTTGATCTTGATATATCCAATTCTACCATTACCTGTTCAACTGACAAATGCAGATTCTCGCAAATCATATTATAAATTTTCTGTTCTCTTTCAGATAATATTTTCTGTTCTGTTGCTTCATCGGCAGCTATTCTGTCTAATGGTATATTAATTCTAAATACATCATCTTCAATTAGCTCTGGCTTACCACCATCTGAATACATCGGTGTATACTTGTAAAGATTTCTTACTCCCGAACCAATAGTATCTGTTCTACCAATATTAGCAAAAAATTGCTGAATTAAAGGATTCTTTGGATAAGGAGTAAACTCATCACTCATAATATTTCCATGGCGTCTAGGAATACACCAATTTTCTGTTCTCAGCCAATCCTTTTCGATAATCACCTTTGCTGGATATGCACTTGAATAATCCCTATGCACAAGTATATTACCAATAACCTCTCTTGAAATAATACCTCTAATACTCGTGCTAATATTGTTGATTAAGCAAAATTTATCTGATGTATGCTTTGCAACAAATTCCATTAAAAGATCATATGCCTCTATTAAATTAGTTGTTACCTGCAATCTATCATCATATCTATCTAGATTCTCAACCCTATATAATGCATCGGTAATATATCCAGGACAACAAGACCTTATCACATCATCTTTGCCAAACAATAACACACCTGCAAGATTATATCCTTGAATACCTGATGAAAAATCTTTTTCCCATAATCCAGCACTCTTCAATATTCCCTCATCCGACATTTTCAACCAAGGATGATCCGGATTTTTGCTCTTTGCTAGATTTCTTACTTTATCCATCAAATCCATGCGTAGATCTTCCGTTGTAACATATGGAAATATCTTGTGCTCCGCATATGTATTACTCTTTCTGTTATACATATTCTGTAGTTGAATCGGAGAGTCCGTAATATCCATGTCCCCATCTTCATTTCTGTCATATATTCTATTAATACATTTTTCGACAGTTGATGTTGGTGGTACATACACCCATAATAATAATTTACCTTCATATTCAAATTCTTCTATGGAAAGATATAATGTAGGTGACATTCTATCAGGATTGTTAAGCTGATTAACAAAGTTTTTTCTCATATCTTTACTCATATTTCTATTAATTCCGATTGGTGTTCCATCATCTTCTACACCCACGATAATATAGCCACCATATCTATTAGAAAATGAGCACACTGTTTCATAAACATCTTCCTGTATTCCACGCTGGCATGTCTTGTATTCTATTGTTATTTTCTCATCATTTGTGAGCAAATCTCTCATCAATTCGGTTGTCATTTAATCGCCTCCTGTATTTATTAATCAGCATAATATTCTGCCATAAATTGCATGCCATTTCCTTCATTATTCTGAATATACTGTAATAGTTTCTTATCAAACCTATCATTCATATATTCAACAATTATTGGACATACCCAATATTGACTTCCCTCTTGGGGCTTCATTCCCATTTCTAAAGCATCAAGATAATCTGATGAATGAAATTTAATGCTATCTATAACTGACAACAAACTCAAAAATATATCCGTAATATTTTGAAGTGTCTCTATAAGCTCTTTATCTTTATTTCCTTTTTGTCCTGGTATATATAATTATCCATTACATATCTAATACCATTCGCATGAACATAATTATTTAATTGTCTATCCTCTCTCATCCACTTATCTACAAGAAAATTATCAAAAATATATTTGACCTTTTCATTATTACTTACCAAATATGATTTGTATTTTGATGTATCAAAAAATTGTTTTCTATCCTCTTTGTTTTCTGAGCTTTCCAATACATTATAAATCCATTTTCCATAGCTAGTTCTGCGTCGGTTTTTCTTTCACCTGAAACCAATATAGACACATCTAACTCTATCATTTTCATCATAGATTCCGAGTTTATGTTGAATTTTTCTGCTTCTTCATCCGTTAAACCATGTTTGTTCTGTATAACATTCAATACAAATAAATACTGCATTAAATCATCTCTATACTTCCATAATAAAGTATACGCATCCGAATAGGCATCTCTATTACAACAAAAATCAATAGTCTCTAGGGTTTTACATATTGACATCATTGTCTCGCCGGATAACATATATGGTCCTTTTTTTCCATAAGATACATCTACAGACGAAAATGCTGAATCTGCTAAACAAAAGAATATATACCATATATTTTCAATATCTTGGGAATAAAACTTATAATTAGTGTCTTCTATATCATCCATACGTTCTCCTTCGCATCCATTCAAACAGTTTATTTATATTTTCCACACACCTTCATTCTTACCATTTCTTTCATAACTTCCTCTATCTGCTTTGCCTTATCATGGGATTCAATCAAGAATCCCATTTCAATATTTCCTTTCATTCCGTGATATGAAAGATTAGCTGACGACACCAGTGATTTCTTTACATCTGATACAATAAGTTTCGCATGCAATGCTGCCATCTTGTCATCTTCTTGCTTTTGATATTCATATATCTGTAAGAATCTCGAACGATATGACATCAGCCTGTCAAGTGCTTCTTTCTGCTTTTCTATATCATTTACATATATACGAACATATACTCCTTGCTGGCTTTTTTTAATAATAACATCGAGCATTTCGGCAAAATAATCTGAGATTGAATAACCAGTTATAGTAAGACTCTTTTCCGTATTCTCTATCATATTACGCATTGTATCTTTGGTTCTTAATGTTTTCACACGGAATGAATCTGGTGCAGTAAGAACAAGTTCTGCGTGTTCAATTTTCTTTGACGAATACATCTTCATACAAAGGCTGATTATATCTGTTATCTCTTGTTCAGAACAATTAGTAAAATGATTTCTAAGTTCTTCAATCACAAGACGAAACTGTGCATTCTCTCTATTAACAGAATAATTTTCAAGTGCATCTACAATCAGACCTGCGATATATTCGATTTTTACACTTGTATTCCACATAAATCTCTCACCAATTCTCTGAAATATCCCATTTCCTCATGCTCCGGTACCGGTACAACTAATGCTCTATCAAGTAGGCGGTTACCATTTTCACATGCAGTTTCTGATATCATAGTACAAGAATGACAGGCAGCCCCATTTAATCTCTCACTCGTCGGATTCTTCATAAAGCATTCTGGGTCTGTTGTACATGTTAAACCATTCTCCAATGCCCCTTTTAAAAGTGGCAAAAACTTATTCATTTCGCCAAGTTCAACAAGTCCACCTAGTGAACCTTCCTTATCCGCCGCACCTGTGTAAATTAAAATTCCACACATATTTTCACTACTATAAATGCGTTCATGTAATGCAGATGATGAATATCCTGACTGCATAGACATTTCCTTAATCAACATATGTGAAAGTGTATGTAACAACACATACTCTGCATTTCTTGGTTTAAAATTCTCCCATCCTTTTTTCTGACAATATGCTGCATAACATTCCTCATATTTATCAGAACGAGATTTCACAGTCTCTATCTGCATCCACTGGTTTATTTTTTCCTTATTTAATTCAATAAATACACCTTCACCATTGATTTCGACTGCCGGAAGCCATTTTTCTCCCGAAGAGCACTTCAATTTTACGATATGTGACTGCTCATCCACTTCTGGTTCTGGTGCTTCCAATCTTGTAAAACCTGTCAAAACTCGTACTTCACGTAATCTATGTATTTTAATAATCCTAGAAATATACTCTTTTAAACTTTCACTCAAAGCAACTTCTTCTGCTTTGAAGTACTTAACATCATGTTGATACTCGACATCCTCATGATGCGTAATAGCTGCATACTCCATTTCTTTAAGTTCAGTAAACTCTTTGATATTTTGGCTTAATCTATCATAGGCCGCTTTAAAGTCTTCATAAGAATATTTATCTCCAAAATACTTCTGATAAGCAAATGAAAGACCTGCCTCTTCTCCCATAGCCTCTACCAATGTTTCAATAGTTGCTCTTTGTGCACCCATGATATCATTAATAGGATTTGTCCAAGGTGGAATTGATATTGCATTTCTTGTGACTGTAAAATACACATTAGATGCACCACGCTGGCTAGGTATTACACTCTTCTTACAAATTTTCGCCTTTGCTCCTGGTCTATGCGGATGGTTTCCTGAACAGCATAGACCAGAAAATTTTTCCTTCTGCATTGCTCCAGACATAATTCTCCTTGCACCGCAATTACACTCAACACGGAGTTCTGCAAGTGATGAAGTATTGCCCATTGATTTTAGGTACATATCTTCTTTACAACTTGTTTCTCCATGATGTACCCACCATCTCCAAGGGAAATCGTCCATATGCCCATCTTCGCATACTGTTATAAATCTCGAAGGGTATGCTGGAAATCCACACTTAGGGCATTTCACTTCACCTTTATTCTTTTTGTACTGGTCCATATCAAAATAATCTCTCATATCAAATAAGAATTTACATGTTCCCTTTGAACACACATGGTAGTATGGAAATGACACAACTGGAATATCCTCTTTTCCACCTGTCTTTGGCATAAAGAATCGTCGAACATTCATATAACTAGCCAATCTTGCATCTCTAATTTCTTTACCAATATTGTTAGTATCCCAGTACTCTATATCTAAAACTGTCAATGAATCATTTACAGCATCCATTATCGAGCCTGGTCCATATGTAGTTATTAACTGATTCGGACGAATCTCGCCCAATTTTTTATAAAAATTCATCAGACACCCTCCCAATAAAAAACTGTTGATGATTGCTCAACATCACGCATAGAATTTAGTGTTGGTTTTTCTTTGTCTCCATAATATTCGCCATAGTATGTAAGCAGCCTCTTCTTATCATCAGCTACTGCTGGAACAAAATAATATAGCTTTTCGTCTTTTGCAATGTTCTTCCAAGTATTGATAAACTCATCCATTTCTTTCTCTGTATCTACATAAGACGATGGTGCAGTTATCTTGACTCGCTCAAGAATTTTGTCTTTTATATCTTTGATTTGTTCATCAGAAATATCATTAATGTTTGATGCTCCACCATTATCAGCCATCGTCTCTACCTGTAATCTTAGTAAAGAAACTACCAATGCATGTAATACTCTGTCTCTAGCTCTAGCCGCAAATGGCGTTGCTGTAGTTCCTTCTACATATCTATACATCTGTGAGTGGAAACCAACAAAATTCTCATAATTAGACAAATCCCTTGGTCTGTAAGGATTATAAACAGTAAAATAATTCCAGGATGCTGTCGACCCACACGGCTTGTTGCCTGAATATATTCAGAGTTCTGCTTTGGCTGACCTACAACTGACATAAGTCCTAAACGGTCAACATCCATACCTACCGCTATCATATTAGTTGCAATAACAACATCATAACAAGCCTGCTTTTCTTTGTTTTTATCATATGGAATTGCTAATTTTTCAAGAACCTGTGCAATATTCCACGAAGGTATACGAGATGTAATTTCCGTTTTTCTATCAATACTAAGATACCTCTGTTCTGAGCTATTATATTTATTCTTAACAACACGAATACGGCTTGCTATATCGTCGTCAAGGAGGCGCACTGCACCACCCAATTCTCGAATACTATTAAAGTACCCAATTAATGTGTAATATGGATCAATATAATCCTCATATTCCGGATCCTTTGCTATATCTAGTGCTGTCTGCAAAATAATCGAATACAAACGAATAAGAGTTGTTTTTACAGATTGTCCGCTCGCACATATACCAGCATATTGACGAAATGGCTTTTTTCCATCACTAATCATTCTACTGATTTTTTCTTCTGAAGCATCAACTAAATTTTCAGTCGGAAGCGGTACTTCCTTAATAAAAAATGAATCTCTTGTATCAAAGCCACTTGGCGGGAACTGTGCAAATTGATTTTCTGCCATATAGAAACCTAATCTGTTCTCCAGCATTTCTAATAGTTGCAGTTGAAACAATATACTTAGGTCGAATCTTCTTTCCATTTCTCTCAATACAGCACATCTCTTCTACAACAGTTTCATATCCACCATAAATCGTTCCAAGAGGACCAGTGATTAAATGAAGCTCATCCTGTATAATTAGCTCAGGAGGATAGAATGGTTTACAAGCAACCGTTTCAGCCCTTTCCAATCCCGCTGCGACATCTGCATTATGTCTTCCTGCATGCTTTTCTCCAATAGCAATATGTCCACATCTACTACAATATCTATCTGTTCTGCCAAATAGCAAACCTACTCGTTCAGACCATGGAAGTCTCGCAAATTTATCTACAGTCGAAATAATCACAGTAGGACACTTTGCATAAATTTCCTCATCAACAAGATAAACCGGTATGGTTCTCCCTGTTTTTAACGAAAACATACAATTCTTATCTGCACAGTGAATTTTAACATACTTTCCCTTTTCATTGATGTCATATTCATCCCGTGTGATTTCCTTACCACAATAAGGGCATTTAATAATCTGCTTTGTAAGCTTCCTTATAAATTCTTTCTTCTTAAATTGATCAGAATCGCTGTATTCGCTAAATTTATTTGGGGTAACATTACCTCCAACCCAGAATCCAATTGAAATTCTTTCCTTACCATATAATTTTTCATTCTTCTCACGCAATTGTTCCATTGCAACAATAAGACGCATCAGTCTGTCTCTCTGCTGAGTTGTAAGTAAACGAAGCGTGTACCTTAAAAATACTGTTACTCCACCATCTTTCTCATAATCAGTTTCATCTGAAGCTGTCAGTCTCCTATATGCTATAGTAAAAGCAATCAGCCCTAAATATGCCTCTGTCTTACCACCACCAGTAGGGAAGTATAATAAATCAACAATATTTCGTTCCGGAGACTCACCATCCATAATCCCATACAAATTTAAAAGAACAAAT
>ENA-OUNH01000285-OUNH01000285.1-human-gut-metagenome-genome-assembly--contig:-NODE-285-length-17390-cov-3.399235_pt1 | contig 17390 bp, 18 predicted proteins | sample MGYA00242806_ERZ504814 | MGnify/ENA primary metagenome ERZ504814 (study PRJEB26092, sample SAMD00036389) | human gut metagenome | host: Homo sapiens | study: EMG produced TPA metagenomics assembly of...
GAAGTAAACCCCCTTGAAGACGACGAGGTAGATAGGGCAGAGGTGGAAGTGTGGTAACACATGGAGCTGACTGTTACTAATCGGGTGAGGGCTTGACCAAGAAACGCAGGTTAAGAATTGATTCAAAGAGTTTGATTAACGATCAACAAGCATGTATGTAGTTTTTAAGGTACAAACCTTAAAATGGCCCAGTGGCTCAGTTGGTTAGAGCGCCGCCCTGTCACGGCGGAGGTCGAGAGTTCGAGTCTCTTCTGGGTCGTTACAGCTTAGCTGTGATGAATTGAATATGGGATCTTAGCTCAGCTGGGAGAGCATCTGCCTTACAAGCAGAGGGTCATAGGTTCGAGCCCTATAGGTCCCATAGATTATGGATGGATTCCCGAGTGGCCAAAGGGGGCAGACTGTAAATCTGTTGGCACCGCCTTCGAAGGTTCGAATCCTTCTCCATCCACTTAAATGCCGATGTGGCTCAATTGGCAGAGCAGCTGATTTGTAATCAGCAGGTTATCGGTTCGAGTCCGATCATCGGCTTTTAACATTTAATAACGCGGGGTGGAGCAGTCTGGAAGCTCGTCGGGCTCATAACCCGAAGGTCATAGGTTCAAATCCTGTCCCCGCTACTTATGCCCAGATAGCTCAGTTGGTAGAGCAGAGGACTGAAAATCCTCGTGTCGCTGGTTCGATTCCGGCTCTGGGCATGTTTTAATGCTAGAGCATCAAACAATTAAATATGGGGTATTAGCTCAGTCGGTAGAGCACTTGACTTTTAATCAAGTTGTCCGGGGTTCGAATCCCCGATGCCTCACTAATTTTAAGAGCACTGTCAAACTGGCAGTGCTTTTTTCATGTCCGGAAAGTCACGTGGAATACCATCCTACACATTGTATGAAAATACCCGTTAAAACTCCACGCTATAGAGTATACAGATTTAAAAAAGTATCTGCTACAATAGAGTCAGTTAAGAAAAAGGCAGCGTGTTTCGGGGGATTCATAGCTGTACGTTTTGTGGGAAAGAATACTTCAGGAGGTGTAGCAAATGATTATTATTGGCGAAAAGATCAATGGTTCCATTCCTTCTGTGGCAGAGGCCATTGCAAAAAGAGATGCGGAGTTTATCAAAGACCGTGCAAGAAAACAGGCAGAGGCCGGAGCAACATTTATCGATTGTTGCGCATCTGTTCCGGAAGAAGAGGAAGTTGAAACATTGAAATGGATGATCGACTGTATTCAGGAAGTAACAGATATTCCGATTTCTGTGGACAGCCCGAGTGCGGATGTACTTGTACAGGCGTATAAATTCTGTAAGAGACCGGGACTTTTCAATTCTGTATCCGGTGAAGGTGACAAGATTGATAAGATTTTCCTGTTATGGCACAGGAAGAGAATAAGAAATGGGAAGTTATCGCTCTTCTCAGTGATGACACCGGAATCCCGAAGAATGCAGCAGACAGACTTCGCGTATTCGATAAGATAATGGAGAAAGCTAAGGAATATGGAATCTCCCCATCCAGGATCCACATTGATCCGCTGGTAGAGATGCTTTGTACATCAGAGAATGGAATTGAGACAAATATTGAAGTTATCACTTCTGTTCGTGAGCAGTATCCGTCCATTCATATTACAGCAGCGATCAGCAATATTTCTTTCAACCTGCCGGTTCGTAAGCTGATCAACCTTGGATTCATGGTACTGGCTATGAATGCCGGTCTGGACAGTGGAATCCTTGATCCGACAAACAGAGACATGCTTGGTCTTATCTATGCAACAGAAGCTCTTCTTGGAGAAGATGACTACTGTATGGAATACATCGGAGCATACAGAGAAGGTCTGATCGGTCCGGTAAAGAAATAATGAATGTATTTAAGAAACCTGCCGGGTTGCGGAGCCTGACAGAATAATCTTAGATAACATATATGGGAAGCACCAATGTACGAAAAAAGATAGCAGTCCCTAAGAAAAAATTTAATGAGTGCAAAATCAATTTCAGGAGGTAAAGTATTATGAGTAAAATGGATGAAGTTTTTGATCTGGTAGTAAGAGGAAAAGCTAAACTGATCAGCGCAGCAGTTCAGGAAGCACTTGATGAGGGGAATGCAGCACCAGATGTTCTTGATAACATGATTAAGGCTATGGGGGTTGTAGGTGAAAGATTTAAAAATAATGAGATATTCGTTCCTGAGATGCTGGTAGCAGCAAGAGCTATGAAGAAAGGTGTAGATGTTCTGAAACCGCACCTTGCAGGCGGAAGCGCAGGCGTAGCTGGAAAAATGATCATTGGAACAGTAGCAGGCGATCTTCATGATATCGGTAAAAACCTGGTAGCTATGATGATCGAGAGTGCCGGATTCGAAGTAATTGATCTTGGTGTAGATGTTCCGATCGAGAAATTCGTTGAAGCAGTACGTGAGAATCCGGATGTTAAAGTTGTAGGTGTATCTGCACTTCTGACAACAACCATGCCGGCTATGAAAGATACGGTTGAAGCTCTTAATAAAGAAGACTTCCGTAAAGATATCAAGATCATGGTTGGCGGAGCTCCTATCACTCAGGAATTCGCAGATGAGATTGGCGCGGACGCTTACACAGCAGACGCAGCAACAGCAGCTCAGGTTGCAAAACAGCTTGTAGCATAATGTAAATGTAGATGAAATAATAGTAACGGTCATAAAAATGATCCGCAGAGACTATGAAAATAAAGATAGTTTCTGCGGATTTTTTATAATTAAGATATGTTCGCAGGGGTTACTGTTCACTGGCAATGTTCCGCGAGGTGTTTTTTGTGAGCGAAGGTCACAGAAAACCCGAGACATACTGCGCGAATTTATGCAATTAGCATAAATTCTGTGCATCGCGAAGCGTGTTACTGAGAACGGAGTGAACAGTAACTCGCAGGGTTTATCAGTAATATTTTGTGACGTGTTTTTATGGGAAAAGGTTGTAGATATATATTAGAAGACGGATGTATAAGTTAAGACTTTACTTACTGAAGACAAATGGTTAAACTGGTAATAGTGAGAAAATCAGAGCAGTAAAGAAAACTGAGGCAGTAGAATACCGTCTGAAAATATGGATAGAAATATAAAGTACAGGGGTGGTGGATTTGAATACATACAAGGTGTTTTTACAAAAGAAAAAAGAAGTTTCGGTGCAGGAAGGTACAACTGTACTGGAAGCTGAGAGGATAGCAGGGTTATCCCCAGATGCACCATGCGGGGGTGCCGGAAAATGTGGAAAATGTACCGTAAAGATCAACGGCTCTGTGGAAAAAGCCTGCCAGATAAAGATTACGGCAGATCTTGAGGTAGAAACAATTGAGCAGGCATCGGAACACAGGATTCTTGTAAAAGGAACAGAGAGAGCAGTAGCTTTTCAGCCGGAGCTGGAGATCCTGGACATTGAGATACAGCCATGTAAAGTTGGGGAAAACAGCTCAGACTGGAAAAGACTTTGCGAAGCGGTAAATAAGAAACTCCGGGAAAAAGGCAGCAAGGCAGACCGGGTGTTCCGGCCGAAGCTGGAAATACTTCCTGTAATCAGCCATCTTATGAAGGAAAGAGGAGGAACAGCCAGAGCAATCGTAAGCGGTGATGAAATTCTGGAGCTGAAAGAACAGGACGATAAACCGGTACTGATGGCTGCATTTGATATTGGAACAACAACCGTAGCTGGGTATCTTCTGGATGGAAGAACAGGAGAACAGCTGGCAACAGCAAGTGCTTTGAATGTACAGACAGAATATGGTGCGGATGTTATCATGCGTGCCAATTATTCTCTGGAGCATGGTGCAGAGGAACTTTCTGCGTGTATCAGAGTGCTTTTGAAAAACTGATCCGTACACTTTGTAAAGAAGCGGGAAAAGAGCCGGAGGATATCTATCAGGTCAGTGTTGTGGGAAATACCTGCATGCATCACCTTTTCCTGGGAATCGTTCCGGATTCTCTTGTTCATGCACCATATAATCCGGCGATCAGTCATGGCCTTACATTCCCGGCAGAAAAATTCCGTCTGGGAATCCATCCGGGCGGACAGCTGATCGCGCTGCCTGTCATTGCAGGATTCGTAGGAGCTGATACGGTTGCCTGCCTTCTGGCTGTAAATCTTGAAGAAGAGAAAAAAATGACTCTGATGATCGATATTGGAACAAATGGCGAGATCGTTCTGGGAAATTCAAAACGCCGCATTGCGTGCTCTACTGCGGCAGGTCCGGCTTTTGAGGGCGCAAAGATCGCCTGTGGTATGCGAGGCGCGGAAGGTGCTATTGAGCATGCACATCTTGAAGAAGGAAGACTTGTATGCAAGGTAATTGGAGACGGCAAGCCAACGGGAATCTGCGGCTCCGGACTGATCGATATTATTGCAGGACTTCTGGAAGCAGGAGTGATCGATGAGACAGGAAGGCTGATGGAAGGACCGAGAGTTGTTCAGATCGATGACAATACGAAAACAGCATATCTTCTGGCAGGTCCGTCTGAATCAGGTAATGGAAAACCTGTATATTTAAGTCAGAAAGATATACGTGAAGTACAGCTGGCTAAGGGGGCTATTGCTGCGGGAATCGCCCTTCTGGCAGAACAGATGGGAATTACTTTGGAGCAGATCGAGCAGGTTTATATTGCAGGAGCTTTTGGCAACTATATGGATCCGGCAGGGGCATGCAGGATCGGCATGCTTCCGGGAATCCTGAAAGACAGGATCATTCCGGTTGGAAATGCAGCAGGAGAAGGTGCAAAGCTGGCTCTCTTAAATAATGAAGAACTTGAACGCGCGGAGCGTCTTGCCCGCCATACAGAATTTCTGGAGCTGGCAGCATTGCCTGAATTCCAGGATGAATTTGTAGATCAGCTGGAATTTCCGGAAGAATAAGAAAGTCTGTTTTACTCAATTGGAAACAGATTTTGGCATAGGTTATTAAGTGTAGAATTTATGTGGAGGGAACGATATGGACTTAAAAGAATTACAGCAGATGGGAAAAGAGATCGGCTTTTTTAAAATAGAGGAAATGGATACCGGGAAGATCAAACTGCTTCCGGAGGTGCGCCAGATGTGCAGTACAGATAAATGCCACATGTATGGACGAAACTGGAGCTGTCCACCTGCATGCGGAACTTTGGAAGAGTGTGGGGAAGATATCTCAGGTTATACAAGAGGCATCATTGTCCAGACAAAAGGCGAGCTGGAAGATGAATTTGACGGAGAAGGCATGATGGAAACAGAGGCACTTCATAAAGAACATTTTGTGGAGATGCACGACAGACTGAAAAAAGAATTTCCAAAGCTTCTTTCTCTTGGAGCCGGATGCTGTACCAGATGCGCCAAATGCAGCTATCCAGATGCACCGTGCCGTTTTCCGGAGAAACGTTTTTCTTCAATGGAGGCATACGGAATGCTGGTAACTCAGGTCTGTCAGGACAGCGGGATCGAATATTATTACGGATCTGGAACGATTACATACACCAGTTGTTTTTTCCTGGAATAAAAAGAATGAAGAGGCATGAACACGTTAGAGAAATTTTTCGGTTCTATTTCTGCGAAAGGCTGACATAGATTTTTGGTAGCTGTATAGCTGTGGGAAATGCGCATTCCCGGCTTTGTCCATTGCAGATGGCTGCGGTGGGAAGAGCGAACAGTAATCAGAAACCTGAAGTTTTAGTTTTTTGCAGAAAGGCGGTATTTTTATGGGATGTGGAAAATTTCATGAATTTCATGATTGCAGTGAACAGCGTGATCGTATGGAAATGCTGCGGATCTTTCAGGTAGCAGCAGTGTTCTTCGGAATTCTTATGGAAAAAATCTCCCGCGTGCAAACTGCCGGAAGAAAAATGATCGGAAGAGGACAGGCATGGTATGCAGCTGCCTGGGCAGATTGGAGATGTGGGACAGGTTATGAAAGTGTGCGAAATGCGGCAGATGCAGGCACAGGACATGATGGTGTGGCTGCATCAGGAACGGAAGTGTGCAGAAATAGATGGGGATATGCCCGCAAGGGACTAAAAACTGTAACGGATAAGGTTGATGTGGGTAATAATCCGAGAGATGGAAATGTGTGTTGGAAGTATTTGAGTAGAGGGCTGTCAAGATGCAAATTGCGAGGAAAAATGCACAGTGATGGCGCAGATCTCGCTGTTTGTTGCAGTTCGCATATTCGGACCCCATATGCCGATACCTGAGGTGACGATGTTGTGCATGTTTCCTTTTTTCAGGTAGCCGCAGGAATTTTCCCATACGAGGCTGGTAATGATGTTCAGGGGGAACAGCTGGCCGTCGTGGGTATGACCGCAGAGATCCAGGTCTGCACCTGAAGAAGCTACCTCGTCCAGCTCGCCGGGCTGGTGATCCATAAAAATAACAGGGCGTCTCAGATCCAGTGATTTGGTAAGCTGGGAAGGACTCTTACGCGTGTCGTCCATTTTGCGGCAGCGGGAAGGGTCCTTTCGTCCTGTAAGATAAAACCGGTCATCAATAAGAACAGTCTCATCATTGAGAAGCCGGATGTTGGCATCTTTCAGGAACTGTGTCATTCTGGGATCATCATAGTCCTTATTCGCAGAGCGGAAAGTGAATCCCGCAAGGATCGGTTCATTGAGGTCATGGTTGCCCCAGCAGGCATAAACGCCGTATCTGGACCGGATAGAACGAAGGGTGGAGGCAGTTTTTCCGGGTTTTCAGCCCTTCATATTCATTGTCAAAAATATCTCCGGCAATGCACACCAGATCCGGCTTTTGGGCATTAATTGCATTGACAAGAAGTTCTGCATTTTTTTCTCCGATGCTGTAGCCAAAATGAATATCTGCAAGCAGGACGATCTTAAGGGAATCCGTTCCTTCCACCTGCTTATCTACTTTCAAATCATAAGTTTTTGTCTTAAGATTCCACTGATTTAAAATTCCATAAACACTGATGCCAATAATAAGAAGTGTGCAAATTGCTCCGGTGAGCACGAAAGATTTCCGGGTGTAAAGCCAGTCTGGATGCAGCGTATGTTTCAGGAGCAGTCTTGTCAGATCTGTTGTGACAATGATGATCAGAATATAAAGAAAAGTGCCCTGAAAATAATTTGCTGTATTTTTCAGAAAACGGTGAAATGCCGGCGGTTTCCGGATCAGAAAGCTGGTGAGCAGTGAGGATGCCAGAAAAATATAAACACCTGCAAAGCACACCCGAAACAGCGGTGTCTGAAACAGATGCGTACAGGCTCCCATCCACAGAATCATCCAGCGGACAATATAAATATTAATGAGAATGTAAAGCGGTGCGAGAAAAATAGCAAGCATTAAATTTGGTAAACCTCCGTGATTTTCGTAAATGCAGATGTTCAGGTTGTTACAGAGCAATATCACAGAATGTCTGTGAGTACTTGAACTATAGTTACACAAGTATAGCGCAAATAATAATTTTTTGCAAAAGAACATATATTAGGAAAAAGACCGATTATGGTGTTTTTATGAAAAATATGTGTACTTCCGGTATTTTGTGGTGTTTCTGGTGATCGTCCTGCCGTATTTTATGGGGGCGATGTTTAATGGGGCTGATATGGTCATGGCGGAGCGCAGGCCGGAAGTGGAGATGTTTCTTCCGATTATTGTGTCTTCCCAGATCGGATCGGATATGAAAAAAGAAACCATAAAAGCGCAGACCGTGATCGCAAGGTCGAATATCCGGAGAATACTCGGGGAGGGGAAAATACTTCCGCAGATACTGCAGGAGAAAACTGACGGCAGAGATTATATTAGAAATATTTTTTCCAAAAAAGACAAAGTCTATCAGCAGGCAGCAGAAGAAACGAGTGGTCAGGTGTTGACATATCAGGGGGAGCTGAAGCTGCTCCCGTGGCATAAGGTCAGCGGAGGAAAAACACGCAGCGGAAAAGAGGCTTTTCGGGATGAGGCATATACATATCTGAAATCTGTGGACAGCAGTGCGGACAAAAAAACGCCGGATTATATGGATGTGGTTGAAATTCCCGTGAGTCAGGCCGGGGAGGTGAAGATCCGGGAACGGGACAGTGCGGGCTATGTGACAGAGCTTTCCAGCGGAAAAAATCTCCTGGAGGGAGAGAGTTTTGCTGTGGGTATGGGATTGAAGTCTGCGAATTTCAGTTTGCAGAAAAAGGGTGATGTGTATGTTCTGCGGGTGCGGGGCAGCGGACATGGAGCAGGTTTTTCGCAATTTGGCGGAAATGAGATGGCGAAGGGCGGGAGCAGCGCAGAGGAGATCCTGAAAAAATATTTTCCGGCCATGAAACTGGAAAATTTGTAAAAAGTGAATAGAGAGTCATATTCTGGACACCCTATAGATACAGAAACGATGTACTGGTGAACAGTTATCGGAAATGAACATATCAGACAGAGGTGGAAAGAATATGATGAAAAGTAAAGTTGTGAGAGGAATTATCAACGGTGGAGTTCTGGCAGCAGTGGCAGCTCTTGGGATCACAGTGTATCAGCTGGGAACCAAGCCCCTTACGGAATCAAAAGATGATTCTGTGCAGATGGAGGAGACAGGACTGGAGGAAGAAATCTCCGATGAGGGAGATGCGGAACTTTCCGGAAGTGGAAGCACGAATGGGGATTCGGTGAAGAATGCTGCGGTTGATGCGGACGGCATGGCTGGCAGCAGTGGAACAGGAGATATGGCTGACGGAGGTAGCAGTGCTGAAGGAACTGGTGCGGCAGCTGCAAATGCAAATGAAAGTAATAGTGCTGCGGTTGCCGGTGTGAATGGTTCTGCTGTAAATAAAGCTGCAGGTAAATTAGCAGATGGTACTGGAGCAGATTCTGCGGAAACCGCAGCTGCAGGTAATAATTCAACCGGAAACACCGGAACAGACAGTACTGAGACTTCTGCAACGGGAATTGCTGCACAGAATCTGAATTTTACCGAGAATTCTCTTATGGAGTGGCCGGTCCGCGGAACGGTTCTGATCGATTATAATATGAATGAAACAGTTTATTATCCAACTCTCGACCAGTACAGGGTAAGTCCGGCGATCGCAGTTCAGGCTGTGGAGGACGCGCCGGTTTATGCGGCTGCAGACGGACAGGTGCTTTCTGTTGAGCAGGATGCCTGCACCGGAACAACTGTGACGATGGAGCTTGGAAACGGGTATCAGGCTGTGTATGGACAGCTTAAAGATCTTACCGTTGCAGAAGGTGATACAGTAAAAGAAGGCGAAGTGATCGGAAATGTCAGCGAGCCGACAAAATATTATTCCGTGGAAGGCCCGAACCTTTATTTTGCAGTGAAGAAGGATGGAAATCCGGTGGATCCGTTTGAGTATCTGGAGTAAAATTTTATATGAAAATTATGCGGGATATGGAATCCATCCCGCATAATTGTACTATACCCACATAAAATTTCACGAAGAATCTTTTTTACCGGGATGAAAACGTGTATAATCATAAATATAAATATCTGCACATAACGACAGCATATGACAGACATAAAGGACAGAAGAAGAGGTACATATATATGAATATTAATGAAATAGCCAGACTTGCAGGCGTTTCCAGAGCGACTGTATCCAGATATCTGAATAACGGATATGTAAGCAGTGAAAAGAAAGCAGTCATCCGGAGAGTGATCGAGGAGACCGGTTATCAGCCGTCCTCCCAGGCACAGACACTTCGTACGAAAAAAACAAGTCTGATCGGTGTCATCCTTCCAAAGATCAATTCCGATACCATAAGCCGTGAAGTTGAAGGAATCAGTGATATTCTTACACGGAGAGGATACCAGTTGATTCTTGCCAGTACCAATAATAATGTGGAAGAGGAACTGAAATATCTTTCGCTTTTTAAAGAGCGTCAGGTGGACGGAGTTGTTTTTATTGCCACCATGTTTACAAGGAAGCATAAGCAGATGCTTAAGGATTATAAGGTTCCTATTGTACTTCTGGGACAGCATCTGGACGGATATCCTTGCATTTATCAGGATGATTATAAAGCTGCTTTTCAGGTGACGGAGAAGCTTGCGGAGAAAGGCAGCAAGTTTGCCTATATTGGAGTTACAGATAAAGATGTGGCTGTAGGTGCACAGAGAAGAAAAGGATTCGAAGATGCCCTTCGTAAGAAAAAGCTCGAGATTGTGCCTGAGAGGATGAAAGTCGGAAGTTTTACCATGGATTCAGGATATGAGATGGCCAGGGAGCTTTTTGAGGAGGATCCGTCCATTGATTCTCTTGTGTGCGCTACAGATACCATGGCAGTGGGAGCCATGACTTACCTTAAGGAGATAGGACTTCGCATTCCCGAGGATGTGCAGATTGCGGGAATCGGTGACGGAGTTCCGGGCAAGATCGTGGAGCCGAAACTTACTACCATGCATTTTTATTACAAAACAAGTGGGATGGAGGCAGCAGCTATGCTGGCCGACCTTATTGAGAATGATACCGGGATCAGCAAGGAGATCAAGATGGGATGTGAACTTGTGGAACGGGAATCTCACAGATAACAGAATAGTTAAGTCAGGCAGAAGCAGGTTCTTTTTGGAAAGGGATCTGCTTCTTTTTTGTGCCATTGGGGACGGGGATTTTGGTTCTGATATCGGTTCTTATGGAATATGTACAATTTTCAGTATGAAAATTTGTGAGATGTTTCGGATTTACAAATGAGATCGTTGTGGTTATAATACAATCAAGATATGAGAACGATTCCACATTAAAACGCAATTAAGAAAATGAAATATATGTGAGAAACTAAAAAATATTGATAAATGACAAAAAAACATGACAGAAACAATATTTTTAATAGTTGAAGATATATGGAATCAATCTCATAAAAACGTAAATAATGGATCACAAAAAAGACAGAGATAACGATCATATCTGAGTTATAACGATATGCATCATATGATCCACAAAAAAGGAAAAGTAAAAAGAGTCTGCTGATTAAAAATCAGACAGCGACGGAAAAGGAGGAAGGACATGGATTACAGAAAGACCGCACAGGAAATCTACGATCATATAGGAAAGAAAGAAAACATCATTTCTGCAGCCCACTGTGCAACAAGACTTCGTCTGGTCATTGCAGATAATGACAAGGCAGACAAGGAATACGTGGAGAACATCGACGGAGTAAAAGGAGTATTCTTCGCACAGGGACAGATGCAGATCATTCTTGGAACAGGAGTTGTAAACAAGGTTTATGATGAGTTCATCCAGATCGCCGGAGTTTCCGAGAGCAGCAAGGAAGAGCTGAAGCAGGTGGCAGCATCCAAGGCCAATCCAGTGCAGAGACTCATTAAGACGCTTGGAGATATTTTTGTCCCGATCATCCCGGCTATCGTAGCCAGCGGATTCCTGATGGGAATCATGGAAGCTTTGAACTTCATGGTAAACAACGGCTTCCTGAACATTAATACCAACGGTTCCATTTATGTATTTGCACAGCTTTTCAGTAATACAGCATACACATTCCTGCCGATCCTCATCGCTTACAGTGGTGCAAAAGTATTCGGCGCCAACCCTTACCTTGGTGCGGTTATCGGTATGATCATGATCCATCCGAATCTGCAGAACGCCTGGACAGTTGCCACGGAAGGCGTACAGGCCACACAGAAAGTATGGTTCGGACTTTACTCCATTGACATGGTTGGATATCAGGGACATGTAATCCCGGTTATCATTGCAGTCTGGGTACTGGCACAGATTGAGAAGAGACTTCATAAAGTCGTACCTGCAATGTTCGATCTTTTTGTAACACCGCTTGTCAGCGTTTTTGTAACCGGCTATCTTACACTTTCCATTATCGGACCGATCTTCGTAACAGTTGAGAACGGACTTCTGGATGGAATCCAGTGGCTGATCGCTCTGCCATTCGGAATCGGAAGCTTTATCATGGGTGCTTTTTATGCACCGACAGTTGTTGCAGGTGTTCATCATATGTACACCATCATTGACCTTGGACAGCTCGCTAAATTCGGCGTTACCTACTGGCTGCCGCTTGCATCTGCAGCCAATATTGCACAGGGTGGTGCGGCTCTTGCCGTAGGCCTGAAATCAAAGAACCAGAAGGTCAAATCTATGGCTGTTCCGTCTGCATTAAGCGCATGTATGGGAATCACAGAGCCGGCGATCTTCGGTGTAAACCTTCGCTTTGGAAAGCCGTTTATCATGGGCTGCCTGGGTGGTGCATGCGGAGCACTTTTTGCTTCCATCACCAGTCTTGGTGCTACAGGAACAGGCGTTACCGGTATCTTCGGAATCCTGCTGTGCCTGAATAATCCGGTTTCTTATATACTCATGTTTGTCATCGCATTTGGTGTGGCTTTTGTACTCACATGGATGTTCGGATATAAAGACGAAGTACAGGAAACAGCTGGGAAAAATATTGAAACAGAGAAAAAGGCAGGTGCTCCGGCAGAGAATGCTGAGATGAAATCTGCGGAGAAAAAACAGTTGAGAGCGGTGTGCAGACTCTCTATAGCCCGCTTGAGGGAACTGCGATCCCGCTTTCAGAAGTAAAAGATGCGACCTTTGCATCAGAAGTCCTTGGAAAGGGCATGGCAGTGATTCCGTCCAAAGGTGAGGTAAAAGCACCTTGCGACGCAACAGTTTCTACAATTTTTGACACAAAACATGCGATCGGCCTTGCAACAGACAGCGGTCTGGAACTGCTGATCCACATCGGGGTTGATACAGTTGAGCTTGGCGGTAAATTTTACACAGCACATGTAAAAGATGGAGACCAGGTCAAAAAAGGCCAGACACTGATCACTTTTGACATGGAGGAGATCAGAAAGGCTGGTTACGATGTGACCACACCGCTGATCGTAACAAATACAGATGATTACGAAGAAGTAAAAATGCTTACAGAAGGAACAGTAAACAACGGTTCTGAGGTACTGGAGGTAAAATAATGAGTTCTCTGACAAAAGTGCTTGCGGAGGAAGTAAGAAAAATCGAGGAAACGGCAGCAGTAGGAATGGCGATGCAGAAGAGCCGCCTGACACATCATCTGATGCCGCCGACCGGATGGCTGAACGATCCAAATGGATTATGCTGGTATAAGGGAAGATATCACGTGTTTTTTCAGTATTCTCCTTTTGAAGCCAACGGCGGTCTGAAATTCTGGGGACATTATTCCAGTGAGGATATGATCAATTGGAGATATGAGGGTGTTCCGCTTCTGCCTGACAGTGTTTATGACTGTCATGGTGTTTACTCAGGCTCTGCACTTGCAGAGGATGATAAACTTCATCTTTTTTATACAGGGAATGTGAAGATGGATGGAGATTATGATTACATTAACAACGGACGTTGTTCCAGCACTCTCCACGTGGAGAGTGAGGACGGCATCCGTTTTGGAACAAAAGAAGAGGCCATTTCCTGGACGGATTATCCGGAAAATTACACCTGTCATATCCGTGACCCGAAGGTGTGGAAGGACGGAGAAAAGTACCATATGATTCTGGGAGGACGCCAGAAAAGCGACAAAGGTGCTAGTCCTTTTTTATAAATCTGATGATCTGAAGAACTGGACATTTGATCGTGACCTTACTACAGAGAATACATTCGGATACATGTGGGAGTGCCCGGATTTCTTTGCACTGGGTGACCAGGAGGTGCTTTCAGTTTCTCCCCAGGGACTGACAAGAGAGGAGTACCGTTTCCAGAATATTTACCAGTCCGGATATTTTATCCTGAAGGATGATAAGCCGGAGGAAAAAGATTTCCGGGAATGGGATTACGGCTTTGATTTCTATGCACCACAGACATTCCAGGATGGAAAAGGCAGAAGGATCATCATCGGCTGGATGGGAATGCCGGATGCTGATGAAGAGTATGTGAATCCTACAGCAGAGAGCGAAGGCTGGCAGCATTGTTTGACTGTTCCGAGAGAAGTTACATATAAGAAGGGAATGCTTTATCAGTATCCGGTGGAAGAACTGAACGGACTTAGAATGGATGGGATTTCTGTCAGCGGTTCTGATGTGGAGCTTCCGGTTAATGGACCATTTGATCTGGATATTAAGGTCAAAGGTGAGCAGGGCAAGATAAGAATTGGGGAAAACCTTTTCCTGGATTATCAGGACGGAAATATTTCATTAGCTCTCTCCGAAAAAGCTGGCGCAGGGCGAAAAGTGCGTAAGGCGCATATTCCATCCGGTAAGGTTGAAACTCTCAGAATCCTTGCAGATACCACTGCAGTGGAGATCTATGCGAATGGCGGAGAAATTGTTTTTTCTACCAGGTATTATCCGGAGACGGATGAGCAGACTGTGAAGGTGGAAGCAGCGGAAGTTGATGGAAAGATTTATAAACTGAAGAATTGTGTGATGGAGTAGGTTCTTTTGTTTCACAATTCATATTCACAGAAATAAAAAATGAACGTATAATAAAGCAGGTGGGAAAATCCGCAGCCGGAATCCCAGCCTGCTTTATCTTTGTTATAAGTGAAATACAAGAATTGTGCCGGCTGCTTGAGTATAGAAGGATGGCTGCTGAAGAAATGCTGGCGGCTGTCTTTACATAGAATATTTGCACAAAAGAGGAGACTGCTATGAACTACACATACATCGTGCAGTGTGCAGACGGCACGCTCTACACCGGCTGGACAAACTGCCTTGCCAGGCGGATGAAAGCGCACAATGAAGGCAAGGCAGGTGCCAAATATACCCGGGCCAAGAGACCGGTGAAGCTGGTGTACTACGAAGGCTTTGCCACAAAGGAAGAGGCTATGAGCAGGGAGTACCGGATCAAGCAGCTGACGAGGGAGAAGAAGCTGGAGTTGATGAAATTCTGAATGTCGATAAGCATTTCGATACTTCAAGTGACTTCAAAGGTGTGGAGCATTATGCAGCGTAATTGAAAGATAAGGATATGTGTTTGCTGAATCTTATTGGTACCTCAACATAACAACTGAATCAAAGGTATCCCCATTGTCGATCCACTGACAGCTGCCATCATTTTTTTCACAGATATCTTCAATTATGGACAGGCCGAATCCATGGTTGGGGATATCTTTTTTGATGTTTTGTGGTTGAAAGGTTTTTGCAGAATTTGTCGAAATGTTTTGATTGCACGTTCGCCCATATTGTGCTAAGGTAAAGAAAAGCATTTCATTTCTATTCTGTTCAGCGACAGGAATAAACTGCTGAAGATTTACAATTGAAGGCAGTTATGTTGAATATCAATAAAGGCCATAACCGGAAACTGATGGAAACCTGCAGAACGCTTCACGACTACGCAGAATACACTTCCCGGGTACGTGAATATGCTGCGAGGATGCCACTGGATGAAGCTGTGGAGCGGGCGATCACGGAGTGTATAAGTGAGGGGATACTGGCAGATTTTCTGAGAAAGAATCGTGCGGAGGCGAAAAAAGTGAGTATATACGAATATGATGAAGAGAGGCATATGAGACAGACGAGAGAAGAGGGCGTTGAGGAAGGCTATGCCAATGGACTGACCTAGGGAATTGAGCAAACAGCGGTTAAGTTGATTAAAACGAGACTTCTTACAGATGAACAAATTAAAGAAGTGACCGGTTTAAGCCAGTCTCAGATAGAGGCTTTGCGAAAAAACGAAAATACTCAATAATCACATCATTGTATAAAACCAATCATATAGCTAAAAAAATACATCGAAAACCAATCACATCAAAAAAATCTCTCTCAGAGCGCTTAACCATTTAAATTCCTGCCACACAGCGAATATAAATGTCTAAGCTTCCTCTGGAAGAGATCGCATCTTTACATTTCTGATCAATGAATCCCCATTCCGGCAACAAAGAAATACATCACAACGAAATGGCACATACTTCCCAGCATTACGAAAATATGAAACACCTCATGAGATCCAAAATTTTTATGTTTTGCATTGAAGATAGGCAGCTTCAGTGCGTAGATGATACCTCCGATGGTATAGATGATGCCGCCGGCCAGAAGCCAGCCGAACCCTGCGCGGGGCAGGTTGTGGAAGATCGGGACGAAGGCCAGAACACAGAGCCATCCCATTCCGATGTAGATCACGGAAGAGAGCCATTTCGGGCAGTTGATCCAGCAGCCCTTAAGGATCATTCCGATGATGGCAACAGTCCATACAAGTGCACAGAGGATATAGCCGGTGCGGCCGTGAAGGACAATTAAGCATACCGGAGTATAGCTGCCTGCGATCATGACGAAAATCATCATGTGATCCATTTTTTTCAGGCGGCGGTTTACTTTGGCGGTGGAGTCTACGGAATGATAAAGAGTGCTGGCCAGATAAAGAAGGATCATGGTCAGGATGAAAACACTCACTGCAAAAACATGAAGCATATCAGCGCTTCTGGCAGCTTTCACGATCAGCGGAGTGGCTCCGGCAGCTGCAAGAAGCATGGCGATTCCGTGTGTAATCGCGCTTCCCGGGTCTTTTAATTTAAATTTCATGATATAACACCTCCTGGATACAGAAAAATAATGTAGAAATCGATAGAACAACATATAGTATTCAAAACTACATATCAAGTATACGAATACTATACCACTCTTGTTCGAAAATGCAACCCCTTTTTCGTAAAATTTTATGTGGAATTAACATAAGTTTGCCTTGAAGTAAACATTCAGTCAGTATACTTATTCAGGATAAAAAAGCTGTTGTTCACAGAGTGAGCAGTAACAAATAAACAAGTCGGTCGGGCGACACGACAAAACAGGAGGAAAAATGACAGATACTATATACATGAACAGGGAATTATCCTGGTTGAAATTTAATGAGAGAGTGCTTGAGGAGGCGGAAAATCAGGATAATCCATTGTGCGAACGGCTGACCTTTGCATCTATTTATCAGAGTAATCTGGATGAGTTTTACATGGTAAGAGTAGGTTCACTGGTCGATCAGATGTTTCTTTCCAAGGATATTCGTGAAAATAAAACAAATATGACACCAAAGGAACAGTTGGAAGCGGTCCTTTCAAGAACCAGAAAATTAAATCGAAAAAGAGATGTGATTTATGAGGAGATCATGGACAGCCTGAAAGAATATGGCGTTCAGATGCTTAATTTCCATAAGATCGAAAAAGAAGACAGGAACTATCTGGAACGCTATTTTGAGGCAGAAGTAGCACCGGTGATCTCACCATCTATTGTAGGGAAAAGACAACCATTTCCATTTCTCAGAAACAGGGAAATTTATGCAGTCGTAGTTCTTGAAACTAAAAGGAAAAGAGAAGCTTGGAATTATCCCATGCAGCAGTACAGGTATCCAGCGCCTGATCCCGGTACCTGGAAAAGAGGGAACCTATATGCTGTCTGAGGAACTGATCCTTCACTTTGTTTCAAAATATTCAAGGGTTACCACATCAAGGCGAAATCTCTTCTGCGTATCACAAGAAATGCAGATATTGATGCAGATGCTCTCTATGATGAAGATCTGGATTACCGTGAATTTATGGTAGAGATGATCAAAGCC
>ENA-OUNH01000286-OUNH01000286.1-human-gut-metagenome-genome-assembly--contig:-NODE-286-length-17360-cov-3.142401_pt1 | contig 17360 bp, 20 predicted proteins | sample MGYA00242806_ERZ504814 | MGnify/ENA primary metagenome ERZ504814 (study PRJEB26092, sample SAMD00036389) | human gut metagenome | host: Homo sapiens | study: EMG produced TPA metagenomics assembly of...
AACCGGGATGTCTGCATCAATTGCTGCTTCTACACCAACCTGACAAGCTGCTGCATCGTAAGGCTGAACGATGATACAGTCAATCCCTGAGCGATTAGTGTTTCGATCTGAGATACCTGATTCTCACCAGATCCCTGACCATCAAGAAGTGTAAAGTCTACATTATTTTCTTCTGCATATGCTTTTAACCTGTCCCATTGATAGAAAAATAAAAACTGTACCTTTTTCCAGAACAGGATTTCATCGGTAAGTTCCTGGTGGATGGCTTCAAGAGAATCTTTTTCTCTTTTCTGGAGAGTTTCTGGCCACTCTTTCCAGGATTGACCGCCATGGTAATCTTTAATTGACATATATAATGCATAATCATCTAACCAGAATTTCTGCTCTTTACAGAATTTTTGAAATTGTTCGGAAAGTGCTCCGGATATACGGGAGCAGGCTGTTTTTAAGACAGTAAATTTATGACCGTAAAGCAGACCGTAATCTACGGTAGTTGGTTGATCGCCCCAGGAGAGAGAGGCATATTCTTCTTCTTGTAACAGCCCTTCTTCTTTTAAATCATCAAAGTCAATCATATATGGATTGCCGGCATAGGAAGAGAAAGACTGATAAGGAGAATCTCCATATCCTGTTGGACATATCGGAAGAATCTGCCAGTATGTCTGTCCGGATTTTTCACCTCTATCGGCAAGGCAAAGCTTGGTATCATTATGTCCCTTACAAGACAGGTACTTTTCCTGCTGCCGCTGATCGTGATCTTCCCGCTCTTTCTTGGAATTGACGGTGTCATGTATGCAGGACCGATCGCAGATACTTCTGCTTTCGTGCTTGCAGTTGTTTTTGCAAGAAAGGAACTTGGAATTATGAAATCCATGGAATCCGACCAGGAAATTTAGAAATTCAACAAAAAATACCTGCTGACCAAAACAGAAATGCCATGTACCGGCCGCTGCCTCAAACAGCTGCACGTTACATGGCATTTCTATGTTAAAATCCGTAATATGTCTTTTGCGCTTAAATCAGTCACCTTTCAGCACAACACGGATTTTCTTATAAATTACAAACACGATTAGGGATGTCACTGCATATTTAAAAATATTAAACGGTGCAATGATCAGCAGTGCAAATGTAAGCAGTCCGTTTACTGAGCTGTGTACTGCGCTTCCCATCTGGATAAAAGTCTCAATCGGCATTCCAAAAGCTTTACCGTAAGCCGGGAGCAATACGAACGCATTGATGAAGCATGCAAGGATCGCTGTCAGAACAGTTCCAACTGCCATACCTGCAACTGCATGTACTCTGCTCTTCTTATGATGAAACGGTAATCAGTCCTGCCGGTACCACATAGGCACATCCAAACAGGAAGTTTGCAACATCACCGACACCGGCTGTCATAGTTCCCTTGGTCACAAGATGCACGAGGATCTTCACAAGCTCGATCAGAATACCTGCTACAGGACCCATGGCAAAAGTTCCTACCATAACCGGAACCTCGGAAAAGTCAAGCTGATAAAAAGACGGTGCAAGAAACGGGATCGGAAATTCCAGATTCATCAGCACACCTGCAACAGCACCAAGCATGGCTACCTGCGCGATTGTCCTTGTCCTGCTCCTTTCCATGGCGTTTCCTCTCTGCAATACCTGTTCACTCATAATTCTCTCTCCTTCTTTCGAAATATTCCAAAGAAAATTTCTGCCAAAATCATGTCGCGAGAATTTCCTGAATAATTCTCCCAAACATAGAAAACCCCGGGAACTTCTTCCCGGGGCACTGAGCACGTTTATAAAATACTGCGCGTTCTTCTCTCATCCAGACTTTACTGTCGGTTCCGGAATCTCACCAGATCAGCCGCCGAAGCGGGTCGCGGACTATACCGCCGGTAGGGAATTACACCCTGCCCCGAAGAAATTTTCTTTTGTGAATTTATTATAACTCACACTTTCTGTAATTACAACCTTTAATTTTGCTGTCTTCGCGTCTTACCGCTCCATAAGTACCGGTGCTTTCAGAAGTCCGGTTGGCCTTATCTGATATTCATATGCCCACAGATCACCTGTTGTTCTCCAGGCATTCGGTCCGTACCAGTCTTCTTTCCGGTCACAGTTATGCAGAGTGCCGAAGGTGTTTACCCTGTTTCCGAATACAGTCAGTTCAAGCATATGTTCTCCCGCCGGCAGTTTACCAAGAGATATCTCATATGGGGAAAATGCGATATAACCTGCCTCTTTTCCGTCAACAGATGCTTTTATTACAGGTGCACGGAATAAATTTTCACGGACACTTACTTCGCCGCCGTTGCTTACAAACGGAATCTGATAGGTCACATTTCCACCGTAGAACGGATAGCCCTGGCTGGTAAGATCACTGAAAGCTGCTTTGTGGCTCGCTGCGCCAAGTATCTGGTCTCTTCCCACAACTTTTACTGAGAATTCTCCAAGAAGGAACATGGCCTCGATATTTACTTTGGAATTATACGGAATCTCCACGATCAGCTCATGCTCTCCTGCTTCCATATCCGGCATCAGTATCTTGCGGATGCAGTGATCCACATACCATCCGTCAGCCTTGTTTTCCACTGGCTTTGCATCCAGGAATATCTTTGTCTTCTCATCATTTTCCATTGCAAGGAATGTTCCCTTTAATGCTGTTTCGGTATTGATATGGAACCGTAAAGCCAAAGTGTGTTCAAAACCTTCCACCTTATCGTTGGTCCATGGCTGCGCAAAAGCCTCCATACGGAGCGGATATCCCAGTTTTTCACGGAAACGGTTATCAATACGGAGGATTTCATCCTCATCCTGCCACTCACCGCCGTCAAACGCATACTCAGCAAGATCCAGGATGCTTACATTCGGCTCACTGCGGACGATCTCCACCTGGTCGGAAATATCCAGTGCACAGCTGCACTTCTTTGCCTCACACGCCGAACCAAACTCACTATTCTCTTCTCCTGTACCAGCAGGCTCCAGCCAGAGAAGAAGACTGTCATGGTCAAACATACTCCGTTTCAGAACAGTGTCCCCTTTATGGTACTCTGCATTTACCGGATAGATCTCACCGGTCATGGCATCGTACACCGTTACCTTCCATGCTCCGCGGATACGGATACGAAGCTTTTCTTCTCTTGGAAGATCCTGGTTTTTCTTGCGCTCCTGCAGTTCATTGATCACGATACAGGCATCGGAAATCTTCTCTGTGCGGTTTACATGGCACAGGAACAGCCAGCGGTTTTCTCCCTCTTCTCGCATCTGGTAGATCAGGTTTGTGGAAGGTTTACCATCATCCTCAAGTACCTCGATATCTCTTGCACCTTTCACAGCTTCCAGCAGACGGTACTTGCTGAATGCCACAGTCTCACACTTATCTGCCAGCTTCGCACCTCTGTCTGACGGATAGGCATCTGCATATTTCGGAATCTGGCCTGCGAAGATCACACGACCGCCTCGTTCTTTGAATTTCTCAAGAATCTCCAAAGTAGAGTTTCGAAGTGTCAGGCAGTTTGGTACAAGAACAGTATCGTATTTCATTGCTCCGACTTTCAGAAGTTTTTTCCTCTTCCTGACCCATATTCAGGTCCGGAAGCAATGATTCAGAAATAAAATCAAAATCAACGGTACCGTAAAGCAGCCACTCGATCATATGGATAAAGTTCTCATCCATCTCCTCACGGATCGGTGCTGTCTGCTCCTTCGGACCCCAGAAAAGCCAGTAGGACTCTACCGGATGGATCACAGCCAGCTTCACATGAGGAACACCTCTTGTCAGTGCTGTATTTACTCTTGCAAAATAATTCTCTACAAGAGGATATTCTTTATACCACGGTGACTGATAGCTGATAGAAGCCGGATAATCACGTTTCGCTTCGCCGGCCATAGAAGTCCAGGTCAGATGAGGTACACGGACAGTTACACCAAGAGCTGCCTGCCAGTCGCCCTGGAGCTTATGTCCCCGGAAATCAAAATCCCAGTTTGTAACGCCGTAAAGCTCACTTGTCATACCTTCTCTTCCGAACTGATGCACTGCGCTCTCTGCCTGCTTCGCAGTAGAAAGCTCTCTTCTGTCACAGAGCATATCAATTCCCGGAATTTCGAAAGAACGATAAGAACGCATTGCCTCACCAAGTGCTGCTGTCTGTGTTTCCAGAGTAGGCTCTTCCATCATATGGCCTGTCAGTGCGATCCCATGCTCCCTGCACCAGCCTCCAATAGTATCTGCAAAAGCATCTGCAAAACGCTCTGCGATATGGTCATGATACTCATAACGGATTCTGGAAACAGCCTCTCCCGGAAGCTCCCAGAACAGCTCCGGAAGGTGTTCAAGAAGGCTGTGTCCATATGCAGCCTTGAAAGTATCCTCCAGATCATCGGTGTAAGGAATGGTCACATCCATCCTCTCATCTGCAAAATCCAGGCACTGTTTATGGGAAAACTGTGGCTCATCTGTGAAGATCGCGGGAATCGTTTTTCCAAATTCCCGTCCCAGATTTTCATAATATTTCTCGTGTGTTACCTCAACGAAACGCTTTACGGCCTCTTTATCAAGGGTATTCAGATAGGCTTCGTTATTGAACCATGGATTATCGCCGGATACCTCAAGATAAGCAAACCATTCCTGAAATCCCTCTTTCAGCTCCTGGTCCTCACTGATCTTCTCATACTCTGCCAGATAACCATTCTCCAGGCGCACCTGATATCTTCCAAGAAAAGTCCTCTCATTGCTTCGGACAGCCTGCCCGGATGACCTGAGATCACTGTTCCCGATTTCTTTTCCATCCTGACATTCCGGTGTGAAAAGCAGAAATCTGATTCTGTATTTATGGTCTCTTGTAACCAGTCCACCGCCTGCACCTGACGGCCAGCGATCTTCATCATAAAGCCATGTGAGCATGTCTTTTTCCAGGCTTTTTTTCCAGGAATATTTTACCAACTCCAGGAATTCCTCACCCAAGTACGGATTGTCCATTCCTGTACGACAGTGTATATGTCCTCCTCCCATTCCCATGGCCTTCAGCGCATCCAGAGTGTTGTCGATCTCTGCTTTTGTCATGCGGCAGTTCCAGGCCCAGAACGGTGCTGCCCTGTACTCGCTGCCCGGATTCTGAAATTTCTCTTTTGTAAGTTTTTCCCCATTATGATACAGCATACCTTAACCCTCCATTTTGGTTTTATATTATTTTTGTTATATCATCCCAACTTTTTTATTTTTCAACATATTCTGACGGCCGCACTCCTGTATAGGAATAAAAAATACGGCTGAAATAAAACTGATCCTTATACCCAACTTTCTCCGCAACATCCTTCACATACATCTTATCTTCCCGAAGAAGAAGCTTCTTGGCTTTTTCCATTCGAAGTGCAGTCAGATACGTATTAAATGACGCATCCTCATATTTACGGAAAAGTCTGCTTAAATAAGTCTGTGAAACGCCTACCGCTTTGCTTACACTATGAAGTGACAGCTGTTCTGCCATATGCTTACGTATGTATTCTTTTACACTGTCAAAATATTCTTCTGTGTCTGCTTTCTGTGCGGGAGCACTTTCCTCACGGACATCCTTGAAGAAAATATCTGAAATTCCGCAGCAAAGCTGATCCACATTCTCTGCACCGGAAAAAATGTCATCCATAAGAAATTCTGCTTCCCGGTAATCCCTGTTTCCTGCATTGTAACGCTGAAGCAGATAACCAATCTGCCGCACACGCCCTTCGATCCAGAGCTGAGTATGTTCTTCTTTTACCCACTTACGGATCAGCGTTTCCGTATCCTTCTGAAGCCGGTCATACTTCTGTTTTTCTGCCAGATATTCTAACTCCTCCAGATATTCATAATCCCGCCCGGATGATCCGGGTGTCTGAAAATTTCCGACATCCTCTATAATAATAGTCTGGCTCTTTCCCAGAATAATGGAAGCATCCAGTGCCCGGTAAAGTTCACGAACCATCTCTCCGATCTGCCCTGCCGGAACTGATTTTCTTCGGATAATAGTAGTCACATAAGCCGCTTCCGGCTGTTCTTTTTCAATACGGCGGCGGATCATCTGTTCATAATCTTCATCACTGACAAGCACGCCCGGGCAGAGATAAAGCGTCTCCTGTGTATCACGGCCATATGCCAGCATCATCTCATTGATATCCGAAAAAATCTCCTTTTTTCCCCGCTCCCCATAGCGGCTTGGAAGTCCGTTCAGCCTGACGATCGCCCCGTAATAATTTTCCGACTGAAAGTATCTTCTGAGAGCTTTTTCATCTACAGGAAGCTCATTTACCATCCTGTGCATAAGAACGTTTCGTTCTTTATAATATTTCTGTCTCAGCTTGTCTTCAATCTTTACGATCAGCTTGGCAAACTCTGACGGTACGATCGGTTTCAAAATATAATCACACACACCAAATGCGATAGCCTGCTTCGCATATTCAAATTCCTGATATCCGCTGACTATCACACTGAGCACTTCCGGATAACGTTTCTTTGTTTCTTCTACAAGCTTCAGTCCATTCATCACCGGCATCTGGATATCTGTGATCAGAACATCTGGTTCTCTTTTTTCTCCATCAGTTCCAGTGCTTCCTCACCGTCATAGGCAGTTCCCATAATCTCAAACTTGTTGTACTTCTGTTTTATAATATTGACGATCAGACTGGCTGCCATCGGCTCATCATCAACAATCATCACTTGATACATCGGCTTCATCCTCCTTTTCCGATACCCCTATGATGACACTTAATCCTTCTTCAAGATTTCTTATCCGGAATACTGCTCTTCCATTGTACAGAAGGAACATTCTGGCATAGGTATTCGCCAGCCCCATACCTCCGATTTCCATCTCTATACTGCTTCCCTTGGACATGATCTTTTTCCGGATTTTTCTCTATTTTTTCGTTTAACTCTTCACGCACTTCTTCCGTGGTCCCCTGTCCGTTATCCCGGACTTCAAAGTACCAGCCCGTTTCATCTCTCCAGCCATGTACGTGAATTTTCATGATATTTTTGCTGTTATTATATCCGTGCTGTATGCTGTTCTCCACCAGCTGCTGCAGTACAATCTTGGGAAGCTGCTCATGTTTTACGGATTCCTCACACTCCACTTCCACCTCCAGCCGATGTTCATATCTGGATTTCAGCAGAAAAATATAACGTTCAAGATACTCCAGCTCCTTTTCTACTGTTGCGTATCTCTCCTTTGTGTTCGTGGAATATCGGAGCATGGCTGCCAGACAGCCGCATATTTCACAGATTTCCTCATCACCGTCCATAATGCCTCTGCTTGATATCACATTCAGTACATTGTAGAGAAAATGCGGATTAACCTGCGCCTGCAGGGTATCGAACTGTGCCTGAAGTTGCAGAAGAGACATTCGTTTTTCCTTTACAATGGATTCGTTCAGTCTGTGCATCAGATTCTGGTATGCGATTCCTACAGCCTGCACTTCATCATCTGTATCCGGAACTGCAAGCTCTGCATCCAGATTCTCGAGCCCTGTATTTTCCATCTGATCTTTTAACACAGTCAACGGCCTGGAAAGCTTGCTGGCAATAAAGATTACCACACCCATGGAGATCACAAAACAGCCGACAGCCATTCCCAGAGCGATCATCACGGCCTCTTTCATACCCGCAACGATCTCCGTTTTTTCCTCCAGGACAACCACACGAATCCCATAATTATCGGATATCTCTGATGCTGATGCCCACATGCTTGTATCTGAGGAAACGGTAATAGAATCCATTTTTGTTACTTCCGGATGTTTTTTTATGTAGCTTACCAGATCGCCGGTCAGGCCCTCGGACTGATACAGTATTTCTCCTCCCGGAAGAAACGCCACAACTTTAATATCGGAATCCGGAATCTCAAATATATCCTTCAGTTCATCCGTAGCATACTGAACTTCAATATATCCGAAATCTCCGCCCTGTACTTTTCTGGCCAGGGAAAAAACTTCCTCGCTTTCCCGGATTCCCCAGCCATCCATATGTGGTGCTATCAGGATCGGTTTACCGTGCATTCTGTCTGCTGAATCCAGCCATTTAATGTTGGATGTATTTCTTGCCTTATTGGTAAGCTTGGAACCGGTATTGGTACTGGATGCCACATCTCCGAACTCATTAAAAATGATCACCCTGTAAAAATTACTGTTGATATAGTACATGGCAAGTCCTGTATTTAAGGTATCCAGAAGATCATTGTGTTTTATCGTTTTACCAAGTCCGTCATTGCCTTTTTCATAATATTTCGGCAATGTTTTCATTGCATTGAGCATATCCTGTTCTGACAGGATATAATCTGTCACATGCTTCATGGAATCTACTTTAAAGTCAACATTAGCAGCTGTCTGCCTGGAATAGAATTTCAGGCTTTGAGCTGCTTTTTCAGATAGCCTTTTTGAATTATAGTTATAGCATACTATACCCAGGATTGCCGATATAAAAAATATTACAATGGAAAAACCCAAAATCAGTTTTGTGCGGAATTTCATAAACACACCTCATATATTTTTATTTGCCAAAACAGATACCCCGCCGTCACAGCAGAGTATCTGTTTTCTTTTTATCTGCATGGCATGTCAGGCGGATAAAACCATCCTTATTCACTGCTTGCTTATCATAACCGAATAACTGCTTCGCAGTTGATTCAGTCATGATAATACCACACAAATCCGATTTTGCATATTTGGCATCAGCCTTTGACAGCTCCTGCTACCATACCGTCTACGATCTTCTTGTTGAAAAACAGGAAGAGAATCAGCATCGGGATAGTGATTATCAGTACATCTGCAAACAGCAGGTTATAAGAACTGGAGTATCTGCCCATAAAGTTATAAAGAGTAAGCTGAACTGTTACATTATCATTTCCCGGAAGGAAGTACAGCGGGTTAGTAAAATCGTTGAAAATTGTTACCGCATTCAGGATGATAATTGTGGATGTAACCGGTTTCAGAAGAGGGAAAATAATCCTTATAAACAGATTGCTTCTTGTACATCCATCGATGTAGCCTGCCTCCTCAAGCTCTACAGGGATCGTATTCATAAAACCTTTGTAAAGCATGATGGTAAACGGAATCTGAAGTGCTGTCTCAACCATGATCATACCAAACATGGTTTTGTAAATATGAAGTCCCTGCATAACCCAGATTGTAGGAAGGATTGCAGGAGGAATCATAAGACCTGTCATAACAAGTGTATCCACGATCTTTACAGGTCTGTCAGATCTTCTCTGAAGAACATAGCCGGCCATGGATCCTACAATGATAAGCACGATCAGGGATCCTACAGTAAGGATAATACTGTTCTTGAATGCTGTGATGATCTGATAATTATTTGCGGAAAATACTTCTTTGAAGTTGCTCCACATCCACTCAGTCGGAAGGGAAAGTCTCAGAAGGTTTGCTTCTTTTCTGTCCTTCAGTGCATTGATCAGCATGAAGAGAAACGGTACTGCAAAAATGAGAATACCGAAAACACATCCAAGGATGTCTCCTAATAAGGTAAGTCTTTTCTGTTTTTTCATTTTAGTTGTACACCTCCCTGCTGTTAAGGAACTTCTGAAGCGGGAATGCGATGATCGCAATTACCGCAAACATGATAACGTTTCCTGCTGTAGACAGACCGAAGAAGCCTGCTGCGTACTGTTTGTAAACAACGGATGCAAGTACGTCTGTTGCAAATCCAGGACCACCCTTTGTCATAGCCCAGATCAGGTCAAAGCAGCGAAGTCCGCCGATCAGGGAAAGTGTGATAATGGTATTTGTTGAAGAACGAACCAGTGGCATTACGATGTTTCGAATAGTCTGCCAACGGGTTGCACCATCGATAGAAGCAGCTTCATAATAGCTGGAATCAATAGATGTGATACCGGCAATAAAGATTACTGTGGAAATACTGACACCTTTCCATACATCAACCGCAATTACGGAAAACAGGGCAAGATGTGTATCACCCAGCCAGTTAGGTCCGGAAATTCCAATAGCTGCAAGAACTGTGTTGAAAAGACCCTTGCTCGGATGCATCAGTGCCTTAAAAATAATACCGATTGCTACTGCACTGACAAGGTTTGGGAAAAACACAAGAGATCTTAAGAAATCTTTTGTCTTGATCTTACTTGTCAGGAACAATGCGATAAAGAATGCAATGATTACCTTCAGTCCACTTGTAAGGACTGCATAGATCAACGTATTTTTTACAGATATACTTAAGGAGTTTTCACTGAAGAATGTTTTATAGTTATCAAGGCCGCAGAATGTAAATGATTTCAGATCCCATACAGTTAAGCTGAAAAACAGTGATGTCACCATCGGGATGATGAAGAAGATCACAAAAATCAGTACTGCCGGAAGAAGAAACCATAAACTGTATATTTTCTTTTGTTCATGCTTCATTTCCTTTCCGATTTCCAGATGTCTGGCTGACATTAAAGCCGGCCGCCTGAAACACAGGCGGCCGACATACATTTACTTATTTCCAGTCAAGTCCAAGCTGTGTTGCCTGTTTCTTGCAGTCCTCATCGTAAGCCTTTGCAGCTTCCTCTGCTGTAGACTGTCCTGTTGCAACCTCAGAGCAGATATACTCGCAGTTTGTTCCTTTTACAGATGTCTGGAACTCCATTGCAACATTTGTTTTTCCTGTGTCAAAGTATTTCTCCTGAGCCTCTTTAACTCCGTCATATGCGTCATCCGGAAGCTCATATCCCTTGATACAATATGGGCCGTCTGGTTTCTGTGCTTCTGTGAAAGCGTCAAGTGCCTCATCAGATGTATAGAACTCCATAAATCTTAAGATATCATCTTTTTTGTCACTGTTAGCGTTTCCGTAAATAGCTGTTGGCTCCCAAACTGTAAGACCATGGTTGTCAGCATCATCTCCCGGAACACCCATAACACCGATTTTGTTTACATCGTCTCCGTAAAGCTCATAGATACTGGAAAGTGCCTGAGAAAGAATGAACCAGTGAGCACCCTCGCCGTTTACAAGCTTATCGCATGCATCTGCGTATGTAGTTGCTGTGTAATCCTCGTTAAAGTATGGCTGAAGGTCAGCGAGTTTCTGGAAGCTCTTAAGACCAGCCTCTGTTGTAGCGTATTTAGCTTCACCAGCTTCGAATTTCTCTGAGAAATCCGGCTCTGCTGCAAGTACGTTGTAGTGATCTCCAAGGTATGGAACCTGAATTGTCCAGGAATCTCCAAGAGATCCGATCACTGCTGTCTCACCAGCATCTTTCAGTGTATCGCAGTTTTTAAGGAAATCTTCCCATGTGTCCGGAACCTCGAGATCATATTTCTCATAGAGGTCTTTGTTATAAAGGATACATCCGAGGTTTGTAGCTGTAAGCGGAACACCATATACTGCGGAATCAGAGCCTGCACTTACTGCAGATGCGAATGTATCGTCCAGACGGCTGGCCCACTCTTCGCCGGAAATATCGATAAAGTTGCTCTCCGGATCAAGCTCGTTGAGCTTAGCTCCTGAATTGTATCCGCAAAGATCTGTCATCTCGCCGGAAGCAAGTCTTGTTTTTACCTGGTTGTCTCCGTCACCGCCTGATGCACGAAGCTCTGTCTCGATATGGATACCTGTCTCTTTCTCGCAGAGATCAAATACTGCCTGATATCCGGATGACGCTGTATCCGGATCGATCAGAAATGTAAGAGTAGCCTCCTTGTACTCCCATTTGCTGTCGGAATCTTTGTCATCAGCTGCAAGCACGCTTGTTGCACCTGCCAGTGTTGTTCCCATCATCGCTGCACAGAGCAGAACGCTGAGCATCTTTCTTTTCATGTTTCGTCCTCCTTTATTTTGACGTTCTCCGTTATTTGATGATGCTATTTTAACAATTTGGACACAAAAAATACATGGATTATCCAATCCTTCTGCATGGATTATTGAGCACTTTGTATATGGAACATGTATTTTTTCGTCATATAGACGACATTTTGCATGTATATTTTTATTCTATGCACAGAAAAAGAGCCGCCCTGTTGTGATATTTTACCACAAACATGGACGACTCTGATATTCCGTTTTCTTCTATTATATTATATTGCAGCTAAACAATATATCCCGTCAGTGCTCTGGCTGGCTGCTGCATATCCCGAAAACAGGTATGTTATGCTGCCGGCTGCCTATATACTACAGAATATCGATATGCTCTCCTGCAAGTGCCTTGTTCATGCTTCGCACTGCGCAGAATTTACCGCACATGGAGCAGGTATCATCATGCTCCGGTTTGCGCTCGTTCCAGATACGTTTCGCTGTTTCCGGATCCATTGCACACTCCCACTGCGCTTCCCAGTCAAGCTTTCTTCTGGCATCAGCCATCTTGTCATCGATCTCACGGGCACCGCGGACACCTTTGGCAATGTCTGCTGCATGAGCTGCGATCTTGGATGCCATGATTCCCTGTTTCACGTCCTCAAGGTTCGGAAGGGCAAGGTGCTCGGCCGGTGTTACATAGCAGAGGAATGCAGCTCCGGACATAGCTGCTACTGCGCCGCCGATTGCAGATGTAATGTGGTCATATCCCGGTGCAACGTCAGTTACGATCGGTCCTAATACATAGAACGGTGCACCCTGGCAGATGGACTGCTGTACTTTCATGTTTGGGCCTCTACCTGATCAAGCGGAACGTGTCCCGGTCCCTCAACCATAACCTGGACATCTTTTTCCCATGCACGCTTGGTCAGCTCGCCAAGACGTACAAGCTCCTCGATCTGGCATACGTCTGTTGCATCAGCCAGACATCCCGGACGGCAGGCATCGCCAAGGGAGATGGTCACTATCATACTCACGGCAGATATCCAGGATCTCGTCGTAATATTCATAGAACGGATTCTCCTCGCCGGTCATGCACATCCATGCAAATACAAGAGAACCTCCTCTGGAAACAATTGTTCATTTTTCTCTTGTGGTTACGGATCTGATCGATAGTCTTTCTTGTGATTCCGCAGTGAAGAGTTACAAAATCTACTCCATCCTGTGCGTGAAGTCTTACCACATCAATGAAATCCTTAGCTGTCAGTGTGTCAAGGTCTCTCTGATAGTGGATAACTGAATCATAAACAGGAACTGTTCCGATCATAGCCGGACACTCACTTGTCAGCTTACGGCGAAACGGAATGGTATTTCCATGAGAAGAAAGATCCATGATAGCGTGTGCTCCCATGTTGACAGCTTCCATTACTTTCTGCATCTCTACATCATAGTCCTTGCAGTCTCTGGATACACCAAGGTTTACGTTGATCTTAGTGCGGAGCATGGAGCCTACACCCTCCGGATCGATGCATTTGTGATTTTTATTTGCACAGATTGCCACCTTACCGGAGGCTACCAGCGGAAGCAGCTCCTCTGTTGTCATGCGTTCTTTCTTAGCTACGATCTCAAGCTCAGGTGTGATGATGCCTTTACGGGCAGCCTCCATCTGTGTACTGTAATTTCTCATGTAAAAAATCTCCTTTCATTTCGTATCCGAATCTGGAAAATCTGTCACTGCTGTCGGAATTCCGGTCTGCTGTACAAGCTCTGTTCCCGTCAGATATAGGGTATCCTTCTGTAAATTCTTTATGTTTATACAGCAAAAAGCCGGTCGCTGCAACACATACGCATCACGGCAACCGGCTCTTAATCTTACGTACTTAATAAAAATCTTCTGTACTTCTGATATCTTCTGTACTCTCTGATCTTCTGTGTCTTTAAGAATCCTTCGTGCATATGTCCCTACGTTGGCATTATCCAAATCAGGTTATGGGTCAAGACATTTACAGTCTACTCTCAGCTCGCTTCAGCGGGCCCCCCTGTTTTCATATGTTGGGGACTTTTGTCGTCCATGGTCTTATTATAGTATAAGAGAAAAAATTTGTAAACCGCATTTCTGCATTTTATGACTTTTTCTTTCGACAGAATGTGACTTGTGTCGATTTGTTGTAACAGATTATCACACTCTGTCTCCACAATCGACAGCACATGCACATATCGTATGTGCGTCACATCTACATTTACCGGCACTGCTGGACATATTCTCTGTAATATTTCCCGAACTCTTCTTTAACCGGGATATCATGACAATCAATTTCCGTAAAAATCTGCGACGTTTTTCTTTTTTCTCCCGTTCTTTCTTAAACTCAACTTCAAATCCCAGGTTAATCATAGCTCCGATCATGGAATAAGTATCATTATATTTCATACTGGCTTCCTCCTTTTTATTCTGCATTGATGTTTTTTATTTGCTTACATCATAGCGGAATGTCGGAACTGCTTCCATGGTTTGAAATAATCAATTTAATTGACTTTATTTATTCTTTCTTCTGTATTGGCTTGGTGTATCATTGTATAAGCGGCGAAATGCACGGATAAAACTTTCCGGATTTTTATACCCTACCCTGTCACTGATATCTTCTACGCTGAGCTGGCTGCAGAGAAGAAGCTGTTCGCCATGCTGCAGGCGAATCTCTGTGAGAAGATTGGAGAAAGTTTTTCCTGAGATAGATTTGATCAGTTTCGAACAGTATGGTACAGAGAAATGAAATTCCTCTGCAAGTTCATTTAATGTTACTGTACTGCAGTTTCCCATCATATAAGCAAGCATTTCGGATTCCTGCTCCGTCCGTTTTCTTCTGTTATCCGGTATGCTTACATTTTTTCCGTGGCGTCTGGTCAGCTCCACAAAAAACAATGTAAGGATGCTGCAGATGATCCTGTCTGAAAAACTGTCGCTAGTTTTCTGTTCCCTGTACATGTCCAGAATATAATTGCGGATAACTGCATCATTCTTCGTACGGAAAAGAAGGTAGCGTATTTTTTCTCTGGAATATAGGTTTCCAACAAAGAAACCGGAAATCTGAGTCTTATCACGGACTGTATTATAAAAAATATCCATAAATGTGCTGCGACGGATCAGGGTATTCAGAATTACGCTGTCGTCCTCCACTGCCAGGATTCCATGTCTGACATCAGGTGCGATCAGGCACAGGTCTCCTGCTGTCAGTTTCTCTGTGGAATCCCGGAAGGAATTAGTACAGGTTCCTGACAGAACATATAGTGATTTCAAAAAAATCATGTTCATGATAAAACAATGGAAAATATCTCGGGTGTTTTACCAGACTCACATTATATCCCTGCGGGATAAACGCATCCTCTCTGGAATGCGCATTTACTTTTTCGGATTCTGTACCCCACTCAACTTCTTTTATGGTCCAAATGTCTTGCTGCAAATCCCGAAATATTCTCCGGAGTTTTTTTCATAAAATAATATTCCCGGAAAATCTTCTCATCATACTCCCATGTATTCAGTTCCTGGATCAGATCATCATATTTCATTGCAGTGTCCTCTTTTACAATGTTTAATGTTCACAGGCTTCTTTCCTGAACCTGTCTTATATCTGTGTTTTATGTTTCCAGTTTAACATGCGATTTCCAAATCCACAACGCAAAACCCGACCGCATACAGATCATTCCATACGCTGTCGGGTTTCTTTATAAAAACGATATTCCGAACTCCCCTCAGTGTTCTTCTGTCTTTTTAGCTTTCTTCCGCCAACTTACCGCTCCCTGATTCTGTCTGGCGTTCTGCTCCTGCACGGCGGATTCCGGCGAATATGGAGCCTGCGATATTGTGCCATACGCTGAAGATTGCTCCTGGCAGTGTTGCCAGAGGGTTGGCTGCAAAATTAGCTGCTGCCAGCGAAACTGCAAGACCGCTGTTCTGCATGCCTACTTCTATAGCTATAGCTGTTGTTCTGGAATAGTCCACGTGGAAGATTTTTGCTGCAAGGAGACCTAACATCATACCGCAGAAGTTATGGATAGCCACCACTCCAAGCACCAGAACTCCACAGTTTAAGATCTTGTCCGCATTTACTGCCACGATTCCTCCGATGATCATAGCGATAGCGATCACTGAGATCAGCGGCATCACGTCGGATACTTTGTCTACGTGTTCTCCTGCAAGACTCCGTAAAATGATTCCCAGAAGTACCGGAACCAGGATCACTTTTATCACAGAGAGCACCATAGCCCAGAAAGATACTTCCACCCAGGCTCCTGCCAGAACATATACAAGAAACGGTGTGGCAAGGGGTGCTGCCAGCGTGGAAACGATTGTCATTCCTACAGATAATGCCACGTCACCGCCAGCAATATAGGTGATCACATTGCTGGCTGTTCCCCCCGGGCAGCAGCCTACCAGGATCACTCCCAGGGCCAGGTCAGCCGGAAGATTCATCACCTTGCACAGTATCCAGGCCACTACAGGCATGATGGTATACTGTGCCACTGCTCCGATCACCACTTCTTTAGGTCTGGAAAAAACAATCCGGAAGTCTTCCATCTTTATGGTCAGTCCCATTCCGAACATGATAACCCCAAGGAATACAGAAGTGTAATTGGTCATCCAGGCAAAACCGTCCCTCCAGAAAAAAGCCACGCAGGAAAAAGCGATGATAATGATCCCGATATATCTGGATGCAAGGCTGCTGATCTTTGCGATTTTATTTAAGATTTTTTCCATATATTATACCTCGTAGCTGAAGTTGTCGATCAGTCTTGTTTTTCCGATGTAAACAGCCATTGCTACGAGAACGCTGCGGTCAGCTTTTTCCACCGGCTGCATGGTAAGTGCGTCTACCATGGATACATAATCGATCTTTGCCAGAGGTTCTTCTTCGATCACTGCGCGCATTCTTCCAAGGAGCTCTTCTGCCGGGATTCCTGTGCGGATAGCTTCCTGTCCGGCTTTTACTGCTTTTGACAGGCAGAGAGCTGCTTTTCTTTCTTCAGGGCTTAAATATGTATTTCTGGAGGATTTTGCAAGTCCGTCCTCCTCACGGACGATGGGGCAGCCAATGATCTCAATATCAAAATTCAGATCCTGCACCATCTTGCGGATGATAGCCAGCTGCTGTGCGTCTTTCTGTCCGAAATATGCTCTGTCCGGTGCTACGATGTGGAACAATTTGGACACTACTGTGCATACACCCTTAAAATGAATAGGGCGTGTTTTTCCGCAGAGTGTTTCGGATAAGGTATCTATGCTTACAAATGCGTGGGGATCATGATACATTTCGGAAGGCTCCGGGCAGAAGATCAGGTCTGCTCCCAGGCTTTCGCAGAGTTTGCTGTCACGCTCAAAATCTCTTGGATATGCTTCCAGATCTTCTGTCGGTCCAAACTGTGTCGGATTGACGAAATCAGATACTACTACGATGTCGTTCTGCTCTCTGCATTTTTTGATCAGGCTTGCGTGTCCTTCATGGAGAAATCCCATAGTCGGGACAAGGCCTACTGTTTTGCCTTTCTTTTTTCCACGTCTTTGATCTGTTTTCTTGTTCTTCTACTTGTTTTTGTTACCTGCATTGTTCTCTTCCTCTTTCTCAGT
>ENA-OUNH01000287-OUNH01000287.1-human-gut-metagenome-genome-assembly--contig:-NODE-287-length-17358-cov-2.711160_pt1 | contig 17358 bp, 24 predicted proteins | sample MGYA00242806_ERZ504814 | MGnify/ENA primary metagenome ERZ504814 (study PRJEB26092, sample SAMD00036389) | human gut metagenome | host: Homo sapiens | study: EMG produced TPA metagenomics assembly of...
TTTCGTCTATACTTTGGACACCATACTACATGGTATTTACAGGAATAGACGACATTGTTGTTTGATTTATATGTTGTGTTCATATTTATATTATACTATGGTTTATTAGTTAATACAATTACTATTTTGTCCATCTTCAATTACTTGCATAAATTCGATGGACGCGTCTTATATCCCCATAGCGGAAGCAAGGAGTTTTACGACGCATTGGATAAACACTTTCTCGGATGCACGAATATCACGGATTCTCTCCAACAATTCCTTGAAATATCCACCGCCACCTAGATTTTCAAACGATCATCATCTAAAGCAAAACCTTTTCTCATGTATTCTTTTAAAATCCCAGTTGCCCAAATTCTGAACTGTGTTCCCTGTTTTGATTTTACACGATAGCCAACAGAAATAATAACATCAAGATTGTAATAGTCTACATTGTAAACTTTTCCATCAGAAGCAGTTGTTGCAAATTTTGCAACAACTGAATCCCGCTGTAATTCACCTTCTATAAATATATTTTAATATGTCTGGAAATGATTGATTTATCTCTCTGAAACAATTCTGCCATCTGATCAATGGACAACCAGACGGTATCACCATCAAAAGTAGTTTCAACTTTCGTCAGACCATCCTCTGTCGTATAAATAATCATATCTGCTTTTTCTTTGTCCATAAATTAATTTTCCTCCAAAATCAGATACATTATCAATGTGAACAATTTAAAAATAGAAATTCAACACAGCCACTATGACAAAATCATTATTCTGCATCTTTACCATTTATAATACGGTAGTAATCATCCATATCCACGCTGAGTTTTACCGTAGTATCTGGTTTTCGGTTGCTCAAGAGGCACACGGTCTCAACATGTGTTGTCACTAACATAGGAACACACATCTTTTACCTCGTTTACGATATGGGAACACAATTCTTTAGCTTTGTCCCCTACGCTCTTAGACTTGTCGAAACGTTCCTTTGCGTTTCCAATTTCATTCTTAAATCCTGTTTTATATATGAAAGTTATTTTATAGGGATCTTTTTCTCCGTTTTCATCGTAACCGCCAACAATTACCTTTTCAATTATACTCTCGAATATGCCTCTGTCAAATTCTTCCAGTACCTCATTATGAGACAGTGCTTTCTTAAAGTCTGCAATCCTTTTTTGCAGCGAACTTTCTTCATCCGCCTGCTGTTGAAAATACTCCAACTTAGCCTTTGCATTACTTAAATCTGTTTTGAGACTTACGTCTGTTTCTTCATAAATATCCTGCTCAACAATGCCGCTCAAATAATTATCCAACAACTTCTTTCTCTTGTATGAAAGATTATCAATCTTTTTTTGCAGCTTGTTTAACTGATCTTCTACGGAATTTTCTCCAAGAGCCTTTTCGGTACGCTTCAAAAATTCTTCCAATACGTCCTTATTGTCTCTGCAAAGCATCCGATATGACTCAACAAAAGCTTCCTCGATCACCTGCTCAGGGATTCCTTTACTATCCGGACAGAAACGCTTACCATCTTTCGTAGCTTTCACACACTGCCATATCGTTTTCTTATACTTTGAATTGCTGTGCCAACGTCTGCGTGAAAGATTAGCTCCACAGAATCCACATTCCAGCAAACAGCTAAAAGCATACTGTCGGCTGAATTTTTCTCTTTTTCCCGGTGTAACACCATGCTTACGGTTTCCGTTTCTACGGCTTCTGATTTCCTGCGCTCTGGCGAACATTTCTTCTGAAATAATCGGTTCGTGATGATCATGTATATAATACCGATCTTCTTCACCCAAATTCTCCAACCGCCTTTTCGAGATCGGATCAACCGTAAATGTCTTTCCTAATAAAATGTCACCTTTATACTTCTCGTTGTTTATAATTCCCATAACACTGGATGACACCCAGGGATTTCCTTTAATTGTCATTATCCCCTGTTCATTTAGTTCTCTGGCGATCATAGTGCTTCCTGCTCCCGCTACATACCGTTCAAATATATAGCGGACAACTTTTGCGCCTTCCTCATTAATGGAAATGGATTTTGTTGCTACATCATAATCATATCCCATGCAGCCCTGAAAACCAACAAGTTCTCCTCGTTTCATTTTCATCTTTAATCCTTTTTTCACATAAGCAGAAGTATTTTCAACCTCCTGCTGCGCCACAGAACTTAGGATCGTCATAAGAAATTCGCCGTCTTTTAAGGTATTGATTTTTTCTACTTCAAAGTAGACTGCGATATTTCTCTCTTTCAACATACGGACATATTTTAAAGTATCCAGCGTATTTCTAGCAAATCGTGGGATACTTTTTGCGATGATTAGATCAATCTTCCCATCCATACAATCCTGAATCAGCCGTTGAAATTCATCTCTCTTATCCGTTTTAGTTCCTGTAATGGCTTTATCGGCATAAACACCTGCAAAAATCCACTCTTTGTTATTTTGAATGAGATCCGTATAGTATCTCACCATAGAATTATAACTTTTTATTTGATCTTCATCGTCCGTACTTACACGGCAATAAGCGGCAACTCTTAATCGCTCGACACGTTTTCTGGCAGAGCCTTCAGAAAATTCATTTGCCTTAATCAACTCTATTTCCATTTTCCGCTCCTTTATTTTTGTATTCCTATCATAGTGTTGATTTTATTATAGATCAGCACAAAAGATTCGTCAAGCGGTAATATTGGAAACAATGCCATAATCTTTCATCAGTCTTTTCTGTATCAACGAATACTCATTTTCATCAATCAATTTCTTTGTTAAAAGCTGTTTTAACATAGCCAACTGCATTGTATATCGCAGTAATTTTTTTATATCCATTTCATTCTCCCCTTTCGCCACTGCAAAAAATCCTGCAGGCGGCTGTCGGGGAACAGCCTCATTGGTATCTCACCATCTTTTCAGACCGGAGCAGCCTCCCCGGAAGTATCATTATGAGAAACAGTGTCTTCGCCACAAAGTTCCCACACTCTGCCCGCAGCATGATATTTCTTCGCTCCTATCCATCTTCAAATTCCGTATCTGTCTATAAACATGAACTTTACGCCATAATGTCGCAAAGCGAAAATTGAGATTGAATCATCCTGGCGTATCTGCTGCCCGGCTCTACTGTTTCCTTTCGTCCTGCAGGATAAAATATTCAGTTTTCAATGTACAGTGCGTTCAGAATCAGAAATAGAAAGGGAATATTTCTGTCCTGTGGTTATAGCCGGATCTTAAAATCCAGAATTTTTGTAATCAGCTTTGTCTCCATCCGCCTTTTCATATATTCATCAGCCACATAATGAACTCTCCCAAATTCATCCTTGTATTCTCTCTTACACTCACTGTTGATAAATGGCTGAAAATAGGAAAGCACCTGATTGATTGCTTCGGCGTCACCCTCTATAGCCGCCTGGATGGTTTCAAACTCCGGCGGTTCTCTATGCTTCTTAGATCTCATATGTAGATTCACTCCATCAATTTTCTCATAAGCCTTAAAGAATCATCTTTGTGATAATGTACGGTACTCTGCACTAATTTTAGGCAGGCAGCAATTTCTTTTTCCGTCATATCCAGAAAATAAAGCATCAGAATAATTTCCCGTTTTTATAGGAAGTTTCTTCAATGCTTTACATATCCATTCATCACGGACTGGAACCTGCCTTCCCATCACTGTAAAATTCTCTGCCATATCATAATCATCGCAACAGTACAGCGTCTCCAGATCTTTCTGAAGAATTTCAGAAAAATTTACTTCCCGCTTTCTCTGCCGCTCCAATTCATCAAGATAATTCAGTGCCTCACCACGCAGAACTTTAATGCAGTAAGCACAAAATTTTCTCCGCACGATTTCTTTTTCCTGACGGTTCAGTTTCAAAGGGGATCACCTCCCCTCTGCTTAAAGCCGTAGTAAAAGACGTCTGATCCTCCCTTTCACAGCGAGGACAGGAGGTAAACTGATAAAAAAATCGAAAAAAGCGGGAAAAGTATTTAAAAAAACTTTTCTCCAACTTCTCCAAAACCTTTCATCAGAATCTTTTTCCGATGACTGGTGGCCCACGGTTCCGTGGTTTATGGAGAAAGTTCCACAAATTTCGACAAAAAATAACGCCAGGGAGTTTTTTGAGCTTCCTGACGCTACTTTTTAGCTTTATTTCATATGGGATTTTATGCCAGTGAAATAGGTATGATAATGCTCTTTGAAGAGTGTACGGTAGTCCACCCGCAGATAAAATTTTTTTAACTGATCATCTAGGCTAAGCCTTTTTTCTTTTTTTCAAAACAAAACCATCCATGTTTCTCCTGACGGCAGAACACAGATGGGAAACACAAATAAGCCCTGCCGTGAAAAGTCCGTTTTTTAATTGACCTTTCACCAGGGCTATAAATTCATTTTATATCAGCATAATATTGCCTATTAAATATGCAAGATAAGGTTATGTAAAACCTTAATCGGCAAGATAGAATATATGTGATGTGAATGATTATGCCGAAAGATAAACTGAGTTATCTGGGAAACTGTATTCGCCAGGCAAGAAACGATTGTAATCTTACACAACAAGATCTCGCAGATCAATCCCATGTGGCGATTAAAACAATCCAGATGATTGAAAAAGGAAAAATAAATCCTTCCTACGAGATCCTCTATCCATTAATCAAACGTCTTGGTATTTCTGCCAACACTTTGTTTAACCCGGAAATATCTGATGCGGACGAGGAGATCCAGCGGTTCATAGGGAAATTCCAAGCCTGTATCCCTGAAAATCGAAAGATCCTATTAAACACACTGGATTATCTGGCGGAACAACTTCTAACACTTCAGCATAATCCCAGTGAGAATTTAGAGTAAAACCAGCAGTGCAAAGACTCATCTTATTACTGCTGGTTTCTTTTGCTCTATATCCCATTTTCAAAATCTTTTAGATTGCAGTTCTTACACAATCTGTCACATAACCAAACATATATTATAAATTTTATTTGTGTCCTTTCAGCGCAAAATTTCTTTAATTTCGGTATAATTCTAAAAGAACTTTTCGCAATTTTCTGTATCCTCTCTTTTCAATTAAAGAATCTGTCCATAATATACTCATTTTTTAACTGCTGCTTTCATTTTTTCAAAACTCTCTGAACTAATTACATGCTCCATCCGGCAGGCGTCCGCCTCCGCAATTTCAGGGTCAACGCCTGCGGCGATAAGCTACTCAGTAAAGAAGCAATGGCGCTCGTAGATTTTTTCGGCAACCTTGCGGCCCACATTGGACAGATGGCTAAAGTGATCTTCGTCCATTGTGATAAAGCCGCCATCTTTTAGGGTATTGACCGCCACACATACACTCGGCTTCGACACTCCCATGTGCCGAGCCACATCTACGGAGCGCACCATACCGAGTTTCTTTTGGAGAACAAGGATGGTTTCCAGATAGTCCTCTCCAGACGCATGAAGTTTCATCAGTACCTCCTTATTGCAAGCTAAACGCTTAACTTCCAATTTGCAGAAGCCGTCTGCAAATCGACCAGCCTGTGATATAGCCCGTTTTCCTTCATAAGTTCCTCATGGGTTCCATTTTCGACTACAATGCCATCCGACAGTACAACGATGTTATCAGCAGCTTCAACCGTTCTCATTCTATGAGCGATAATAAGAACCGTCTTTCCCTTGACCAGCTTTGAAATTGCATTTTGAATTTCTGTTTCATTGTCTACGTCAAGAGAGGCAGTAGCTTCATCCAGGAGAATAACAGGAGCATCTTTCAAAAGGGCGCGGGCGATAGAAAGGCGCTGGCACTCACCGCCAGATAATGTTGAACCGTTTTCTCCAATCACCGTCTGATAGCCGTCCGGCAATTTTGAAATAAATTCATCACACTGAGCCGCTTTAGCTGCAGCAATCACTTCCTCGTCCGTAGCGTCTTTTTTGCCAACACGAATATTCTCCATGATGGTGTTGTTAAAAAGTACAACATCTTGAAAAACGATAGAGAAATTTTTCATCAGCATGGTTGAATTGAGTGGGGCAATATCGGTTCCGCCTAAAAGTATTCTTCCTCCATCCAGCGGATAGAATTTTGCTGCCAGCTTTGCAACGGTACTTTTGCCGCCGCCGGATGGGCCGACTAATGCTGTGACTTGTCCCTGCTTTGCGGTAAATGAAACATCCCGCAGCACTGGCTTGTCTTTTTCATAAGAAAACCGGACATGGTCGAAAGTAATATCGTATCCGTTTGTGTGAATCTCAATCTCGCCGGTCTCTTCTGGGTATTCTTCAATTTCTTTCAAGCGATCCACTTGAAGTTGTACGGAAAACAGCTCTGCCATATTTGCCATTGCCCCGGAAAGCGGATCATACAGGCGGGATGCAGCAATCAAAAACAGGATATAGGTAAACAGGGATGTATCTCCATTTACCACAAGACTGTTACCCACAACAATTACCGTTGCCAAACCAAGCCGCAGGAACATCTGTCCAGTTGTCAGCAGGCTTGCTGTCGTCATTTCAGAGGAAATCTGTGCCTTTTCCGCAGCATCCATCTTCGCATCCAGTTTGCGGAGATAATCTTCCTCCTGATTGCAAGCTTTTATATCCTGTACGGTTTCCAAACATTCCTGAATGCCTTCGGCCAGTTCTAATCTAGCGTTCATGTGCTTTTTGCTAAGTTTTTCCTGGCATTTCCGGGACAGGATTACGATTGCAAAGGAAATCGGAGCTACCCAAAGAAGGGCCAGACCCATTTGCCAGTTAAAGATCAACAAGCCAATACAAACAATGCCTGTTGAGATAACAGCTCCAAAGAATTGCGGAACTGTATGGGAAAATGCGTGTTCAAAATTTGCACAGTCCCCCATAATTGTACTTGTCAGATCAGCAAGATCGCGCTGATGGAAAAAGGTCAGCGGAAGGGTACGCAATTTTTCCGCAAGGCCAATACGCCGCCGTGCGCTTTCGTCATAGGTTCCGAGATATGTTGCAGTGTACTGGCAATAGTGGAATATAAAAACTACGGCTAAAATCACTATTCCAATCACCGTGTAAACGACGGCGCTAATCTCCGGTGCAGTTGTTCCCAAAATGGGCGCAAGAAGTTGATTAAGGACGATTGCCAGCAGAATAACCGGAAACATAAGACTGATATTTGCCAGTACGGAATAAATAATTCCTTTCAGCAGGTCTTTTGCACCCTGATTGCTTAACGCATACTTGTTCTTCAATGCTTTAATCATGCTGTTCGCCCTCCTTTCCGACCTTCCATGCAATTGATGTCTGGTAATCCTTCCACATGGAGGAATAAATTCCATTTAAGTTTAATAGTTCTTCGTGTGTTCCCCTTTCTGCAATCTGTCCATCCTTAAAGACCAGAATGAGGTCTGCATCCTGTATTGTAGAAAGCCGGTGGGCTATCATCAGAACAGTTTTATTTTGGGTCAACCGCTCAAAGGCAAGCTGTATCTGATGTTCGTTCTCGGCGTCTGCAAATGCTGTGGCTTCGTCAAGCACGATAATAGGAGCATCTTTTAAGATAGCCCTTGCCAACGCAATCCTCTGGTTTTCGCCGCCTGAAAGATAAGTACCTCCTGTTCCAACGAGCGTATCAAGTCCATCCGGGAGCCGGTCAATAATATCTTTGCACTGTGCTTCATTGGCCGCTTTCATCACTTCTTCCCTGGTGGCGTCTGGACGGGCCGCCTTAATATTATTAAGTAAGGTATCTTTGAACAGGCGGGTATTCTGAAACACAAAAGCAACTCTTTTCATCAGTTCTCGTTTTTCAATATTGCGGACATCCACGCCGCCAATCGTAACGGAACCTGACTGAACATCATAAAATCGGGGGATGAGGCTTGCCGCCGTACTTTTACCACTGCCAGAAGCTCCAACAAGCGCAACCGTTTTCCCTGCTGGAACCACAAAGCTGATATGGTCTAAGGCTTTTTCTTTGGCACCTGGATAGGAAAAAGACACATCCGAAAACACAACCGAAGCGTCTGCCGGAATCATAGGATGCTCCGGCTCCTTTAATGGCTTTTCCTGCAAAATTTCGTCCACTCGGCTGACTGCGCTTTTTGCGGCCATAAGCTGCTCACTGGCAAACATGATACGGTTCATCATAGTTGCACAGACCGGGGTAAACAGACTATAAAACAGGAAATCCAGTACAACATTTTCATAAGCCGCCTGTCCGCTGATCCCAGATAGAATAAACATAACCACCGGAATGAGCAAAACAAATGTGCCGTTCAGCGTTACTGTAAATCCGGTAAGAGGAATACGACATTTCAAAGCATACCCGGAAGCAAATTTCTCATATTCTTCTATCGCTGCATGGAAATTTTTGAAGGAGTAAATTGTCTGCTGAAACACCTTTACAACAGGGATACCGCGAATGTATTCCACGGCCTCTTTGTTCATTGTTTCCAATGCGGTCATATACTTGCCCATAAACTGTGCATTATCTCCACCCATCATCTGTTTCAAAAAGATGACGCTGATCCCCATAGGTATCAGACAGCAAATTCCCAGCCGCCAGTCAAAGAGGAAAATCAAAAACAATAACCGCAACCGGCATGACGGCTGCACCGGTCAAATCCGGGAGCTGATGGGCCAGGAACCCTTCTGTAAGTCCTGCATTATCATCAATGATTTTCCGCAGCTGTCCACTGGCATTTTGGCTGAAATAGCCCAACGGCAGTGTCACAATATGGTGAATTGCTGTTTTCCGCATATTGGTCGCTGTACGAAACGCCGCCAGGTGGGTACAGTTCAAAGCGATGAAATAAATTAAAATACTTGCTGCTGCAAACACGACTGCTATCCACGCATAACGAGTACTTTCCGTTGCACGAGATATATCCCCCGCAGCGAATGCCTGGATCAAATCACGGATAACAAGCCATATACAAACAAAAGGCAGCATAGAAAAATGGTACTAATCCCGGAGAGGACACAGCCCAAAATGGTCAGAACATGGTAATTCCCTGCGTAACTGAACATTCTGGACAGCTCTCCATTTTTTTGCTTATCCATAAGCAAGGCTCCTTTCGCAATAATAGGTGGGTTAGCATTTTCTAACTCACCTATTATTATAAAATCATTCAGTTGTTTTTGCCACTCCATACAGGGCGCGCCTATCCAATCAGACACATAACTCACTGACACATGAGACAGGAATATAACCGGGGCAGACTTCCTTGCAAGGGAAATGTTTCTGCATGACCTTCATCAATGAAGTGAAGAACTCGATTACAAGTCATAGCGGCAAATTCATAGTCATGGGTAATGATTAAAATTGTCTTTCCTTTTTGAGCCAGCGCCTTCAAATGCTCGGATATTCGCACCATATTTTTGTAATCAAGACCGCTGGTGGGTTCATCTAAAATCAAAATGGGTGTATCTATCCAATCAGATACAGCAAGAGTGAGCCGTTGCTTCTGCCCGCCGGAAAGGATAGCTGGGTGCCTTTCTTTCCACTCAAACAGACCATACATTTTCAGCAGATCATCCCTCTGCTCCTGCGTGCTACCTTTTCCGTTCAAGAGTAATTCTTCCTCTACACTGTCCCCAAATAACTGGCAATCTGTATTCTGCATAACAAAATAGGCAAAGTTTTTTCGTCTGCCTTTAGAAACATCTTTCCCGCTATATAAAATCTGTCCTGCTTTTTCTTTTTGCATTCCGCAAAGGATGTTTGACAAAGTGGTTTTTCCTATTCCATTATGTCCTATAATCGCAATCAGATCACCGGCATACGCCTGAAAAGATATGTCATGGAAAACCGGATGTTTACGGTAGGAAAAAGCCAGTCCCTTTACCTCCAAAGTCACATCCTTTTCTTTCCTGGAAGGAATGTCTACTTCAATGTGGCGTAAATCCGCAGCCCGTATTCCGATATCCTTTCTTTTTGCCTCTGGCATGGAAAGCAGTTCTTCAGGTGTCCACTCTGCTTTTATGCTCCCGTTTTCCATGTAGAGGAAGCGGTCAGCAAGGCCAGTAAGATAATAAAGCCTGTGTTCAGCGACAATGATTGTGTGACCTTCTTCTTTCAGTTCACGCATCAGATTTTTCAGCGCCTCAACGGAATACATATCCAGATTGGCTGATGGTTCGTCAAACACGTAAATTTCCGGATCAACAGCGTTGACGGAGGCCACCGCTATTTTCTGCTTTTCACCGCTGGACATGGGATAAATCTCTTTCCCACGCAGCATATCTCCGTTAATGCGTTTGATGGCATTTGAAACTCGCCCATCCAATTCCTCATAAGGAACGCCGTAATTCTCACAGCCGAACGCAATTTCATCCTCTGTAATACTGGCAAAAAACTGGCTCCTGGGATCTTGAAAAATCGAGCCTACTTTTTACCAATTTCATACAGAGGATATTCAGATATGCTACGCCCCAGCAATGTAACGCGCCCTTTCAGCGTCCCTTCGTAAAATTGTTCAGCCAATCCGTTTATCAGCCGTGTTAGTGTTGTCTTTCCACAACCACTTCCGCCAGTCAGTACAAGAAACTCGCCTTCTTTTACATCAAGGTCAATATGATGGATGCTTTCTGTTTCCGCTCCCGGATATTCAAAAGATACATCTTCAAACTGGATAACGGATCGTCTTGTCTTGAAATTTTCCATTACGCTACCGTCCTTTCCAGCACAAAATAGAGTGCTGTTACGCAAACAGCAATCACGCTCATGATCCAATCCCGTTTTTGAAATTCTATCTTTCTGCGGCAGGTATGTTTCCCTGGATTGGATATTCCCCTGCTTTCAGCAGAAGCAGCAAGTTCTTCTGCTATTCTGGATGAGCGGAAAATAACAGGTGTAACAATATACTCCATCGCGTCCAGAGGGTGTTTCCATGACAGTAGTTTCCGCAGCCGAAGGGCGGCAAAAACATCGGCGAACTCGCTACGGACGGTGGGAAAGAAGCGCAGCATAAAGGTCACGGGTAAAGCAATTCCATCGGGAGCATGTATTTTCTTGAAAACGGCCACTACTTCTCCTGGCGACATACCAATCACAGGCTGCGCCGCCATAACCATCATTAAAATACGAAGTACCATGAACAAGAACATTTCTGGCATAAGAATCGTAATGCCTTGTCCTCCTGAAATCAGCCTCAGTACAATAAAAACACCGCAGACAATCAGATATTTTATAGTCTGCCTGCCAAAGCCCTGAATAATCAGATACACACTTAAAACTCCCAAAAGCGTGTATATCAAAATGTCGCTTGTGAGCACCGCCACAAGCGACATAGTAAGAACTATGACAAGCAATTTGGTTCGGAAATCAAATTTCATGTTCATAGCTTATTTAATCGCGCCACTCTTTCTGAAGTGCTTCACAATCAGTTTGTTGCTAATCATACAGCCGAGGACGGCTAGAATAGCGGTAACAGCCAGGCTCAAAAGGACGTACTTCGGATCGGTGTAATACTGGGTCTGGACCTGAACCTGCTGCTCGCTGACACCAGTGGCAAGGAACGCATCTCTGAAAAACCAGATTTCTGACATACCATGTGCAGCACGAACCAACGCCGTGATTACCCACGAAATAGACACACGCTTAATGTCATGGTAAGCATTCTTTCCGCACATGGAAAGTTCTGCAATGATGCCGCCGCCCAAAAACCACGGAATCATAAACGGCCCATCATCAGTCCGGCGATAATCGCCCACATGATATTGTAAACAAGGGCAGGGCCATGCTTGCCGACTTTCATGCACATGTAAATATAAAACGGCGCGAGGATAAGTGCTGCGCCAGCGGCATTGAAAATCATGGAGTAGAACAGAGAAGCGCCGGTCAGGGTTGAGTAAACCATAAATACCACGAACATAACCGCGCAGAAGATACCGATGATAGCCGCATCTTTGACAGTATATTTGTTACCTGTCGATTTTTCATTTTCCATTTGGAAATCCTCCTTTGTCTTTTAGAAAGTTAGCACTATCTAACCGGCTATTCAAAAATAGGCCAGCTTCAAGCGTTCTTTCTGCTTTTATCTGACAAAGGATAGTTTAATATAGCTCAGACTTCTTCGCCACTCCATATAGACCGCTTCTATCCAAACGGACACTCTTTCTGAACTCTGTTGGAGAACAGCCATACATTCCCTTGAAGGCAGAAGTGAATTTGTTCGGATTTTCATATCCGATTTTGCTTGCAATCTCCGTCACTGACAACTCTGTCTCCAGCAGCAGCTTTTGAGCGACTTGAAGCCGGTAGGTACGGAGATAGGAATAAACAGAGGTTCCATAGACACCCGGAAGCATTTTTCAGCGCAGTTGTAGAAATCCTAAATTTTTGAGAAAGCTGCTCAATCGTGTGGTGTGTCGTTAAATCCTCCGTGATATATGATGCTACTGCCTTAATCAAGGCAACTTGATTTTGATTGAAATAATCCGTCTGCAAAACCTCTTCTGCTGTATTGAGGTCACTTAAAAACAGAAGCAGTTCCAGCATTTTAATTTTCATGTATCCCGGTTTTCTCTTTTCCCGGACATGATAGAGTTCCGAAAAAATATGTTCAATAGACGGGTTAGCCCGCATAATGCAGCAGCGGTTACCTTCACATATATACTTTTGTATGTAGTGCAAATCAATATTTAGTAACTCCATGATTCGCCGCACCTCCGGCAACAACTCATCCAAATTGATGATAATGGAAATGCCGTGATAGTGGTTCAGCGGAAAACACGAATTTGACTTTTTCTTCATCATTGAGCTGATGGATAGATCGCCTTCCGCCATATAACAGCAACTGTTTTCACCAAAACTGCACTCGAAACGTCCAATCAAACAGTGGTTAATCTCTATCATATTTTTTACGGTGGCCTGGTTTTGGTTGCAATATTCCATGTGCATATCGTTATAGTAAAGCTCTATTCCTGTAAACACTCTATAAACCGTAATTTCCCCATGTCCAGTTTCATTTGAAAGCTGATAAGTCATCCCTGTAATATTCTTTTTTCTACCTTTTGTATATTTCCATATATTTTTTTCCTGACATATCTTGACATTTGGTGTTATTATGAATTAACAGTTTAAGTGTGTCAGAAATTTCTTGTCGATCTTCATTTTGCATGATACCATTCCTCTCTTGGTATATTTTTCAATTTTCCAATAAAATTTTTGCAACTTCTTCTGGATGACTAATCATAACATCATGTGGCGCCGTAAGTTTAATAATGGATTTTATATTTCCAATGTTATTCATATATACTCTTTGCTGTTTTGGATTTAGAGCCCTATCTTTTGTTGGCAAAATCCATTTTATTGAAGTTTCTAGTTTACACTCATTTATTCTTTCAAAAAGCAGATTTGTACTTTCTCCACATAAGCTACTATACAACTTTTCTCGTTGCTTTTTATTCATCCCATTTCCAAAAATGGCTAATGCTAAAATTTTAGGGAACCTTTTTACCACCTGAATTTTTCCTGCACAAAATGAAGCGAATGAATGTAACGGTCCCTTCAGAATATCTGACATAGTTTCTCCAGCAGCTGGTATACAACAAGCAACACAATAGATACTCTCTATTTGTTCTTTTCCAATCTTCTTATATGTATCATATATAAAAATTCCCGCCATGGAATGAAATACTAATGTTAATTTTTCATCAGTTTCTCCTATTTGATTAATTATACTTTCTACACAAGCTGTCACGTTGATGTCTTTTAACCGTTCTATATCTGTTTCATTATGTCCTGGAAGTAAAACAGATGTGACCTTTTTCCATTCTTCCTCAATATCTGTTCCACATCATGCCAACACTTATTATTATGAAAACCTCCATGTATTAATACATACATAGTTCTCCTCCTTATGATATCTCGTGTATACCAGCCGCAAAGCCAGTAAACACGGCACTTTTACTTCGAGTACACCGTACTCCAACTGTTCCTTCTTCCCTAGATGTAGGGTATTTGACCTCACATGCCCTGTAAAGGGCGCTACGCACCGCTAAGCGGCTTTGCCCTTGACAGGCTATATTCGCCCAAATCATGGGCATTCAAGGAAGAAAGGATAACTTTATGCACCACAACATATAGTTAGAGTACGCTTTTTCTTTTGACCGTACTCTAACTGGCTTTTACATCAGTTCGAGTACTTCGAGTACTATATTTTTGGTACACGAGTTATCTTTCACAGTATACCTGTTTCTTCGCTTTCTTCGTAAACAGCAGAAACTTCCTGCGTTTCCTTTATGAACACACCTTCTTCTTGCAATTTTTCAAATACATATTGCATCTGAATAATATTCTACATTTTGCTCTGATAGTCTTTCGATAATACCATCACTGGTTCCACCAACCCCTGCCCCCACTTCTAAAATCCGGAAAACTTTACCCTTCTTCTCAGAATACGCTTCCAAAACTGCACACTCAGCCATGTGGTTTAGTATTTTACTTGACAACGTTTTCTGATATGTATCAACTGCCGTCGTCATTTCACCATGTGGAAAGAGTAATTCTAATGGAGCAATTTCATTTCGAAATAATTGCGTTAGGCTTTTACTGCATTTTTCTAAATACCTTACAAAACCTTCTCCATAATTTAGTTGTTTTTCCACCCCCATAAATAATCCCATTCCGCAGCCACATCAACTTTCCAACTTTTAGAGGTTCTACAAAAACCGTCCTGTTCTTCCTTGATTAAAATTTTCGTTTTCGAAAATTTTAAGCCAACGTCTAAAAAAAGCGTTTGTATTTATCAGCAACCCCTATCTTACTCTCCATTTCTTCTACCGTGAAGTGCTGTCCCTCTCTAATCGTTCTATAGAAAGATTTTTGCTGACTATTTCATAATAACAATAAGAAGACACATTTCCTAATGCATATACATTTTGCCGGCCTATCCAATACGCATATTGCATTTCAGTAGTCAGAAATTCTTGAAAACGTTCCTGCTCGTTGTGCTGAACTACCTCTATATTAGGCTTTCTTTTCTCTTTTATACTAGAAATTCTTTTTGCTAGGGATTCTACTGTATTATTTTCAAATATGATTCCAATACTAACTTTAACACCAAATTCTGCCTCTATTTCTGCAGTCATTCTAACCGCTAATAAGGAATCGCCACCGCATACAAAATAATTATCCTTTTTCGTAATATTATCATTACCAAGCAACCGCTTCCATATCTTCAGCATCCTTGTTTCGCATGGTGTTAAGCTTCTCCTCATTTTCTATATTTCTATCCTCATGCGCTTTTATCCATCGTACTACTTCCTTTCTATCTTGTTTCGCATTTTTTCCAACTGGAAGTTTATCCTCAAATATTATTTTTGTCGGGAGCATATAAACAGGAAGCTTACTTTTTAAATTTTGCATAAGGAACTCCTCATTTATATTGGGGCTCTCTTTTACAACAACTGCCACCAACATATTTTTTCGATTATTGTGTTCTACTGCACACACTATACTTTTTTTAACCCCAGCGATTTTATTTAAGATTGCTTCAATTTCTCCTAATTCAATCCTATGCCCTTTTACCTTTACCTGGAAATCCCGCCTTCCTCTATATTCTATTGTTCCGTCGTTCCAGAAGCATCCATTATCACCTGTCCGATACCAACGTCCAAAGCAATCCATAATATACTTTTGTTTTGTTAATACCTCATCCCCTCTATAACCTTTTCCTACTCCCTCACCTCCAATCCATAATTCTCCTTCTACCCAAAACGGACAATCTCTTCCGAAGTCATCCACTACTCTATATGCCTGATTCTCTAACGGTCTTCCATAGGGAATAGTTTTCCAGTTTTCTGGAAGTGGCAGTTTCACTATCTGTTCATTTGACCAAATGCCTGTTTCTGTCGTTCCCCCTAAAACAATCAATGTCCCATCTTCTACAGCCTCATAAAACATATCAACCATATACAATAATGTCCAATCACCTGAATAAAAAGCCGTACGGAAAGGAATTTTTTCCTTTTTTGAGCTTTCCAGCATTCAAATAACATACCCATCCATTTTAGGAAGTAAAATATCGAGCAGTATCAAGTCAATTTGTTCTTTCAGAAAAACCGCAATACCATCTATTCCATCAGATGCCGTAATCACTTCATACCCTTGATCCTCTAAAAAAAACTGTATCAGCTCTTGAATATCCAAATCATCTTCTATAATTAAAATTTTTTTCATTCTTAGCTACCTCTTATTTTCCTTTTTTTTTATTTTATCAGTTTTTCTTGTAGTTTTTTGTGTATTTTCGTTTTTTTAGTATCAACTTTTTTCAAATTACTATCTTAAACAAACACTTACTTTTACATTATCATTTTAAATGTTGAAAGAGGTAGCAGAAAATGCTTTTCGCACCTTCTGTCGCTTTTCACTTATGCTTCATTTATTGCCTTTTTTCTTTGCTAATCCATATCTATTTCTGGCTTCCTTGCTTCCTGTCTGTTCCAACATTTCCTTTTTCTTTGTTTTTTAGCGTATTTCTGTATGGAATTAAAATTGCTTCCATATGCCTATAATACTTGAGCGAACTCGATTGCGGTCACTGTCTCCCCGAACGTTGCCGCCCAGGAATCAAAGTGTCCCATACCCATACGCATGAGTGTGTCATACTGGAGATAACGCATGATAGTGTAAAGCTCTGTCATACTGTTCGATACGGGAGTACCTGTAGCAAAGGTGATTCCTCTGCCGCCGGTCAGTTCATCCATGTACCGACATTTCATAAACATATCCGAACTTTTCTGTGCATCCGTCTGTGAGATACCCGCCACATTCCGCATTTTTGTATACAAAAAAAGGTTCTTAAAACTATGGCTTTCATCCACAAACAGCCGATCTACCCCCAACTGCTCAAAGGTTACTACATCATCCTTTCTGGTCTGGTCATTGAGTTTCTTCATCCTCGCCTGCAGACTCTTTTTTGTTTTTCCAACTGCTTGATGGTATAATTCTGCCCTGCCTGATGTGCTGCTTCTTCAATGGAAAACGTAATATCTGCAATCTGATCTTCCAACATGGCAATCTGACGTTCCCTTGAAAGAGGGATTTTCTCAAACTGTGTATGTCCGATGATCACCGCATCATAATCCCCTGTCGCAATACGGGAACAGAACCGTTTTCGGTTTGCTGGTTCAAAGTCTTTCTTCGTTGCCACCAAAATATTTGCTCCCGGATAGAGGCGTAAGAAGTCACTGCCCCACTGCTCGGTCAGATGGTTTGGCACAACATAAAGATTCTTCTGTGAGAGTCCCAGCCGTTTTGATTCCATACCGGCTGCGATCATCTGGAATGTCTTTCCAGCTCCTACGCAATGAGCCAGTAACGTATTATTTCCATACAGCACATGAGCCACTGCGTTTTTCTGATGCGGCATCAGAGTAATCTCCGGGATTCATGCCAACAAAACTGAATATGGCTTCC